>Ga0209062_1002289_pt1 | contig 26549 bp, 21 predicted proteins | sample Coa_R2_2_FD_187158 | JGI IMG/M metagenome (GOLD analysis project Ga0209062, IMG submission 187158) | Surface soil microbial communities from Centralia Pennsylvania, which are recovering from an underground coalmine fire - Coalmine... | ecosystem: Environmental > Terrestrial > Soil > Unclassified... | reverse complement strand
GCGCCGTTCGATCGATGCTTCTCGTGCCGCGGACATGGTCGAGAATTTGGTGGAAGAACTTGCACGAAAGCAGGAAGCAAAGCCCGTTTCGTGGAGGATCAGGCACCCTGGGGGTTACCTAGCGGCTGCCTTCATGCGCGCGGTGAACCGGCTGGGGGCGAAAGAAGAGCGGGTGAAATATGTAGAGACCATTGCGGAGCTGGAGCGGCTGGCTGCGACGAGGTCGCTACAACGACAGCCAGACCCGGATCAGCAGATTCTGCTCAAAGAAATTTTCGCCGTCATGGACGCGGCGACGCGGCGGACCTGCTGGGCGCGGCTGCATGGACAGTCCTGGAAGGAGATCGCGCACATTCAAGGTGTTAGCGTCAACACGGCAATCAAAGGCTATGCGCGGGGCCTGGAGAGAGTACGGGAACTAATTGGGAAGAGCCGCAAACCTGCGGAACCATGAGCGGAAACGACGTGAGACCGCACTGGCCAAAAAGTCATTCGTAATGACCGAAGAGAGAATCGTGCGGGCACGAACTGAAGAACAGCAGCGCTTAAAAAAGCTGCGCGAAGCGTTTCGGCTGGCGTTCCCGAACCCGGAGCGGAAGGGATGTCCGGGTTGGGAACTAATGCGTGCCATGGCGGCTGGCCGCATCGCGCCAGATGAAGAGCAGCGGTGGATCGATCACTTCTGCTTTTGCTCACCTTGCTCTGAAGAATATAGCGAACTCCGGCGCGCTCGGTTACGCACGGAGCGTCAGCACACGACCGGCATCGCCGCCGCAGTGATGCTGTGCGCGGCGCTCGGGGTGTGGGGATGGAAACACTTCCGGATAAAAGAGAAGAGTTCTATTACTCCCGCTGTGGCAGAGGTCGCGCCCACTCTGCGCGAGCAAATCGTGGACCTGAGAAACTGGTCGCAAGAGCGAAGTGATGGAGCAACCGGAGGCACAACCAGCGAAAACATCACGCTTTACCGCTGGAACACGCAGCTTGTAATTTATCTGCCGCTGGGCAGCGAACCAGGGCAATACGAGATTCGGGTCGTGGACAAAGACGGGAAACCAATATTCAACGCGGGTGGCACGGCGCAGATTGAAAACGGGAATACCGTTTTCCGAGCGCAAGCTGATTTCAGCCGGTTTGCTCCTGGCCATTACATGCTCGGCATCCGCCAGCCGCCGTGGGATTGGCGATTTTCCTTGCTAACACTCCGTTAAACTCGCGATATGCGGCGCGTGTAGACCTTCGCAACTCGCCACCTCTCGAGACCAAATCACTGAATGGTGGGCCATTGATCGTCATTATTGATATCAAGCGAGCGGTGTCGCGGGGTCAGACCTTCAGAAGCAACTCCTGAATAGCTTCGTCATCCCAAGTGAGGGCCTTCGGAATCCGCAGCGAAGATTTCGTGCGCGGCCTCGCCGGGTAGCAGCAGGCCGGTGCAATAGGCTTTCAGCGGCTCCTCTCGGTCAGAGTGCCCCCTGCGGCTTGCGCCAGGCCGTTGAGATAATCCGCAAGGCGTTTCTGTGGTGCGCCTGGCGCCACAAAGTGGGTGCTCATGAATCGGGCATATCTCAGTTTATAACACAGTAGTACTATGTAGAAATATCGATTCGGATCTCACGCATCATCAAATGCGCCCCACGAGTGAGTCTGCAATCTATGCGGAGGCGTCTTCAGGGAGTAAAGCGAGAAATCTTCGGCTTGCATCCGGCCGTCGAGTCGATTAAAATTGCCGCCAGCTTCGAGGGGGTAATCGTCGAGTGCTGCCGGGTGACTTCCGTTCCTTCTTTCATGAGGCTACGGCTAGCCTGCCCTATCCATACCAGGAAAAACTGGCGACTGAGGCGATTCAAAGCCGCCTGATCCACATTCCAACCGGGTGCGGGGAAAGCGCGGCGGTGTTCGACTTCTGGCTGATCCGGGGTAAGAGCAGCGAACCGAGGCGAGCTGGGGAGTCTCAAAATGCCTAGCGCCGGGGAGCTGAGTCAGTTTAGCAAAGCACTCAAAGCGCTGACAGGAGGCTCGCTTTTCCCATGGCAAGAGGATCTCCTGGAGAGGATGTGCCGAGGCGAACTGCCCGACGCATTGGACATTCCCACGGGCCTTGGGAAAACATCCGTCATTGCGATCTGGCTCGTGGCGCGCGCGTGCGGGGCCGATCTTCCGCGGCGGCTGGTGTACGTGGTCGACAGGCGGGCCGTGGTGGACCAGGCCACTGAGGTTGCAATCGGCCTCCGAGGTTGGATCGAACAAAACGCCGATCTAAAGAAGGCTCTCGGACTGAAGGGTCGCCCGCTGCCGATCTCCACGCTTCGCGGCCAATACGCTGACAATCGTGAGTGGCTCGAAGACCCGTCGGCTCCCGCCATCATCGTGGGCACTGTGGACATGATTGGTTCACGGCTTCTGTTTGAGGGCTACGGAGTTTCGCGGAAGATGCGCCCGTATCATGCTGGACTGCTGGGTGTTGACACGCTACTGGTGCTCGACGAAGCTCATCTTACGCCGCCGTTCGAGCATCTGCTGCGAGCAATTGCAACGGATTCGGTCTTCCGGCCGCGCGATCCGCAGTGCGATTCATACGTTCCACGCTTCAGACTGCTCGCCCTATCCGCGACAGGGCAGGCGCATGGCAGCGATACCCTCGGGCTTACGCATAACGACTTCAAACACGAAATCCTCAGCAAGCGGTTGACCGCCAAGAAGTCGCTGCGTCTCTTGCATCTCGACAGGGACACTAAGCTCGAAGATGCGCTGGCGAATCATGCCTGGACGCTTGCAGGCGACGGCAAGCACCCCGTGCGTGTAATCGTTTATTCGGACAGCCGGCAGGTTGCACAGAAAGCCCGGGAAGCTATTGAAAAGCTTGCGAAAGGCGACAGGAAGGCGGGTAGGGCTGCCGTGAAGATCGACACGGAGCTTTTCGTGGGTGGCCGACGGGTATTTGAACGCGAGCAGGCCAAAAAGCGCCTAGAAGAACTCGGATTCATCGCAGGCAGCAAGGCTGAACGCACTTGTCCTGCGTTTCTTTTTGCCACCTCGGCTGGTGAAGTTGGCGTCGATCTCGATGCGGATCACATGGTTTGCGACTTGGTCGCCTGGGAGCGGATGGTTCAGCGCCTGGGGCGCGTGAACCGGCGTGGCGAACCTGAAGGCCACGTTGCGAAGGTCGTGGTACTCGTCGCGCCCCAGCCGAAGCCGGACAAAAAGGTTCAGGAAGCGCTCGACAAGAAAGACCGCGACGAGGAACTAGACGAAAAGGAGAATATACGCGTCGAGGAGCACGCGAAGGAGGTTCAAGAATGGACGAATCGGCAAAGACCGCTGGAAAAGCTCCCCCGCCTGGAGAACGGATCTTTCGACGCGAGCGTCTTTGCCCTATTCCGGCTTAAAGAATGTGCGAAAGAGAAAGTGGAGTTGCAGGAGATTTTGGCCGAAGCGACCTCTCCGGAGCCGCTGCGGCCGGCTCTCACTCTTCCTTTGGTTGAGGCTTGGTCGTTGACCTCCCTGAAACAACATCCAGGGCGGCCGGCCGTCCAGCCGTGGTTACGTGGCTGGTTAGACGACCCCCCGCAGACGGCAGTCGTCTGGCGAACCTACCTGCCCGTCCGGAAGGGTGGCAGAGTGGCAGGCACGGCTGAGATTGAGGCTTTCTTTGAAGCGGCGCCGGTGCATACCAGTGAGGTACTCGAGACGAAGACATCCGATGCGGCCAAATGGATTCTCGCCCGTGTGAAGAAGATAGACAACGAGCGCGCCGATCAGAACTCCTCCAAACAGGAGGTTCGGCTTTGTGATGAGGATGTGGTTGCGTTTGTCCTTGATACGGATGGGACTCTCAAGAAGACGTTCACATTGGAGGCTTTGAAGTCACTGAATGAGTTCAGGGATACGCTCAACAGCGCCACCTTGCTCGTCGACGCCCGCCTGGGTGGATTGAAGGATGGGTTGCTCGATGCCGAGGCGGCCGATCCACCTCCAACGGCCGACGGCAGCGAATGGCTCGGCGAGGGCGGCGTAGGCTTCCGTGTCCGCACCGTTGACTTGTCGGAATCCATGCAGCGGGACGTAAACTGGCGCGAACGATTTCGCTTTGCACGCGAGGTCTCTGAAGAGGGCCAACCGAGCCGATGGCTTGTCGTGGACAAATGGCGGAATGACGCCGCGACCGAGGACGATCGTTCGGAGGGGGTACCGCAGCTCCTCGAAGAACATCAGAAGCGCACGGAAGAGCGCGCTCGCGAGCTAGCGAAGGCGCTCGGACTTCGCCCGGACTACGAGAATGTTCTCGCCCTCGCAGCCCGCCTTCACGACGAGGGCAAGAAGGCCCCCCGATGGCAGCGAGCCTTCAACGCTCCAAAGGACGGCGTTTATTATGCCAAGACTCAGGGGCCGATCAATCAGGGCCTGCTCGACGGTTACCGACACGAACTTGGGTCGCTCCTTCGCATCGAAAACGATTCTCGGTTCTGCGATCTCTCCGCCGATCAACGAGACCTCGTGTTACACCTGATCGCCGCGCATCACGGCTTCGCACGGCCTGTGATCGGCACGGACGCGTGCGAGGATGCTCCCCCCTCCGTGCTTGACGAGAAAGCAACGGAAATCGCCTTGCGCTTTGCCGGTTTGCAGGCCCGCTGGGGTGCGTGGGGACTCGCCTGGTGGGAGGCTCTCCTCCGCGCCGCCGATCAACTTGCCTCTCGGGACAACGCCGCAGGCAGCAGTCGAGCAGGAGGTTCGTGATGGCGAAGGCATCGATTCCGGTGGACCTGTTCAATCCCGGCCAGGTCTTTGCTTGTATGGGGTTCCTCGAGACCGCGAACGTGTTGCTCGGAAATGCCTTGGGTGGCTTCGAGTGGTCCAACGGAGGTGAGCCGCGGTTTGAAATTCACGCGGACGGCGTTGACCACCCCTTTGGCGTTGTACTGGATTTTCTCACGAAGGGGCAGCTACAGCGGCTTGCGCCCAAGGGTTATATTGAGCCGTCGGCGTCGGTAGGCGCAAAGAAGCAAAAGAAGAATGCAAAGAAACTACGCAAGGAGGAACAAGTGGATGGAAACTCCAGCGATTGCCCGGCACTTGAAATTGAGACCTTCCCGGCGCCCGGAGCCGATCGGCTGGCTCTCCCCTTGCGACTCGAGCACGGTGGTCTCCGCTTTGATATCACGCACTGGTGCGACGGATCTTCCCGCAATCCCTTTAAGCTGTTCGCTGGCCAACAACGGAGCAATGTGATCGCCCAGCAGATGATTAACGCAATCCACACACTTCTGAGGAAGCATCGCGACAAACTGCTTAACGACCCTTTCGGCCTGGTTGTGCCGCTCGGCGGCAGCAGTTTCAAATTCGATCCTCGCAAGTCCTGGACAGGAATTGACGCTGGCTACTCGCCTGACGAGCAGTCTCACGAAGTGAAGGCTTCGCCGATTGTCGAAATGCTTGCAGCAATTGGCCTGGAGCACGCACGTCCCGATGAATTTGAGAAGCGTCAGGTGCGTTACGGCGTGTGGAAAAGCTGTCTACCGCTGATATTGGCGCGTCCTGCGCTGGCAGGCGTTGGAATTGGTGTGCCGATGAGGATATTTCGATTCACTCTCGACCTTGCCGGAAAGAACAAAATCGTGACATTTGCCCAAGAGGAGACAAACCGATGAGCGACAACGTTCTTGCTGTGACCGATACTATCATTGACGGATGGGCTACCAAAGCGGACGGCCCGGTAGCTCTACGCCTGAAACAGAAGCTGCTGCCAGTCGAAGAAAGCGGCATCATCTTCCCACCGACGTACGCTGACATCGGTTACAACATCGATACGTTGTCGGACGGCACGCGCGTTGCCACCATCGACAGCGTGGGCTCGCAGGCCAACCGGCTGGAACCGATATTCAAGTCGGACTCAACCAACCCCGAAGATTGGCTTGTGCCGCAGATTCAGATCGTGATTCGCAAGGAGGCCTGCGGGGAGTGTGAGGCGTGTAAGAACTCGCAGTCTGGTGAATCGAAGAAAGGTAAGAGAGACAGGTGTAGGCGGCCGCGTGAGGTAACGCGCTCGCTCCTCGATTTGGCCCACCGAGCTGCGGACGCCGTCGTGCAAGCCTCACCCGAATTACTGAGGGTTCTCGGGCCCGCGTTCAAGGCTCTCCAGCAGGGAGACGCTGGCCTACTCTGCGCTGCCGCGCCCACATCGCTCGTGTTCGGCGTTTGGGACTCGAGGGGGGACACGGGCGAGAAGCGTCCGCGACTGGTCCGGTCGATCATTCGAGCCTGGGATGTGGAGCTACTGCACTCGGCAGCGCAGTTCAACTCGCTTTGGAAATTGCTCGACGAGGAACAGCAAGAGGAGCTCGAGAAGGAAGCAAAGGCCAAGAAGGTGAAACTCTCAGAAAAGGGGCTGGCCGATGCCCCAGGCGTTTTTCGACAAAAGCCCCAGGTCGAGAAGCATGTGAATGGTTCTCCGAATCCCGAGGCCCGGGTTCTCGGCGGTGTCCTGGTTCGAGGCCGGATAGAACGCGAAGTTACCGTCAACCTCGTCGCTTTGCGAGGGCTGCGGGGCAAAGACGAAACCGAGACTAGCGCCATCCGAAAATACCTGCTCGGCCTCTCGCTCCTGGCCACCGCGGCTGACATGGAACTCTTTCTGCGCGAAGGCTGTCTGCTCCGTTATGCCGAGGATGCCGACCAGTGGTGCCAGGTGCCACGAAGAGGTGAGCCCAAGCCGATCAGCCTGGACGTCGGCACGGTCAAGGAATACGCGAAGAACTCAGCCAGCCATTTCCGGTCAAAATGGCCCGAAGTACTCCAAGGCAAGTGGCCTGAGCTCAAGTACGAATTCAATCTGAACGAAGCCAAGAAACTATTGGCTAAGAAGACCGCAGAAGAAGAGTCCCCCGCGGAGTAGCGGCGTATGGCTGCACTTGTCATTTACGTTCGTCTTCACGACGGGCGTTATCAGGGAAGGGGCGACTGGCCGCCATCCCCTGCCAGGCTTTTTCAGGCACTTGTGGCAGGCCTGGGCCTTTCCGGTCCTCTTGTAGAGAGTGAACAGAAAGCCCTGAAGTGGCTTGAAGCACTGCAAGCTCCGATTGTAGCTGCTCCCCGGGCCTGGCAACCTCGCCGGGGCGTTCTTTTCTACATGCCGAACAACGACAGCGACCGGATCGAAGGCGATCCCGCAAAGATGGCGAAGATCCGGACCGCTAACAAGATTTTCCGGCCATATTTCTTCGATACTGGCATTCCGTTCGTCTACGCGTGGCCCTTAGGCCAGGAGCCGGCGGATCAACAAAAAGCAGAGACGATTTGCAGCCTTGCAGAGCGCCTCTATCAACTCGGGCGCGGTATTGACATGGCCTGGGCATGGGGCGAAACGCTCGACGATGGAAAACTTGAAGATTTCTTGGCAGCTTATCCCGGCCAGGTCTTCCGCCCTTCGGAGAATGGTTCCGGTCGGATGCTTCCAACACCGCTTCCGGGTTCTCTGGAAAGCCTGGAACGTCGCCACCAAGCCTACGGAGAACGGTTCTCTTACCTGAAGGACGGCGAGAACGTGAAGGTGGTCTTTCGCCAACCTCCCAAGCCCCGTTTTCGACGGACGCCTTATGAGAGTCCGCCCTCAAGCCAGATGTACGAGCTAAGCGATCCGGCTGAGGAGGGCATGTTTGCGCCCTGGCCGCTCGAACGCGTGCACGGGCTGGTGGTGAGGCTGCGTGACGAAGCGGTGGCCCGGCTTAAACGTGCGATGCCTTCCCGCGCCGCCGATATTGACCGTGTGCTTGTGGGGCGTAAGCCCGATGGCACGAACGACTGCCCTCCAGAGAGCCGCGTCCGGATCATCCCGCTTCCTTCGATCGGTCATGTCCATGCCGACCGCGAGATTCGCCGCGTGTTGGTGGAAACGCCGCCCGGGTGTCTTCTTCACCCGAACGATATCCAGTGGGCGTTTTCCGGCCTTGATCTCATCGAGCCTGATGGTGGCGAGGTTCTTGCAACGCTGATTCGGACGGACGATGACAGTTTTCTAGGGCATTACGGAGCGAAGGATGATCGCGCATACCGTCTTTGGCGCACCGTGACGCCGGCCGTGCTGCCCGAAGCCGCCCGGCGGCGCCGCATCGACCCTGCGCGCAAGAATTTGGAAGCCAAGGCAGGCGGTGAGCGCCGGGCCGAACAGGAACGTGCCGCCGCGGCCGTCGGCCAGGCGCTGCGCCACGCGGGTGTCCGGAAAGGCATTCACGCAATCCGCGTGCAGCGAGAGCCGTTCGAGGCAAACGGACGGCGCGTTGAGGACTTCGCCGAAGGAACTCGTTTCGAGAAGCGCCGCCTTTGGCATGTCGAAATCGAGTTTTCTGCACCGGTTCAGGGTACGCTGACGATCGGTGACGGTCGCTTCCTTGGCCTGGGGGTAATGGCGCCGGCGATTCCGGCGAGAGGAGTCTACGCCTTCGCCGTTGCATCTGGACTCGTGGGCTCACCCGACCCGGAAGACCTCGCTAAAGCGCTGCGGCGGGCCGTGATGGCTCGCGTTCAGGAACAAGAGGAAGAGGGTATTCCGGCATTTTTTTCCGGCCACGAAGCAGATGGCTCTCCGGCACGCGGACTTCGTACCTCCCATCTGGCTTTCGCATTTGACCCAGCCCAGGCAAGGCTTCTGGTAATCGCTCCCCACGTTTTGGACCGGCGGCCGCCCACCCCGGGTGAGGCCAAGAAACTTGCGACCCTGGACCGCGCCCTGGAGGGCCTTCGGGAGCTCCGAGCAGGTCAAGCCGGTGTCTTATCTCTTAGACCTGCCTTGGTGGAAATGGACAACGACCCGCTGTGGGCTCCTTCGCGAGTGTGGTGTTCGCTCACACCTTACCGGGTCACGCGACACCTCCGCGCCGCTAATGCTCGAGAAGCGCTGGCGCGCGACATCGAAGCCCAACTTCGGGTGCGGGAGTTTCCTAAAGCAGAGGTCACTGTTCTCGAATGCCAAGGGGTGCGCGGAAAGGGATTAGAGGGGACCGCGGCGTTGAAGTTCAAAGTAGCGGTCGCCGGCCCTGTGCTACTAGGCCGGAGTCGTTTTCTCGGAGGAGGCATATTCGTTGGCAGGTAGCTTTTGGTGATTGAATCTCCATGAAGAGTCGGCGGAGCCAACAGCTCGAGCAGTCCAGCCGTCCGTCTGGCACATTCCATTGAGGTCTTCACGCCCAGTGCGTGGCCCTATTTGTCTAGGACACTCCAGCCATTTTGGTCTGGGGCTTTTTGTTCCCGATAGACATCTTCAAGTGTAATTCTCTTACGGCCGAAGTTTCTTGATGGAGGCCCCCGGACCGAGCCAAGGTGCCATGCGAACCAGCTATTTGGTGTGTTACGACATTGCGGATGAGAAGCGGCTGCGGAAGGTGTTTAAGGCAATGCGCGGCTATGGCGATCACTTGCAGTACTCGGTCTTCGAGTGCCAATTGACACCGATGGATTTGGCCCGTTGCCGGAACGATCTGGCCGCCATCATCCACCATGAAGAGGATCAGGTGCTGTTTGTGAATCTCGGCCCGGCGGAGGGCCGTGGCGACCGGGTGATCACGGCGCTCGGCAAGCCGTACACGGCGATCGATGCGCCCTGCATCGTGGTGTGAAGAGACCACAGAAGACGCGCTAAGAAGGTAAAGCCTGCCACGCTTCCCTCGGCGCGGCGGGCGTCTCGAGTTGGGAGAACTTCCATGGGAGCTCTTGCAGAAATTGCGGAGAAGACGGAGCCTTCCCTGCCGGATCTTCTTCCGGCGCGGATGGTCAACGAATTCGTCTATTGCCCGCGCCTTTTCTTCTACGAATGGGTGGACGGCCTGTTTCGTGAGAGCGTGGACACGCTGGAGGGGAAGTTTCAGCACCGGCGCGTGGATGCGCCGGCGTCGGCGCTGCCCGCGCCGAGTGAGGCGAGTGCGGACGAGTTCGAGTGCCGTTCGGTGGTGCTCTCGAGTGAAACTCATCGGGTGATCGCCCGCATCGATCTGCTCGAGGCCTCCGAGGGCGTGGTGACGCCCGTCGATTACAAGCACGGACGCCCGCGGGAGACCGAAGCCGGCTTGGAGCTGTGGCCCTCGGACCGGATGCAATTGGCCGTGCAAGCCCTTATCTTGCGGGAAAATGGCTACCGGTGCGAAGAAGGTATCGCCTATTACGCGCAGACGCGCCAGCGGGTACGCGTGAGTTTTGACGAAGCTCTCATGCGCGAAGCCGACCAGACCATAGCGCAGGCCTGGGCTCTCGCCCGGGCGGGCGAAATCCCGCCGCCTCTGATTGATTCTCCCAAGTGCCCCGGCTGCTCGCTGGTGGGAATTTGCCTTCCCGATGAGACGAATTTGTTGTACCGGTCCGCAGAGCAAATCCGGCCCGCCGGCGATGGTCTTCAGCCGGTACAACTTTGCCTGTTTGGTAACGGTCAGCCATCTTCCGGCTCAGCTCCATTCGGCGAGGCAGCAGCCGCCAGGGAGGCCATCCGCCGCTTGGTGACGCCTCGCGATGACCTTCGGCCGCTCTACGTGAACGCGCAAGGCGTCCGCATCGGCAAGTCTGGAGAAGTTTTGCAGGTGCGGGAGAAGGATCAGTTGAAGCAGGAAGTTCGCCTGGGCGAAATCTGCCAGGTGAATCTGATGGGCAACGTCCAGGTTTCCACCCAGGCCGTGCAGGCACTTTGCGAGGCTGGGAAGCCGGTCTGCTACTTTTCCCAAGGCGGATGGTTTTACGGCATCACCACTGGCTTGAACTCGAAAAACATTTTTCTCCGCCGCGCCCAGTTCCGGCTGGCGGAGGAAGAATGGTTCCAGCTTGCGCTGGCGCGCCGTTTGGTGGCAGGCAAGATTCGCAACCAGCGGACGATGCTGCAGCGCAATCACACTGAGCCCAATGCGCAATCGTTGCTGGCCCTGAAGCAAATGGCCGGGCAGGCCGAGCGCGCTCAGAGTCTCGAGGAACTGCTCGGCATCGAGGGCAACGCGGCGCGGGTGTACTTCGGCGATTTCGCCGGGATGATCAAGCTGGAAGAGAACGAGGGGGGAGACTCCGCTCAATTTCGCTTCGACTTCTCGTGTCGGAACCGACGCCCGCCGCGCGACGCGGTGAACGCCATGCTGTCGCTGGCCTATAGCCTGCTGGCCAAAGATCTGACCATCGCCTGTTATGCCGTCGGCTTCGATCCCTACATGGGCTTCTATCACCACCCGCGTTTCGGGCGGCCGGCGCTCGCTCTTGACTTGATGGAACCGTTCCGGCCCCTGATTGCCGACTCCGCCGTGCTGACGGCTATCAACACGCGCATGGTTACTCCCCGGGATTTCGTTCAGGCTGGCCCGGCCGTGGCCCTGACTCCCGGCGGCCGAAAGGGCTTTTTCCGCGCCTACGAGCTCCGCATGGATACGCTGGCCACCCATCCCCTGTTCGATTACCGGGTCAGCTACCGGCGCCTGCTGGAGATTCAATCCCGGCTGCTCGCGCGCGTGCTGGAGGGAGAGATTCCCGAATATCCAGTGTTCGTCACAAGGTAGAACCGCCAGGATACTTGTGGATTATCTTACCCCCCTCGTGTAGAATGTGCGCCAATCAACGCCCCCGCGAGGCTTAAGATGGAAGATCCGCATGAATCTGAGCTAACAGCCCTCACTCCCATCTGGACCGGCGACGCCAACCGTCAGGGCGACCGTCTGATCACCACCGGGCTGCTAGGGTCCATCCGGTGGTGGTTTGAAGTCTTGGTACGCGGGCTGGGCGGCAGCGCGTGCGATCCAACGCAAGACGGGAACCGCTGCCCCGATGCCGATAAGAAACCACACATGCCTGGCCATCACTGCGTGGCCTGCGAGCTTTTCGGCTGCACCGGATGGGCGAGGAAGTTCCGCTTCGAGGTTCTCGACAATAACGGCAACGGGAAGGTCAAAACCTCACAGATAAAGAAGGGTGAAATCTTCAAGTTGCGCTTTACACCGCTTCGGTCCGTTCGCCCTGAGGAATGGGCCCTGCTCAATTTGACCCTGCGGCTCATCGCCAAGTACGGGGCCCTCGGCGGCAAGACAAAGCTTCGGAAGCGGAATGACGGAATCGGGATACGGCCCGGTCACGGACTCGGGCAGGTTCGCGTCGAGAAGAGCCCGAGCGACCTTGCCAGCCCGACATGGCAAGAAATCTCAAACCATTTGCACGAGAGTCGCTGGCGCCGACCGAACCACGAAGGCTTCGAGTGGGCGGCTGCCGACAAGCTCGAAGCGCTGCCAAGGCATCGGGATCCGGAGGCCCTTCTACAGCACCTTCGCAGCGATTCGAGCGGAGGTAAGTGATGAGCTTCGACCATTTTGCCAGACTTGCCACGGAGCAAACATGCCCAAAGGAGCACGCCCTCGAGGCCTTCGGTCTCGCGTCGGGCTTCGTGGACTGGTGCACAACGTGGTTCGCGGTCAACGCGCTCCGGGCTGCTGAGTGCGAGGCACGGCTGGATCGTGAACAAGACAAGGATAGGAAGAAAGACCTCGAACAGGAGAAACGGGGGTACGAGCCCGCCAAGAACGAGGCGCGGCGCCGCTATATCGAGGGCGCTGTGCAGAGACCACTCGAGCTGCCGCAAGGTCTTCGCCTCGACCCCTGGCCGCCCCGGTTGCTCCACCGCTCCTGGCTCGCCATCGAGGTCGAATTCGAGCTGCTCACGCCGTGGTATTCCAGGGACGACCGGCTCTTCCACGTGCTCGACAACCCGGTGCGAAAGGACCGGGTGTTTGGTGTTACTTACATGTCTGCGGCAAGCTGGAAGGGGCTTCTTCGCTGGGCCTGCCGGATGCAGGCTGGCCTGCAGGGGCACCTTCAGCGTCACGGCGGCAAGATGAACGACTGGTCCGATCCGGATTGGGTCATTCATCTTTTCGGCAACGAAAAGGGTGAGGAGAACGATTTTCTCCGTGGCGCTCTCGCTTTCTATCCAACTTGGTTCAACAAAGTTGGTTTTGAGGTAATCAATCCGCACAGCCGGAAGACGCGTGCCGGCACGAAGCCCATTTTCTACGAGGTCGTTCCGCCGGGCACCGAAGGCTTGCTGCGCCTACTCTACGCACCTTTGCCTGGCGCCGTGCAGCGGGACGGTGTCAAACCGGCCGATGCGCTCCAAAAGCTGCTCGATGCGGCCGAGCAAATCCTCACAGTCTACGGATTTTCCGCCAAACGTACCGCGGGCTGGGGGATCGCAGAAGTGATAGGAGCCCGAGCCAACGGCGGGGAGTGGAAACAAGAGAATCCCCTACAAGGGTTGAAGGACCAGCTCGCCACTCTGCTTCCATCCGAGGTCGATCAGAGATGAGCGTTCCGGCTCAGGAAACGATGATCAATAAACTCCGCGAGAGCCGGCCGCTCCTGCTGGCATGCGAGGCTATCGGCTGGCTGCACATGACGGGCAAGGCCCACCCGGATTTTTTGCGCCACCACGGCCGCGCGGGTGTGCAATACAATGACCTGCGCTGGCACCAGAATCAGAGCCCGCCCTTTCCGTGGAGCGACAAGCTGGCATGGGTCAAGAACGGACCATGGCCCATTCTAGCCGATAAGTGGCCAACGTCCCTTTCCGAGTTTTTGGAAAAGCATCGGAAGCAGGACAGCGGACCTTTGGGCCTTTTGCAAGCCGCGCACGGGATAGCGTCCGGCATCGAGAAGAATGTACCCAAATCGACTTCCAAGTATCTCGAGCAAGACATTACCCACATATGGCTGGCGTCCCCGTTCGGCCACCCGGTGCGCAACTTGCTCGCGGATCCGCCGCCGCTTCTGCAGCCGGGCGGCTGGCGAGAGCTGCTCGACCGAATCCAGACGCTTCTGGATCAACTGGCAGCGCTTGGCAACCCCAATCAGCCACACACGCCGAACGATCTCGACGCGTGTTGGCAGTGGCGGGAAGGCGCAATCGGACCGGGCGGTTGGCTGCGAGAGGCATTCCTTTCTACCCCTGCCGAAACGCGGCTGCCGAACAACGACGTGACGCTCTGGGACCAGTCTTACGTGGCGGCGGCGCTATTCAAGTCCGCCGTGGCCGGCGCCGTGCTCGCCGGGAATGCATTTACGTGGGACAATCAGCTCAAGCAGCAAACGCGCTGGCGCGTGCTCACCATCGGTCTTGGCAGCCGCCACTACGAGGCGCGGGCCGTGAAGATTGGCGACTGGGCCGGCGCCCGGCGGGACATCAAGCGCTTGTTCGAGCAAGCTCGCAAGCTCATCGAAGTTGACCTGGCGGTGGGGTCCCTGGTCTATCGTGACGACGAGGTCCTGGCGTTCACCTTTCCCGGGCAGCGGGCGGATGGCAGTGGTAGCCTCGACGATCAGCAAGCCAAAACGCTTAACGAGACGATTCAGCAGGAAGTTGACCGGCTTGCCGAGGACGCCCAGCTTGAGACCCCCCCGCTGTGCATGCTCTCCGAGAAGTCCACCCGCTCCTTCGTGCCCATGGTCGGGGAACTCCGGAAGGTGCGAGACTGCTTGGCCGTTCCGGTCCACCGGAACTGGACGGTGAACGGCAGCGGCACGACGCAGGCTCACGGAGCGCGCCATGTCTGCCCGGTCTGCCTGGTGCGATTCAACCAGCCGCCGGAACACGCGGAAACCGAGAACGCTCGCAAAAGCTATCCGTGCAGCGTCTGCCGCGAGCGCCGGCGCGGAAGACTGGACGCCTGGCTTGACGGCGAGGAGGACACGATCTGGATTTCCGAGGTGGCCGACGCCAACGACCGGGTGGCGTTGCTCACCCTCAGCTTCGACTTGGAGCCATGGCTGGACGGCAGACACGTAGATTCGCTGCGGGCGCAGAGCATCCCTGAATGGAGACGCTTCAATCCGCTGCTCGTCGGCACGGATAATCCAGTGGATCCGGCTAAGCCCTTCGATAACTTGCGGGGTTACATCGGGTCTAAACTGGCAACTTTCAACGAAGACGACCCGGTCCTTTCGAGCCTTCAAGAGGGATATAAGCACGAAAGCGACTGGCAGAGCTTTTTCCGGAAAATCGTCGAAGATCGCGCCGATACGCCCGCGTGGGATCAGCTTGATAACGAGAGCCGAGCCAAATGGCTTGTACACCAGCTTTTTCGGAAGCTTCCTTCGCCGGGTCGGGTGCACCGTTTCTGGCGAACGGCCGAAGGTTTTTTCGATGGGCTACTGGTACGGTTCCGGGAGATCTCCGCTGTCCACGAGAACCGATGGCGCACGAGGCGTCTCCTGCTCGAGCCGAGCCAGAACAGCGGATCCGGCGGTTACCGGGACCGCGAGACGTATCTTGGGCATTGGCGCGGTGCACCGTTCGAGGTCGTGTACCTGGAAGACCGGAAAGCATTCGTAACGATCTGCAACCTGGCGCGCTGCTTGGAGCCTCACGAGACTGGCGATGCGCTGGTTAACGATTCGCAGCGGTATCCTATTCTCCTAAAGGGGGACGACCAAAGGGAAGTGGAGTTGAAGATGAAGCGAGTCTCCACTCCCGACGGAATCGGCACCTATGCGCCGGTGATTCCTCTGGACCGCAGTCCACAACGGTTCCGCGTGCTTGTTCCTCTTGAATGCGCTCCAGCCTGCATCGAAACGGCGATGGAAAAGTGGCAGGAAGAGTTCGGCCGCGTCTGGGACCGGATGCCACTCCGGGTTGGCATCGTCGCATTCCCCCGGATGACGCCCTTTCAGGCCGTGATCGAAAGCGCCCGCAACCTGGAAGCGGATCTGGCGGAAACGGAACCCGAAGTGTGGCGCGTGCATGAGCGCCGCACAAAGGACGGAGTGACGGCCTTGACGCTCGTTCGTTCCGATCGCGCCTATGAAACGGTTCTTGTGCCCACGGCTTTGCCCGACGGCCGCGAAGACGTCTTCTATCCCTACCTTCGTGTGGAAGATCGGGAGCTCCGCGATGTCCGCGACTTCCAGCACCCGGAGGGACCGGTGTACCGGCATGCCGCGGCGCTCCGTCCTGGAGATGGCGTCATTGTCCACCCGAGCCGCGTGACCGCCGTCTTTCTGGATGCGGCCGCTCGCCGGTTTGAGAAGGCTCGAAGTTGGTACCTTTCCGATTTCCGCCACATGCGGGAGACGTGGGACTTGCTGGCGCGAGTCACACCGAGTCTTACTGCTTTGCGCGGCGCCTGGGCGGAACTCGAAGAGCTGCAGATCGCCTGGCGCACTCCCGATGGAGCCTGGCTGCCCGGCGGAGAAGCAGAGTGGACTGACCTTGCGCGCGCCGTGCTGCGCAACCGGCTCGGCGCCTCCGCCGCAGCGTTGGAGCACCTGACGGAAGCCGCGCGCGACGGCGTTCTGGAATGGGCCGTTGAGTGGCATTTGGGCTGGCTGAAGCAGGGAATGGAGGATTGAATATGGGAGAAAGCTTCAAAACGCATCGCGTCACGGGGATGGCAGTTGATCCGATTCACGTCGGCACTGGCGGCGGGCGGCTCGGCCGCGTGGATCAATCGATCGTCCGGGATCCGGTCACGCAGGTGCCGAAGATTCCCGGGTCAAGCCTGGCTGGGGTCTATCGCGCATACTGCGCGATGCATCAGCAATCATCGCGCCCTACGCGTCAGGTCGATGGGAAACCCAAACCGTACTACCCCGACTGCGCCGGCCAAGGACAGCCGGACCAGCAAGGCAAGGGAGGCCATTGCGGGCAGCGCGACTGTCCTATCTGTACCGTGTTCGGTTTCGCTCGGAGCGCGGGAGGCGGATTTGCCGGACTGGCCGCCTTTAGCGACGCGCAGGTGCTGCTCTTCCCTGTAGCGACGCGCGAAGGTCCGGTCTGGATCACTTGTCCAGGAGCGACGCGGCTGATCGGGACCGAGATAAACGGACTGAATGATGCGAGGGTGTATCGTTCAACGAACGGACAGCCGTTAAATCTGGGCTGGCTGCTGTTGCCGGTGGAGAAGCTTCCTGATGGGGATGATCCCAAACAGCGGTTGGATTCAACGATTCCCGGCTTCATCGGTGACCACCTCGCTGTGGTTTCCGACAAGCTCTTCTCCCACATCGTCAACAGCAATCTGGAAGTGCGGACCTCCGTGTCCATCAATCCGGAAACCGGAGCAGCCGAGGGAGGCGCCCTGTTTACCTACGAAGCGCTCCCGCGCGCTACGGTGCTCCTGTGGGAGGTGATCTCGAAGAACCCGGCACACTTCAAGGTGGGTGATGCCGCAGTCAGTGCCGTGCAGGACATGAATGGCGTTTTCAAGGTGGTGGAGGCAGCACATCCCTATTTGGAGTGCCTTGGGATCGGCGGAATGGGCACGCGCGGGATGGGACGGCTCCGCGTGCTTCCGCCAAAAGGGCCGTCTCAGCCTTCAGCGGCGGACGGCGGCCAAGCGGGAGGCGCCTGATGCAGAACCTGGACATGGAATGCGCCAAAGGCGGCCGCAAACTCGCTCAGCTCGATGAAGTCGATGAAAAAATCCTTGCCAGCACATTGAGCGTGCTGGAAGAGCAAGGCGTCTACGCCTGTTTCCTCTTTCTGAACGCCCAAGGCGGGCCGGGTGGCCGGAAGGTCAGTGGCAAGCTTGCTAAGTTTCTTCAAAACATTCCCGAAGAGTCGCCCCTGCTCGGGACCGGCGACTTGTTCAACGCCCTTCAAGCGCTCGCCGGGGATCTCGACAAGTTGCTCTTCGCGCGGGACCTGCTCCGGCAGGCGCTCGTCTATGGCCGCTATCACGCCAAGGCCAAGAAGGAGGAGACGCGGTGAGTTGGACGCTCTATCGCTGGACATGGCGGTTAGAGTCTTCTCTGTTCGTGGGAGCGCTGCCCGCAGGGAGCCTGAATCGTTGCCGGCTCTATGTGCCCTCGCGCACTCTGTGGGGCGGCCTGACGGCTGAACTGGCACGGCGTGGCGCAAGTGACTTCCCGGATTACGGCAAGAAAGGCCGAATGCTGCTCGAAAACGCCCGCCTCACCTATCTGTTTCCGGCGGAAGGCGACGGGGAAGCGTGGCGGGCCTGGCTGCCACGTTACGAAAAGCGCGATGGTTTGGTCTGGCGGCGCGAGGACCGGCAGGGCAGCGAGGAACACCAGTTAACTGACCGTCAGATACGCCGGCGGCTGTTGGGTGCTCGCCCGGCAACCGCCATTGATCCCGATTCCGATAGCGCCGAAGAGGGAAGTCTCCGGGAAACTGAATGCGTCTTGCCCCACTGGCGAGACTCGGGATCTCGGGTCGCCTTTGTGGGCTACGGGTTCCTGAAGCAGGACTGGCGAGAAGTTTACGACATCACGACTCTCTTTCTGGGTGGCGACACGCGCTACGGGCTCGGACGCTTGCAACGCGTCGAATGGAAGTCCGCTTCCGACGTCTTCGGGGCACAGGTCGATCTCAGAAAGGAGCCGCCGACGGTTCGAACCGATCGTCTTCTTGCCCACACGCGTGCAGACGGTTGCACGCAGGAAATCACAGGGACCCGCGAACTCCTGGCTGGGTGGGACCGCACGAAAGTCGATCCGTTTAGTGCGCTTTCTGAAACCGCTCTGTGGACTCCAGGTTCGCGAACCCGCGGCTCTGCGCGGACGCAGGAATGGTCGATCGGCGACAACGGCGTGTGGGAATCTGCCAGGGGTCAGACGTGAGCGTGCATCGCCGCGCTCATCATGATGAGGAGGGCGCCCGCGAGCGGCCCGGTGCCGGCGATAAGGCGGGGGGCGCTCGCGGCATGCAAGTGACCAGGATTCAGCTTGTTACGCGATAGCACGGAACCAAGGTTCATCGTCGGCCGGGCGGGCGGCCCAACCGCTCGCAAACCCGGCCCTAGCTCTTTGAAAACTGGTAGGATATAGGGGCGCGATATTTCCGCGATCGAGAGATCGCGGCCCCATTGAACATCCAAGCGCCTGACATTCACCGCAAAGGTGAGGGCATATTTCCGCGATCGAGAGATCGCGGCCCCATTGAACAGGCAAGCTGGCAGACTGCCAGGAAAAGGACCCGGATATTTCCGCGATCGAGAGATCGCGGCCCCATTGAAGCTCTGTTGGCCGCAGTCCCCCTGCGGCCCTCCGGTGAATATTTCCGCGATCGAGAGATCGCGGCCCCATTGAAGCATGGGCCAACCATCTCAACAAGCACCTTGGGAACGATATTTCCGCGATCGAGAGATCGCGGCCCCATTGAAGTCCGTACCTTTGAGGCAGACATTTCCCGTCTTCGAACATATTTCCGCGATCGAGAGATCGCGGCCCCATTGAAGTCATATCCCTCGTCCTCATCCTCGTTTTCCCTTTATATTTCCGCGATCGAGAGATCGCGGCCCCATTGAAATTTCAGATTTCACTTTCATCTCGCTGAAGACTCCATATATTTCCGCGATCGAGAGATCGCGGCCCCATTGAAGTATGTTACCCTCTTGACAAACCGCTTCGGTGGGTGCATATTTCCGCGATCGAGAGATCGCGGCCCCATTGAAGTAGTCCCAACGCCTGGCGTAGCAGGTACTGCATGTTGGCATATTTCCGCGATCGAGAGATCGCGGCCCCATTGAAGTGGTACATAACCCATCCCTTTAAACCTCCTCGTCCGGTATTTCCGCGATCGAGAGATCGCGGCCCCATTGAAGTGACTTTGCTGATGACGAGTTGGCACGTTTGGCATATATTTCCGCGATCGAGAGATCGCGGCCCCATTGAAACTCTGTTCGATGATCCACCATCGGAACTCGCCGATGGTGGAATTTCCGCGATCGAGAGATCGCGGCCCCATTGAAACTCTTGTCGGGCTGATAACCGGGATCGGCGTATTCCATATTTCCGCGATCGAGAGATCGCGGCCCCATTGAAACAGCGAATGCAAACAATATCCACAGCGGCCCGGGATATTTCCGCGATCGAGAGATCGCGGCCCCATTGAATTAACGTCTCCCGTTAGTATGGATTGCGGGGCCGTCATATTTCCGCGATCGAGAGATCGCGGCCCCATTGAATTCGTCCAATTATGCCAGTAGTGTGATCCCAAGCCATATTTCCGCGATCGAGAGATCGCGGCCCCATTGAATGCGGGTGACCTCTTACCACAGACTCAGGATATCCAATATTTCCGCGATCGAGAGATCGCGGCCCCATTGAAGATATCAGCGGCTTACAGGGCGTCGCTTTGGGTGATATATTTCCGCGATCGAGAGATCGCGGCCCCATTGAAGACCCGCTCCCAATTAAATTAAAGGCGCTGCAGTGTAATATTTCCGCGATCGAGAGATCGCGGCCCCATTGAAGATGAATGGCGCTCGCCCCTTGCTGAGGAGTAAGCACGCATTTCCGCGATCGAGAGATCGCGGCCCCATTGAAGAGTACCGCATTCACAGCCTCACTCCCGTCTCGCCTGCCCATTTCCGCGATCGAGAGATCGCGGCCCCATTGAAGATCTCCCTCGCTACTTCCAAAAACAAACCTTTTTGGCATTTCCGCGATCGAGAGATCGCGGCCCCATTGAAGAATTGCCGAAGCACGCCACGCCAAAGGTCACTGAACCATTTCCGCGATCGAGAGATCGCGGCCCCATTGAAGAATTAACAGGGCCTTGCTGCGCGCCAAGGCTGTATCATTTCCGCGATCGAGAGATCGCGGCCCCATTGAAGACCAAACGGACTTCTCGCTCATCTTTCCACGCAATTCAATTTCCGCGATCGAGAGATCGCGGCCCCATTGAAGACAGCGTCTATTTGTTCAGAAATGTCTGCGATATTCATATTTCCGCGATCGAGAGATCGCGGCCCCATTGAAGAAATTTGTCAATCAGAGAGGCTGTGACTTCGTTTTGTATTTCCGCGATCGAGAGATCGCGGCCCCATTGAAGAAATTTGTCAATCAGAGAGGCTGTGACTTCGTTTTGTATTTCCGCGATCGAGAGATCGCGGCCCCATTGAAGAAAGAGGCGCGCGAATATTTTGATTTTACTGACCGCATTTCCGCGATCGAGAGATCGCGGCCCCATTGAAGATCTGCCAATCTCTTCCTGAATTTGTTGTATTGCCTCATTTCCGCGATCGAGAGATCGCGGCCCCATTGAAGAACCGCCAGAGTTACGGTAACTGCCACCCCTGATGCGATTTCCGCGATCGAGAGATCGCGGCCCCATTGAAGACTTAAATCCTCATACGCGCCCAATTGGAATTATTCTCATTTCCGCGATCGAGAGATCGCGGCCCCATTGAAGACTGTTCCTCCTTTCAAGAGTACGACAATGGCGGGGCATTTCCGCGATCGAGAGATCGCGGCCCCATTGAAGACTGTTCCTCCTTTCAAGAGTACGACAATGGCGGGGCATTTCCGCGATCGAGAGATCGCGGCCCCATTGAAGAGATCGCCGTCAGGTGAGCGATGCGCATCCCGCCCAGCATTTCCGCGATCGAGAGATCGCGGCCCCATTGAAGAGTGACGGCCCCTGGTAACAACTTTACCCCCTGGACGATTTCCGCGATCGAGAGATCGCGGCCCCATTGAAGATTACCGTTGACGAACTGGCGCGATTGAGTCACCGCAATTTCCGCGATCGAGAGATCGCGGCCCCATTGAAGACGTCAGGCCATTGAGGACAGGCTCATTTTCGCCTCGATTTCCGCGATCGAGAGATCGCGGCCCCATTGAAGAGGGCCTCATCGTACGTCAGGTTGACCAAAAGGTTGAGATTTCCGCGATCGAGAGATCGCGGCCCCATTGAAGACACAGAAACTCAAACTCCATCTCACCCAGCTGCCAATTTCCGCGATCGAGAGATCGCGGCCCCATTGAAGACCTGAACAATATTGCCATTCGTAATCCGGGATCGACTCATTTCCGCGATCGAGAGATCGCGGCCCCATTGAAGACCACAGGATGATGATGGCCAGCACGATGGTAGCGACCATTTCCGCGATCGAGAGATCGCGGCCCCATTGAAGACCAGGGCTTTTGATTGTCGGATAGCTTGTGTTTACACCATTTCCGCGATCGAGAGATCGCGGCCCCATTGAAGACAGGGCTTAATGCCGGAGCTGTTAAGTTGGGAGCTAGATTTCCGCGATCGAGAGATCGCGGCCCCATTGAAGAAATATTGCGATTATCTTCCACCAGTCCGGTTCTACATTTCCGCGATCGAGAGATCGCGGCCCCATTGAAGAATGACATTACCGCCGAATCCGTCCAATCGTTTATTGATTTCCGCGATCGAGAGATCGCGGCCCCATTGAAGAAACTCTACCCAGGCCCACCACATCCAAATCCGCATATTTCCGCGATCGAGAGATCGCGGCCCCATTGAAGAATGATGTCTTCTCTGACGTGGAATGTTGAATCAAACCATTTCCGCGATCGAGAGATCGCGGCCCCATTGAAGAGAACCTGAAATTTGATACCCAAACGACAGGCCGGTGGATTTCCGCGATCGAGAGATCGCGGCCCCATTGAAGACGCGGAAACTCCTGGTAATGCAGCAGACGCTGACGTGCTATTTCCGCGATCGAGAGATCGCGGCCCCATTGAAGACAGCCTGCCACTTTCTCGGGCCTTTGTGACCCGGCAGATTTCCGCGATCGAGAGATCGCGGCCCCATTGAAGACCCGCCGGTCGCGCTCTTTTTGAATGCGCGACCGGCTCGATTTCCGCGATCGAGAGATCGCGGCCCCATTGAAGACTGCCTGCGGCTCTGATAGCTTGGGCCGGACGAAACCATTTCCGCGATCGAGAGATCGCGGCCCCATTGAAGACTAGCATTTCTTTGGCAATCGCCTTGACGGCTTCATTTCCGCGATCGAGAGATCGCGGCCCCATTGAAGAAAACTCCTTCTTGCCTTTTTGTTTTCGGCTGGAAGATTTCCGCGATCGAGAGATCGCGGCCCCATTGAAGAGCGGCGGCGTCGATGCGGTAGCGCCCCCGCTCAACCGATTTCCGCGATCGAGAGATCGCGGCCCCATTGAAGCCTCCGCAAGCAGTTAACACAAGCGTTGTGGCCAAAGATTTCCGCGATCGAGAGATCGCGGCCCCATTGAAGCTCTAATAGTGGTTTTGGAACATACTACGGCCCCGTGATTTCCGCGATCGAGAGATCGCGGCCCCATTGAAGACTGCGCCCTGATGGCCCCTGGCGTGGGGGTTCCGTCATTTCCGCGATCGAGAGATCGCGGCCCCATTGAAGACAGGGCCTTGAGTTTACCCATGGAGCCCTTCCGCCATTTCCGCGATCGAGAGATCGCGGCCCCATTGAAGATTTGGAGTTTTTGGACTTTATCTGCCACATGTAACCCGATTTCCGCGATCGAGAGATCGCGGCCCCATTGAAGATATCCGGTCAACGGCAAAAGACGCATGCTTTCTCTCCATTTCCGCGATCGAGAGATCGCGGCCCCATTGAAGAAAGCCTGCCCCTGCCACCCTTTCGCGGCTCAAGATGGATTTCCGCGATCGAGAGATCGCGGCCCCATTGAAGACCCACAATCATTGTGAGCTTTCCCAGCGCCACTTTGCATTTATTTCCGCGATCGAGAGATCGCGGCCCCATTGAAGACCCCTCAGCCGACAGTGTTCCGTCGGGGCCTAATCATTTCCGCGATCGAGAGATCGCGGCCCCATTGAAGAATTTCTGAAAGACGCTTATAGAGGGCTTTTGCCGCATTTCCGCGATCGAGAGATCGCGGCCCCATTGAAGAATGCCGCTTACACTTGCAATCGTCCCTGATGTGGTGAATATTTCCGCGATCGAGAGATCGCGGCCCCATTGAAGATCAAGCTGGCTCATTGCACTGCCGCCTCCCATTATTGCATTTCCGCGATCGAGAGATCGCGGCCCCATTGAAGACAACCCATCGAGAGCCGTCTGCTTCTCAACGAAAATATTTCCGCGATCGAGAGATCGCGGCCCCATTGAAGACAGGGATACCTCAACAATATACTGGGCGGCAAGGCGGATTTCCGCGATCGAGAGATCGCGGCCCCATTGAAGATCAAGACACAAAATGTAGTGGTATTTGCCCAAATGTAATTTCCGCGATCGAGAGATCGCGGCCCCATTGAAGATTGAACCTGGGCCGCACGGCCAGCGGCTCACGCGCATTTCCGCGATCGAGAGATCGCGGCCCCATTGAAGACCTGCCACCTACATCAGGCTGGGGCGCTGTGGCCACTCATTTCCGCGATCGAGAGATCGCGGCCCCATTGAAGAGTGTGGTGGGCGGTAAACGCTGCGGCTGATTACGTTCATTTCCGCGATCGAGAGATCGCGGCCCCATTGAAGAACAATCCATACCACGCTCGCTACCTAACCAAGAGTGCATTTCCGCGATCGAGAGATCGCGGCCCCATTGAAGAGCCGTTAAGATGTATTTCTTCGCGGCTGTTTCTCCATTTCCGCGATCGAGAGATCGCGGCCCCATTGAAGACGCCATCTGTTCACCCAAGCGGCAAACCCTATAGGTGGATTTCCGCGATCGAGAGATCGCGGCCCCATTGAAGAATTCAGGTTCGAGATGGCCCTGGTGTTGATCTGCGCATTTCCGCGATCGAGAGATCGCGGCCCCATTGAAGATTCAGCACCACGACGAGATGATCGTGACATCCGCCCTAATTTCCGCGATCGAGAGATCGCGGCCCCATTGAAGCGGCCTCCGGCGCCAGCATCATCGATGCCGCGGATTTAATTTCCGCGATCGAGAGATCGCGGCCCCATTGAAGCTACGATTCCAGCAACAGGATCAACAGTGAGTTTCAATTTCCGCGATCGAGAGATCGCGGCCCCATTGAAGCTTCACCGGCTTGGAATGACGACCGCTGAGCGGTGCTATTTCCGCGATCGAGAGATCGCGGCCCCATTGAAGCGTTGCCCAGAACTCGTGGGGCTGGGAGTGGGGCAATGAATTTCCGCGATCGAGAGATCGCGGCCCCATTGAAGCATGAAGTCGCACCTCGTCTTTACCGTTGACGAACTGGCAATTTCCGCGATCGAGAGATCGCGGCCCCATTGAAGCCACGACGGCCTTAATCCTGACTTTCAAAGTTGCGGCAAATTTCCGCGATCGAGAGATCGCGGCCCCATTGAAGCTACTCGGCTCTCGCGGAGAAGCTCTGGAGCAACTGAATTTCCGCGATCGAGAGATCGCGGCCCCATTGAAGCTTTTCTCAGCCGGAATTGGCCTGATCTGTCCCAGCAATTTCCGCGATCGAGAGATCGCGGCCCCATTGAAGCGCTCCAGTTTGGAACACTGCCATTCCCCTGATTAACAATTTCCGCGATCGAGAGATCGCGGCCCCATTGAAGACACCAAGGAGGCGATGATGGCGAAGTATGCAGTGCTAATTTCCGCGATCGAGAGATCGCGGCCCCATTGAAGGGACGCATCCGTATAATGCACAAATTGCCAGCTTCGTTTCATTTCCGCGATCGAGAGATCGCGGCCCCATTGAAGGCGCGATATCAACGTGCCACCCGCCCGCCCGAATCCCGCATTTCCGCGATCGAGAGATCGCGGCCCCATTGAAGTGTGACTCCGGCGGGGAACATTCGGTTCGACGCTGACATTTCCGCGATCGAGAGATCGCGGCCCCATTGAAGAGCAATTTTTTTAATCGCCACGGCGGTTTGGAACGTAATTTCCGCGATCGAGAGATCGCGGCCCCATTGAAGCCAACCTTCGCGCGAGATTAAAAGGCACCGATGAGCAATTTCCGCGATCGAGAGATCGCGGCCCCATTGAAGCGGGAACGGACCCGCTGTTTCCGCAGAATGCACAGAAATTTCCGCGATCGAGAGATCGCGGCCCCATTGAAGCTCAGATGACCAGACTGACCATGAGAGGGGTGACGGCATTTCCGCGATCGAGAGATCGCGGCCCCATTGAAGCTACTCCGCCCGGTTCAAGACGAAGTCGGGCGGCCTATTTCCGCGATCGAGAGATCGCGGCCCCATTGAAGCTGGCCCGTCTGGTTCAAACTCATCCGGGAGATTCATCCATTTCCGCGATCGAGAGATCGCGGCCCCATTGAAGCCGACGATGAAGCAAAGACCATTCGGATGGGATTCAATTTCCGCGATCGAGAGATCGCGGCCCCATTGAAGCGGGTAGCCGGAAAGCGAAGGATCGCCGGATACCACAATTTCCGCGATCGAGAGATCGCGGCCCCATTGAAGCCCGACGGGCACGAGTCTTTCGACGGGAGGCATTATCAATTTCCGCGATCGAGAGATCGCGGCCCCATTGAAGCTCCCTTAAACCAAAACGGCTATTGACAACAACTTGCATTTCCGCGATCGAGAGATCGCGGCCCCATTGAAGCTAGCGAAATGCCGGATGATATCCTGCAAAGGCTGCGTGAATTTCCGCGATCGAGAGATCGCGGCCCCATTGAAGCATCACGAATCCGATCACCAGTTCCTCGACAGTGCTCATTTCTGCGATCGAGAGATCGCGGCCCCATTGAAGCGCCACGGCTGACTTAACTTTATATTTGGAGCGTAAGTTCCCGTTTCACTTCGGCTGAAAGACACTTTGCGGTTGCGTACGCCCGGTTATGGGGTGGTCGGCAGTGTTCGGACAGTGGCGCGGTTGAATCATGTACCATCCTTACTCCGAGGACGAAC
>Ga0209062_1002288_pt1 | contig 26550 bp, 22 predicted proteins | sample Coa_R2_2_FD_187158 | JGI IMG/M metagenome (GOLD analysis project Ga0209062, IMG submission 187158) | Surface soil microbial communities from Centralia Pennsylvania, which are recovering from an underground coalmine fire - Coalmine... | ecosystem: Environmental > Terrestrial > Soil > Unclassified... | reverse complement strand
AGGTGCGCACGTTGAAGGGCCAGGCGGCGCAGGATTGGCCGAATACGTTCCGCAGCTCGCGGCTGGTGCCGGCGGTGGAGTACATCCGGGCGCAGCGGGCGCGGACGCTGCTGGTGGAGAAGTTCGAAGCGTTTATGAAGGATTGGGACGTGGTGGTGATTCCGTCGAACGCGCTGCTGACCACGACGAATCTCACGGGGAACCCGCAGGTGGTGGCGAAGTGCGGTTTCACGGATGCGACGCTGCAAAGCGGCGAGAAAACGCCGGTGCCGCGGACCATCGGCTTCATCGGCAAGGTTTACGACGAGGGCTCGCCGCTGCGCGTGGCGCTGGCCTACGAGCAGGCGACCGAGTGGCACAACCGGCATCCGGTGGCGGCGCTCGAGAAAGCGCTGGTGAGCTAGCATGAACCGCCGACTTTTTATCGCGTCCGCCGCGGCCGGGGTTGCGGCCCTGGGCCGGCCAATGCCACAGGGGCAGGATGTGCCCGAAGCCATCCGGAAGCTGAAGCCGATGACGGAGGGGATTCAACCGATCACGGACGAGGAGCGCCACGCGCGCATCGAAAAGGCGCGGCGGCTGATGCGCCAGAACAAAATGGACGCCGTCGTCATGGCGGGCGGGTCGAGCCTGTTCTACTTCACGGGCAGCCGGGCGGCCGAGGTGTTGTGGGTGCTGCCGGCCGCGGGCGCGCCGGTGTGGGTGGCGCCCGAGCCGCCGGAGAGCAAGCTGGCGGGCGAAGCGCGGATCTGGAAAGATCCTGCGCTGAAGTATCGCACGGCGGCGCACGCCCTGGCGGATCGCGGCGGGATCACCAGGATCGGCATCGAGGAGCGCGTGCCGTTCGGCGTGTTCGACGGGCTGCGCCACGCGACGGCTGGGACGGAGTACGTGAGCGCGGACGCGGTCACGGCCGGATGCCGGATGATCAAATCGCCGGCCGAGATCGCGCTGATGCAGCGCGCCAACGACATCACGATCGCGGCATACAAGGCGGCGTTCGCCACGCTGCGCGAGGGCATGACGCAGCGCGAGCTGAGCGCGAATATTGCGGCGGCGTACCGGGCGCTGGGAGTGAACGGCGGCGCCATGGCGATTTTCGGCAAGTATACGGCGTTTCCGCACGGCAGCATTCAACCGCAGCAGTTGCGGGAGGGCGACATGGTGCTGATCGACGACGGGTGCACGGTCGAAGGCTACCAGTCCGATATCACGCGCACCACGGTGTTCGGCAAGCCGACGGCCCGGCAGCGGGAGGTGTGGGAGATCGAGCGCGAGGCGCAGGACGCCGCGCTGGCGGCGGCGCAGCCGGGCGCGGCATGCGAATCGGTGGATGCGGCGGCGCGGAAGGTGATCACGGATGCGGGCTTCGGGCCGGGCTATAAAGTCCCGGGACTGCCGCACCGCACCGGGCACGGCATCGGCCTGGACGGGCACGAGTGGACGTACCTGGTGAAGGGGAACCGGACGAAGATCGAGCCCGGAATGTGCTTCAGCGACGAGCCGACCATCGCGATTTACGGAGAATTCGGCGTGCGGCTGGAGGACTGCATGTACATCACGGAATCGGGCGCGCGGATGTTCACGAAGCAGAGCCCGGCGATCGATCAGCCGTTCGGGTAGTGGAGAAAGCTGAGGCTGATGATTGGACGCAGAGAGCGGAGACGCAGAAATGCCACAGAGTAATTCCACCCCCGATTTTGCCGCCCGGCTGGCGAAGCTTCAGTCGGCTATGAAGGAGTTCGGCCTTGCGGCGGTCGTGCTGGAGCCGGGGCCGGCCATGCTGTACCTAACGGGTGTGCGCTGGGGCAAGAGCGAGCGCACGTTCGCCGTGGTGCTGCCTGCAAAGGGCGGGCCGGTGTGGGTGGTGCCGGGCTTTGAGGAAATGCGCGCGCGCGAGCTGATCCGCCCGGGCGAGGAGATTCGCATCTGGCAGGAGGACGAGAGCCCGTACCAGCGCATCGTGGAGGGCCTGCATGCGCGCGGCGTCACGTCCGGGCGCGTGGGCATCGACGAGGGGGCGCGGTTCTTCGTCTTCGACGGCATCCGACGGCTCGCGCCGAAGCTGGAATACGTTTCCGCGAACGCGGCGCTGCGGGCGGCGGGCGTCGATCTCACGCAGCCGGCCGGCCGCAAGCGCTAGATTTTTTAACATCTCCTGAGAGATTTTGCACCCCGAATCTTGTTGCATTCCCGGCGGGCTTGGGACATAATACCGGAAATCTTTCGACTCACCACGGCTGTGAGGGGGCTCCCGGCAGCCTGCCCCACACCGAAGGATGTCTGCGTAAACGGAGGTTTCGATGTCCCGGGGACGCTCTTCCTGCATTCGTTCTTGGAGGGCCGCATGTGCCATCGCCGCCATCGCGGTCTGCCTGCTTCCGGCTGCATTTTCCCAGGTTTTGACCGGTACTCTGACCGGCACCGTCACCGACCCGACGGATGCGGTGGTGCCGGGCGCGACGGTCACCGCCAGGGACCTCGACACTGGCAAGGAATATAAGCTCACCACGGACGCCAAGGGCGAGTTTACCTTCACCAATCTTCCGAACAGCACTTACAGCCTTCGGGTGGACCAGCCCGGATTCGCGCGGGCGGAGGTGGCGCGGGTAGCGGTGGAGGTCTCCAACGTGACCAAAGTGCCGATCAAGCTGGAGGTCGCGAAGGCCGGCACGGAAGTGGTGGTGGAGGCGCAGACCGCGGTGGTGCAGACGGAATCGGCGGAGCTGAAGAACACCATCACGCGCAGCCAGTTGGATGAGATTCCGCTGCCCACGCGGAATCCCATGGACCTGGTGAAGGCGTTCGCGGGCATCCTGACGCCGAACATCACCAGCGTTACCGGCGGCGACGCATTCGTCAACGGCTTGCGCGGCAACACCACGAACCTGACGCAGGACGGCATCAACGTGCAGGACAACTTCGTCAAGACGAGCGCGTTTTTCGCGTTGAGCGCCCCGGTGGCGGATTCGATCGGGGAATTCAACGTGACGGTCGGGGGCGTGGGCGCGGATGCGGGGTTCGGCTCGGCGCAGGTTTCGATGGTGACGCAGCGCGGATCGAACGACCTGCACGGGTCGGTCTACTGGTATCAGCGCAATAACTTTTTGAACGCGAACACGTGGTTCAACAACCAGAGCGGCACGGCGCGGCCGTTCCAGCACCAGAACCGCCTCGGGGCGACGATCGGCGGGCCGGTGTGGCTGCCGAAAATTTATCACGGCAAGAACAAGACGTTTTTCTTTTTCGCCTACGAGGGCTATCGCGAGCCGCGCGCGCAGCCGCGGACCCGCACGGTGATGACGGCCGCGGCCGAGCAGGGGCTGTTCACGTATACGCCGACGACGGGCGGCGGGCCGGTGACGGTGAACCTGCTGAACGTCGGGACGATCAACGGCGCGCATCCCTCGATCAACCAGACGACCATGGCGATTTACCAGAAGTACGTGCCGCAATCGGGCTACACCGACGCGGGATGCGGCTCGGGCGACGGCATCAACATCCGCTGCATCGCGCTGAACCTGGCGGGCATCAACAACACCGACCGCTACACGGTGCGCGCCGACCACCAGCTCACGTCGAAGCATTCGATCGAGTTCGTTTTCAACGAGTCGCTGTTCAATACGGCGCCGGATTTCCTGAACAGCAATGAGCCGCCTTTCCCCGGCGCGCCGTGGTCGGGCGGGCAGATTTCCACGCGGCAGGTGGCGGTGTGGGCGCTCGAATCGGTGCTGAACGAGCACATGACGAATGAATTCCGCTTCGGCTTCCAGCGCGCGCCGGTGAGCTTCGCGTATGGGAACATGTTCACCGAGACAGGCGGCGCGCAGGTGGCCTATTCGACGGTGACGAGCCCGATCCAGACCACCACCAACCTGCCGCAAGGACGCAACACGCCGGAGCGGCAGTTCATCGACAATTACGCCTGGGTGAAGGGAACGCACCAGATGCGCTTCGGCGGCGAGTACCGCTGGCTGCTCGCGGATTCGTATTTCTGGAACACGGTGTACCCGCGGGTGAGCCTGGGGACGAACCCGGCGAACCCGAACAACCTGAGCACGGCGACGCTGCCCGGCATCAGCGCGGCGGAGCTCACGCTGGCCAATTCTATTTTCAGCGACATTACGGGCATGCTCGGCTCGATTGCGCAGGGCTTCAACCACACCTCGCCGACTTCCGGCTACGTGGCGGGAAAGCCGGAGAACTACACGCCGGTGCAGCAGAACCTGGCGTTTTACTGGCAGGACGCGTGGAAGGCCAGGCGCAACCTGACGTTCCAATACGGCACGCGCTGGGAGTATCAGGGCCCGTACGACGCGCGCAACGGCCTGGTGCTGCTGCCGCAGAATAACGTGGCTTCGCTGTTCGGGCCGACGCCGATCGGCGCCTACTTCCAGCCGGGCAACACCAACGGAGCGACGGACGTCACGCTGACGCTGCAGGGCGGCAGCAACGGGCATCCGGTGACCAACCGCGACCTGAACAATTTCGCGCCATTCCTGGGTGTGGCGTACGCGCCGGGCAGCGACGGCAAGACGTCGATCCGCGCCAATTTCTCGACGCACTACGTGCAGGACGGGTTCACCTTCTGGACGCCGGCGACGACCTCCAACACCGGCCTGTTCAGCACGTTCTCGAACAGCACGCCGGCCGGCGTGTTCGCCACGAGCGGCCTGCCGCTGCCGGTGCCGACGAGCAACGGATCCTTTCCGGTTTCCCAGGTGGCCAACTGGATCAACAGCGGCGGCACGGCGAATCTGACGGCTTTCGACCCCAACCTGCGAACGCCATACGTGCTCGAATGGAGCCTGGGCGTGCAGCGCGAGCTGGCGAAGCACTATACCCTCGAGGCGCGGTACGTGGGCAACCACGCGGTGAAGCAGTACCGCTCGTACAGCATCAACGAGCTCAACCTCGGGACGAACGGGCTGCTGCAGGAATTTGTGAACGCGCAGAACAATCTGAACATCAATGTGGCGAACAAGATCACCGGCACATTCGCCAACAACGGCCTGCCCGGACAGGTGCCCACGCCGCTGCTGGACAAGATGTTCACGGGCGTCGCGGCCAGCTCCGGCTACGGCAACAGCACCTTCATCACGAACCTGCAGCAGAACAACATCTACTCGATGTTCAACACGATTCGCACCTCGCCCACTTACCGCACCAACGTGCTGGGACCGAACGCCAATAACCCTACCCTGTTCCCGCTGAACTTCTTCGTGGCCGATCCGTGGGCGGCGAGCGCCAACCTGGTGAGCAACGCGGGGTGGTCCTACTACGACGCGCTCGAGGTGCAGGTGCAGCACCGCATGTCGAGCGGATTGTTTCTGCTGGCAAACTACAGCTTCAGCAAAGTGCTGGCGGACACGACCTTCGGCGAGTCGCAGAGCGAGAACCAGAGCTACCAGTCACTGGCCAACACGCGGCTCGACAAGTTCGTGGCCGCGATCAACGTGAAGCACTCCTTCGGCGCGCTGATGCAGTACCCGCTGCCGGTGGGCCGCGGGCGGCATTTCGGCGCGGCGATGCCGCGCTGGGCGGATGCGATCGTGGGCGGGTGGACGTTCAACAGCAACACGCATTGGTCGACGGGCGCGCCGCTCAGCGTTCTCTCGCGCACGACGACCGGGTCGGGCCTGACATCGACCGCGATGATCGCGAACATGACGGCGGCGCAGCTTCAGTCGAACATCGGGGTGTACCGGACCGGCAATGGCGTCTTCTGGCTGAATCCCGCCTCGGGTCTGTTCACGATCAAAGGCTCGACCAGCACGGTGAATTTCTGCACCGCCGGCCAAAGCACGCCGTGCCTCGCGGTCCCGGCGCCGGGGCAGATCGGCAACACGGCGTTCGATGCCTTCAGCCTGCCGCGGTTTTTCGATCAGGATCTTTCCGCGATCAAAGATGTCCAGATCTGGGAACGTGTGCGGTTCCAGGCCCGACTGGAGGCGTTCGATGTCTTCAATAACGCGAACTTCGCCGGGCCCAGCAACTCGCTGGACAGCACGACTTTCGGCCAGTTGACGACCACTTTCGACACGGCTCGCGGCGGCGGCGTGACTTCGCGCATCGTGCAATTCGGGCTTCGGCTGCAATTTTGAGTGCACGGGCAGGGCAGGTTTCGGCCTGCCCTGTGCCACGAATCGGGGCTGCGGAAGAGCCGGCGTAGTATCTTCCGGACAGTCTCTGAAAATGCCCCGCAGAATGTTGAACTCCCTCAGGAGATTCCTGTACAATAGCCCGCAATAAAGTCGGCTTCGGGGATTACAGACATTTTGTTGAAGGGAAGCGTAAAGATGACGCGATTTCTCGTCTTGTTGTCTCTCACGGCGGCGCTCGCATTTGCTCAGGTCGACGTCACCTCCGTCAATGGTGTCGTGACCGATCCTTCAGGAGCTGCCGTTCCCGGCGCGAGCGTGACGGCCACCAACGCCGCTACGGGTGCGAAGTTTACGGCATCCACCAACGACCGGGGCGAGTATGCGATCCCCTCGATACCGGCGGGCGCCTATAAGCTTGCGGTCACCAAGGCCGGCTTCAAGACGGGGGCGGTGGACAACGTCGCTCTAAGCGTCGGCGTGCCGGGAACCGTCAACGTGAAGCTGGAAGTCGGACAGACGGCGGAGACGATCGAGGTCTCAGCGGGAGCGGAGATTGTGCAGGCGGCCACGGCCGACGTGAGCACGAACCTGACGGGGAAGCAGCTCACGGATCTCCCGTTTGCGACCCGCAATGCGGTCGAGCTGCTGGTGGACGCGCCGGGCACGCAGACCCCGACTACGCCGCGCAGTTCGACGGTGAACGGGCTGCCCAAGGGCGCGCTGAACGTCACGATTGACGGCATGAACACGCAGGACAACAACCTGAAGTCGTCGGACGGCTATTTCAGCTATATTTATCCGTCCGTCGATGCGTTGCAGGAAGTGACGCTCGAAAGCTCGGCCGCCGGGGTCGACAGCACGTCACAGGGCGGGGCGCAGATCAAGTTCGTCACGAAATCGGGAACCAACGAGTGGCACGGCGGCGGCTTCTGGCAGGACCGCAACACGTTTTTCAATGCCAATTTCTTCTTCAACAATCAGGCCGGGCTGCCGCGCGACATCGTGAAGCTGAACCAGTTCGGCGGACATATCGGCGGACCGATCAAGAAGAACAAGCTGTTCTTCTTCGGCAATGTCGAGCTGTACCGGTATCCGGGCACGAATCTGTATAACCGGACGTACCTGACGCCCAGCGCCGCAAGCGGCATTTATACCTATCGGGACAACACGGGAACGGTGCGCAGCGTGAACCTGCTGCAACTGGCGGCCGCGAACCCGGCGCCGGCCGGCTCGCGAGCGTATACCACGACACCCGACCCGCTGCTGGCCAAGACGTATGCGCTCGAGCAGCAGCTCGGGGCCAACGGCATCGTGAAGAACAACCAGTCGGGGAACGACTACAACACGCTGACCACGAGCTACCAGCCGACGGGCACCGATTCGCGCAACTTCTACACCACGCGCATCGATTACAACATCAACCAGAATCACACGTTTTCGCTGGTCTATAACTTCGACGGCTACACCTCGATCCCGGATTTTCTGAACGGTATCGTTCCCGATTTTCCGGGCGGCGGCACGGTGTTGTTTTCGAATGTCAATACGGGGCAGCGGAGCAACCGGTTCGATGGGACGGTGTCGCTGCGCTCCGTGCTCACCCCTCACCTGACGAACGAGTTCCGGGGCGGGTTGAACGGCGGCACGGTGCTGTTCTTCGACGCCGTCGCGCCGGGGCTGTTCGCGCCGTGGCGCGGGTTCGTGCCGAGTTTCGCGAGTCCGGGCACGAGCCTTTCCGGCGTGACGACCACGTCCGGCCCGCAGCGCCGCAACGCGCCGGTGAAGAACGTGGGAGACACGATGACGTTCCTCCGCGGATCGCACGTGATCAGCTTCGGCGGGAACTTCGATCAGATCAACCTATGGCAGCAGATCGTCGGCCGCGGGGAGATTCCAAGCATCACCTTCGGCATCGCCAGTAACGATCCGATCTTCAACGGCAGCACCTCGATTTTCAATTCATCGACTCTGCCGGGCTCGACCTCCACGCAGCAGAGCCAGGCGGCGAACCTCTATGCGGATGTGACCGGCCGGGTTTCGCAGATTACGCAGCAGCTCGTGCTCGATGAGAAGACCCACCAGTATGCGATGACGGCGCCGATCGACCGCGATCACATGCGCGAAATGGGTCTGTTCATTCAGGACCAGTGGCGCGCCCTTCCGAACCTGAGCGTCAATCTCGGGCTGCGCGCCGAAAAACAGTTCGCGTTTGTCAATGAAAACGGGCTCTATTCGGAGGTCTCGTATGCGGGCTTGTGGGGCGTTTCCGGGGTCGGCCATCTGTTCAGCCCCGGCACGCTGACCGGCCAGGCGCCGGTCTACACGCAGATCAACGGCAGCCCCTACGACCCGCCGCTGGTGTGGGCGCCGTCGGTCGGCGTTGCTTACCAGATCAAGCCCAAGGACGGCTTTCTTAAGATCTTTACCGGCAGCCATGAAGGCGCGGCGGTGCTGCGCGCGGGCTACTCGATCGCGACCGTACGGGAGGGCATGGGAGTCTACCAGAGCCTGTTCGCCTCCAACCAGGGCATCACCGTCGATGCCTCGACCTCGCCCACGACGTATCCCGCGAACTTCGGGCCGGGCGGCAGCGTCAATTTCAGCGATACCACGCTGCCCTCGCGCGTCTCCTCGATCGCGAGCACGCCCAGTTACCCGATCTCGGCCTGCTTCACGTGCAGCCTGAACGGCATCGATCCCAACCTGAAGATGGGATACGTGCAGAGCTGGAACATTGGCTATCAGCGGGAAATTCAGCGCAACACGGTGGTCGAAATCCGGTACAACGGCAATCATGGAACGGATCTGTGGCGGCAGCTCAACCTGAACGAAGTGAACATCCTGGAAAACGGGTTCCTGAGCGAATTCCAGATCGCGGCCAACAACCTCGCGATTGCGCGCGGCGGCAACATCTATAACCAGACCACGAATAATTACGGTAACCAGGGGCTGCCGGGGCAGAAGCCGATCCCGATCATCCAGACGGCCATCGGCAACACCACGGATACCACCACAGCGACTTACCTGATGATGGGTCAGGCAGGGTCGCTGGCGAACTCCATCGCGACCAATGCGACCCGCATGACGTCGCTGACCAATGCGGGATACCCGGCCAACTTCTTCGTGTTAAACCCGACTGTGGCGGGCGGCGGTTCGTACGTGCTGGCCAACCTCGGCGCTTCCTATTACGACGCGGCGACGGTCGAGTTCCGCCGCAGACTTTCGTCCGGCCTGCAGTTCCAGGGTAGTTACACCTTCGCCAAGGCGTTGGCGATGGGGGCGACAGCCAGTTCGAGCGACTTTTCGACGCCTACGACGCTACGCAATCTTGGGTTGGACAAGGCGCCGGAGAGCTTCGATATCCGCAACGCCATCAAGTTCAACTGGATCTATCAGCTTCCTTTCGGGAACGGCCGGCACTTCGGGATTTCGAACGTCGTAGCGCGAAAGATCCTGGAGGGCTGGCAGATCGCAGGCGTGGTGCGGCTGCAGTCGGGCACGCCGCTGTTCCTGAACGGACTCGGCACATTTAACAGCGCCGGGACGGCGCCTGGTTCGGGAGTCGTGCTGCACAATATCACGGTGAGCCAACTGCAGAGCATGGTCGGCATTTACAAGACCAGCCTGCCTGGTCCGAACGGCGGCCTGATCTACTATCTGCCGCCGCCTTCAACCACGTCCACCGCCGGTCTGAACAGCGGCAACAACACCAACTTCATCTACAACACGCAGGCGGCTTTCAATGTGAACGGTCTGACGCCGGCGCAGGTCGATCCGAACGCGCCTTACGTCAGCCCCGCGCCGGCCGGCCAGTTGGGCGGAATAGTTTACGTCTACGCGCCATGGCAGCGGCACTTCGACATCAACCTGCAGAAAGAAATTCAGATCAAGGAGCGTGTGAACCTGCTGATCCGGGGATCGGCGCTGGACGTTTTGAACCTGACGAATTTCATTCCGCCATCGGGGAACAATACGGCGTCCACCTTCGGGCAGCTTGGGCCTTCGAACGCGTACCGCGATATCTCGGGCACGGTCGATCCGGGCTCGCGCATTATCGAGTTTCTGGTCCGGCTGAACTTCTGATTCACCGCGTCGCCTCGGTGAGGGCCGGGCATGCCCGGCCCCTACGGGTAGGGCCATGGTTACGATCGATCGGCGGACGTTCCTCTCCGGCATAACCGGGTCGCTGCTGGCGGTGCCGGCGGCGGCCCGGCCCGCGCCGTCCGCGGCTCCGGCGTGCTGGCTCGATATCGCCGCGCCGTTCGTAGTCGTCGATCCCGCGCAAAGTCTATCGACCGAGATCCTGCTGACCGCGACGTGCTTTCCCGGAGCGGACGGTTACCGCGATCCGCATTTCGCCACCGAATACGAGGTGCTGCTGTACGATGCCTCGGGCAAGCCGCTGGCGCTCGACCGCGATGGCCGGTTCGAAGTGCGGGCCATGCATCCCACGCTGCTCGATCCGCGCCGGCTCTCCGGGCGGGATGCCTTTTTCGGCGGCGCGAAGATTCGCGTGGCGCCCTCGTCGGGGCAGATGACGCACGCGGGCGATCTGTTCAGCGCGGGCTTCGTTCGCTGGAACCTGCCCTCGAATTTCGATAACGTGCACGCCCAGCCCGCGCCGCCGCAGCAGGTGTTCGGCCGCTTCAACTATTCGATGCCGTTTCCCGCCCTGTCCGAGTATCACTGCGCGTTCGCGCTCTTCAATCCCAATGAGGAGCCATCGTGGGGCGTGGTCCGGGTGGTGGACCGGATGGGGCGCGCGGCGGTCGAGCGGCCGTACCGGCTACGCCCGCACCAGAGCGTGCTTTACTCACTGGCGGATCTGAAGCCGGCCGAGACGCCCGGCGAGGCGCTGGCAATTGCGCCTCTCGCCGAGCCGAAACTGGCCGCGGGCGGTGTCGTGGTCGTGCGGAATGATAGCGACAAGGCGGCGTTCGCGTACACCTTTATGAAGGGACGGCAGGGCGGCAGCTTTACGGTGGAGCATCCGCTGCACTTCGCGGCGGACGCACCGATCAAGAAGGCGCGCGCGACGCCGTACGGCGCGAACCGTTCGTTTCCGGCGCAGGCTCTGGTCTATACGCCCATGATCTTCCGCGGTCTGCGAACCGGCGGAGTGACGCTTGAATCGCGCGTTTACTTCAGCGCCAGCCGTTGGCAGGAGGAGGCACTTTGGCTCATGCCGTTCGTGACCACCGGAAAGGGCGATATCGCGTGGGTTTCCAACCGCGATGACGGGTTTGCGTCGCGCGTGACGCCGGCCGCGCACGCCGATCAGGGCCTGCTGCGGCTGGGCGAATTTCAGAGCGCTGCGATGGATTGCCGCGGCCTGCCGCTGCCGGAGGGCTTTTCGGGCGGCCTCGGGGTGGCCACGATTCCCAAGACGTCGCACTCGCTGCTGAAGGTCGAAGTGCGGGCCGCGGAGTGGGGGCGGGTAGCGTTCACCCACTTCCGGCCGGGTGGCAATGTGGCGAAGGCGTACCGGCGCGCCGACGGGCGCGGCGGGCTGGCGACGGATTACATCGTGAGCGGCGTTCACGTGATGCGCGGGCGACGCGACTGCCTGCTCGCCGTGATGAACATCGAATTCGAAGACGATCAGGCGGGCACGCCGCGGCTGCAGTTGTTCGGCGCCTCGGGGTTAATGGCCGAGAAGACGCTGGATGCGTTCCCGCCGCTGGCGTGCCGCCACCTGCTGGTTTCGGAGCTGTTCACGGGCGTGCAAAGCGACCCGGACGCGCCGTTCACGCTGCGGATGCAAGTGCCGGAGGCGCTCATGATCGTCTCGGCTCTGCACCTGGATTACGAGCGGCGCGATCTCGCGCTGGAGCACGGCTCGGACCGGCACTCGACGTTTCAGGATTTCAAGTGTTAGGCCGCGGGCCGGCCGTGGCCGGCCCCTACTGCGGGCTGCGCTTGAGGGCGTAGTCGATCGCCTCCTGCGGCACGCTGAACTGCGCCATCCCGCTGTTGCCCATGTAGCCGACATCCTTGTAGCCGATGGGCGTGGTGTAATACGCGTCGGCCACCATGCGGCGGCAGAAGGCGAAGAACTGGATGCCGGGGTTGAGCTCGGGCGAGGCGTTGCGCCGGTAGGCGATCAGGTCGAGCATGGCGGTCTGCTCGGCGGGCGCGGCTTCGAGGAACGTCTTGCCATCGTACTTGTGCGCCATCGCTTCGTCGAGCCACATGAGGCCGCCGGTGTAGATATCGCGCATCTCCTCGCTGGCGCCGCAGAGAAAATCGATGAAGGCGGCGGCTTTGGCTTCAAGCGCGCCGGGGGAATGCTCGTCGGCGGGGATGATGAGGTCGCTCAGGCGCTCGAGCGTGGCGTATTCGTGGGCCGTCAGGGCCTTGGGCGCGTAAGCCGCGGCGCTCGCAGCTTCACGGGCCTGCTGCGCGTCCGCCGCGGTGACGAGCGCCGCGCCGGCGGCGATGCCGGCGAGCCACTGGCGGCGCGAGAGATCCGAATTAGACATTGCCCTTCCTCATTTCTTCGGCCAGATATTCCGAGGCCCGCCAGGAGAATGCCACGATGCTGAGGGTCACGTTCTTATCCGGGTTGCTGACAAACGGGGCGGCATCGCAGACGAACAGGTTCTTCACCTCGTGGGACTGGCAGTAGGAATTCAACACGCTGGTTTTGGGATCCTTGCCCATGCGCACAGTGCCGGCTTCGTGGATGATGGTGCCGCCGGTCGAGATCGCGCGGTCGGGAGCCGGAGCGCGGCCCATCGGCGTGCCGCCCATGGTCTCGATGATCGAGGCGAAGGTCTTCTCCATGTGCTTGACTTGGTTGATCTCGTGCTCGCTCCACTTCCAGTGGAAGCGGAGGACCGGAATGCCCCAGGCGTCGGTCTTGGAGGGGTCGATCTCGCAGTAGCTATCTTTATTCGGGATCATCTCGCCGCGGCCGGAGAAGTGCACGTAGGCGCCGTACTCTTCGCGGATCTTCTCCTTGAGCGCTTTGCCGTAGCCTTCGTGGCGGTTGCACTGGCCGGCGAAGCTGCCGAGCTCGGGCATCCCGAAGCCGCCGCCGAGCTCGATGTGGTAGCCGCGCGGAAAGTCCTTGGTCTTATCCTCGTAAAGCCACCACGGCACGTAGAGATGCATGCCGCCGATGCCATCGCAGTTGTGGCGGGGCAGGCCGGAGAGCGCGGGGACGTAGCCGCTCATGGCGAAGCCGACGGTGTCGGTGAGGTTGCGGCCGACCTGGCCGGAGCCGTTGGCGATCTTCGAATTCAGCAGAAGGCGCGCCGATTCGCAGGCGCTCGCCGCCACGACCACGGCTTTGCAGCGCACCTGCTTTTCCGAGCGCGTGGCCTTATCGACGTAAGAAACCGCGGTCACCTTGCCGCCCGCGCCGGTCACCAGCTCGCGCGCCATCGCGCCCGTGATCACGGTCAGGCGGCCGGTTTTCATGGCGGGGAAGATCATCGCCTGGCTGGAGGAAAACGCCGACGCGGTGTGGCAGCCCCGGCCGCATTGCCCGCAGTAGTGGCAGGCGGCGCGGCCGTTGAGCGGCTTGGTCAGCATCGCCATGCGAGAGGGGATGCACGGGATGTTCAGCTTCTTGCAGGCGCGCTGGATGAGGATTTCGTGGACGCGCGGCGCAATCGGCGGGAGGAAATTACCGTCCGGCGCGGTGCGTAGTCCTTCTTTGGTGCCGGTGACGCCGATGAAGCCCTCGGCCTTGTCGTACCAGGGCGACATTTCGGCGTAGGTGACGGGCCAGGGATCGCCGAGGCCGTCTTCGGGCTGGAAATCGTAATCGGCGAAGCGCAGGGAGATGCGGCCGTAGTGGTTGGTGCGGCCGCCGAGGATGCGCGACCGGAACCAGCGGAAGGTGCTGCCCTGCGCGACGGTGTAGGGCTCGCCAGGGACCTCCCAGTAGCCGTTGGGCGCGGCGAAGTAGCCCCACTGCTGGCGGCCGAAGTACATTTCGGCGTGCGCGCCGGCGCCCCGGTGATCGACCTGCCACGGCGTGACATGCTCCTTGAAATCCTGCATCGGATTGAGCATGGGCCCGGCTTCGAGCAGGGCGACGTTGAGGCCGCGGTCCGTCAGGACCTTGACCGCCGTGCCGCCGCCGGCGCCCGAACCGATCACGACGACATCGAAGACTTGGGGACTTCGTATGATTTGCATCCTGAATGCCTGTGCTCTTGATTGTATACCGGCAGATTGGCAGACCGCGTACGAGTGTTGCCTTAGTTGCCCCGCGGGACCTCCACGCGCTCGATGACGTAAACATCGACCGGCCCTTTGGCGGGCTCGAGCTTCAATCCCAGGCGGTCCATGATGAGGAACACTGTGGGCCGCGTAGGAACGGCCATGGCCAGGCGGTGGCTTCGATGTCGTACCGTTCCGAGCGCGCCCACGCCGCACCGCCGGAGAGCCGCCCGGTCTGCGACTGGAACGGAAGATCGTAGGCGAGCGAAATGATGATGTATAGGGGCGGATTCACCAGGCGGGTCCGGCCTGTAGGTAGCAATCCGAAAGGCGACCCCACGCGCGTTCGGGTCCTGGTTGCGCTTCACGGTCGTCATAGAACGCCGGCTGCGGCTGCGCCGCGGCAATTGCGGCTGCCAGGACGCCCGCGCAGCCGCACCGCAAGATGGCTTTTCCCATGCGCACCTCCTGCCAGGATTAGACGCCGGCGGGCGCGATTGGTGCCGGCTGGTCCGGAGCCAACCCGAACGCGAGTCGAATCGCCTCGTCCACTTGGTCCATCAGCGCCCCGTCGATTCGCCCGAGGCGCTTGACGAGCCTCCTGCGGTCTACGGTTCTGACCTGGTTGAACAGCGCGACAGACGCGACCGCCAGCCCCGTTGCTCCGCCGGCGGGTAAAAGCACGTGGAGGGGCGACAACGGCAGGCGCACCGTGGAGGTGATCGGCGCGACCATCGTGACCTGGCTGTAGCGGTTCGAAACATCATTCTGAATGATCAGTGCCGGCCTCGTCTTGCGGATCTCGTGACCTACCGCCGGATCGAGTGCCGTGAGGTGGATTTCACCCCTCTTCGGCCAGTCCTGGATGTCTCGGCGTTCTCGCTTGCCTGCCATTCTTCCTGATCCACAGCGTACCAATCGTTGGCGATTTCGAGGTCCAAGTCGCGATCCCGCAGGGCCGCCCGCTTCAGCCGCTCCTCCAAGGCTTCCGGGCTGGCGGTCGCGATGTAGTGCTGTACCGCGCGCTCGATGAACCGGCTTCGTTGCCCCGGCCGGGACAGCCGGTCGATGCTGCGGAGCGTCGCCTCCGGCAGAATGACATTGATCCGTTTCACTATCCACATTATATCCACACTACGTGTGGACTACCAGCATCCTCGCGCTGCGTTATATTGGCAGACTATCCGAGCATTTTCCCCGAAGGAGCTTCACATGCGCCCCAAACTCGCCCGCTACGTCCTGGTCGCCGCCGCTCTGGCTGTGCTGCTGTTTTCCGCTCTTCCCGGCGTCCGCGCCGATAACCCGCCCGCCGCGCCGGTCCCGCACACGAAAGCCAATTACGAACTGGCGGCGGCGTGGACGCCCGCCAAGGTCGGCAAGCTGGTGTTCGAACTCGCGGTGACGCCGCACTGGCTCGACACCGGCGACCGCTTCTGGTACAGCTTCGAAAACACCAAGGGGCGCAAATTCTACCTGGTCGATCCCGTGAAGAAGACCAAGACCTACGTCTTCGACCCCGTCAAGCTCGCAGCGGCTCTCACCGCGGCTACCGGCCTTCCGTACGATTCCCAGCACCTGCCCATCACGGTGATCCGCTTCGTCAAGAACGAAACCACCATCCAGTTCGAGGTCAACGTGCCGCGCGACGCCGTCATCCCTGGCGAGAAGAAAGGCGCCGCCCTCACCTCGGACCGCGCCACGGACGCAACCGGCAGCAACAACCAGGAGGACGACGCCGCAGCGGGCGAGCCGCAGCAACTCGGCGGCCGCGGCGCCGGCCGCTTCGCTCCGCCCCCGCCGCGCGACCAGAAGCAGCTCACCTTCGAATACGAGCTGGCCTCCAACCGCCTGCAACTGCTCGACGAGCGCCCGCTGCGCAAGCCTGCCTGGGCGTCCGTTTCGCCCGACGACCGTATCGTCGTTTTTGCCAAAAACCACAACCTGTACATGATGGATGCCGCAAATTACGCCAAAGCCCAGAAGGACGCCAACGACAAATCGATTGTCGAAACGCAGCTCACCACAGACGGCGTCGAGGATTTCGCCTACGGCGGCCGCGGCATGGGCGGCCAGCAGCAGCAACAACAGGAAGAGAATACCGATGGCGGCCGCGACAATCCGAACGCCCGCACCGCCGTCAACGTCTCGTGGTCGCGCGATTCGAAAAAGTTCGCGCTCGTGCGCCGCGATCAGCGCAAGATCCCGAAGCTTTGGGTGATCAACGCGCTCGCCAATCCGCGGCCGTCCCTCGAGACGTACCCGTATGCCATGCCGGGCGAGCCGGAAGCGCCGCAATCGCAGCTCGAAATCTTCGACGTGGCAGCGAAGAGCCGGACGGTCGTCAAGGCCGATGCCTTCAAGGACCAGACCATCCAGATCGAATCCGAGCGGCCCACCGGCCGCGCCCGCGAGCACGATAAGACCGAGCCGCTATGGGCCGCGCCGGGGTCGGACAAGCTGTACTTCACGCGCCTCAGCCGGGACATGCACCGCCTCGACCTGTGCGTTGCCGATACCGCTACGGGCGAGGTCAAGCCGCTGATTCAGGAACGCATGAACGTCTACATCGAATCGAAGCCGGTGAAGGTCATCGGCAGCGGCGCGGAGCTGATCTGGTGGTCGGAACGCGATGGATGGGGCCACTACTATCTCTACGCAGCCGACGGCACGCTGAAGAACCAGATCGACCGGGGCGAGTTCGTCGCGGAGGATATTTCGGATGTGGACGAAAGGGCCCGCGCGCTCTACCTGACGGCGTCCGGCCATGAGGATGGCGAGAATCCCTATTACCAGCACTTCTATCGCGCGAACCTCGACGGCAGCGGCATGAAACTGCTCGATCCCGGGGACGCCACCCACACAGTCAGCATGTCGGATTCCGGCAAGTTTTTCGTGGATACATGGTCGCGCGTAAATACGCTACCGGAATCGGCGCTCTACGACTCGCAGGGCGCGAACACGATGCCGCTCGAAAAGGTGGATGGCGCGCCGCTCCTCGCCGCGGGGTTCCAGTTCCCCGAGCCATTCAAGGTCAAGGCCGATGACGGCATCACCGATCTCTACGGGGTCATGTACAAGCCGTTCGACTTCGATCCGGCGAAGAAGTACCCGGTGATCGAATATGTGTACCCCGGCCCGCAGACCGAGAGCGTGCAGGACCGGTTCAATCCGCGCGTCAACCAAATCATGATGGCCAACATGGGCTTCATCATGATCGAGATCGGCAACCGCGGCGGCAATCCGCACCGCTCCAAGTGGTATCACACCTTCGGGTATCACAACCTGCGGGATTACGGCCTGGCGGATAAGAAGGCGGCCATCGAAGAGTTGGCGCGGCGCTATCCATTCATGGATATCGACCGCGTCGGCATCTGGGGCCATTCCGGCGGCGGCTTCATGACCGCGGCCGCCATGCTGATTTATCCCGATTTCTTCAAAGTCGGGTGGTCGGAATCCGGCAACCACGAAAACAATATCTACAACAACACGTGGAGCGAGAAGCACAACGGCCTGAAGGAAGTGACGGATGACCAGGGCAACGTGCGCTTCGAGTACACCATCGATAAGAACTCGGAGATCGCGAAGAACCTGAAGGGCCACCTGATGCTGGTCACGGGCGATATCGATAACAACGTCCACCCCAGCAATACTTACCGGCTCGCCGACGCGCTGATCAAGGCCAACAAGCGCTTCGATTTCATGATTCTGCCCGGCCAGCGCCACGCCTATGGGCCCGACGCCGATTACGTCGCCTGGCGCCGCGCCGACTACTTCGCCCGGTATCTTTTGGGCGAATCCGATCCGTCGATTGACATGTGGGAGCTGAACCGCGAAAAGCAGGATAAGCCCGCCCCCGCTCAGCAGCAGGGCGGCCGCGGCGGCCGGCGCGGGAACCAGTAAAGCGGTGGTGGCGAGTTGGTGCGGGGCACGCCACCGGCAAGCCATCGGGCATGCCCCGCCCGCGATTTCCGGCGGCGCTAAACCACCCGTCGGCCGATAATCAGGGCTACCAGCCAGATCACCAGAAACAGTACGAAGAGGATCTTCGCGATCCCTACGGCCGTGCCGGCGATTCCTCCGAAACCGAGAATCCCGGCGATAAGCGCAATTACCAGAAATACCAGCGACCAATGCAGCATGGCAAACTCCTCAACGTCGACCGAGGCACCTGCGCGGCCACTGTCGGCAATGAGACACTGGTAGAAGCCGTGCCCACCTCAGATATGCCGCGTTTCGATACTCTTCTGACCGAGCAGCGGAATCCTGCCTCGGCGGCCATCGACGCCGTGTCCACGGAAGAGATGCTGCGCATCATCAATGCCGAGGACCGCAAAGTCGCCGAAGCCGTCGGTCGTGAGATTCCCACCATCGCGCGCGCCGTGGACGCAATCGTTGCCGCCCTGGAAAACGGAGGTCGTCTTTTTTACATTGGCGCCGGCACCAGCGGCCGTCTGGGAGTGCTGGACGCTTCCGAATGTCCCCCGACGTTCAGCGTTCCGCCCGACCTCGTGCAGGGCATCATCGCCGGCGGCGAGCCCGCTCTTTCCCGCGCCACCGAAGCCAGCGAGGACGACCCGGCTGCGGGCGCCCGCGACCTGCTCGCTCGCGGTTTCACCGGGCGCGATGTTCTGGTCGCGCTGGCCGCTTCCGGCCGCACTCCCTATGCGTTAGGCGCCGCGGCCGAAGCCCGCCGCCTCGGCGCGACGACCATCGGGATCAGTTGCACGCCCGATTCGGAGCTGGCCCGCGCAGTCGATATCCCGATTACGCCCCTGCCCGGTCCGGAGGTGGTGGCCGGCTCCACCCGCCTCAAGGCCGGCACCGCCCAGAAACTGGTACTCAACATGCTGTCCACGGGAGCGTTCATCCGGCTCGGATATGTTTACGGGAACCTGATGGTCAATGTCCAGCCGACGAACACTAAGTTAAAAGACCGGGCTCGCCGAATTATCGCGAACGCGGCGGACGTTTCCTATGAGCGCGCCGGCGAGCTTCTGGAAGAGGCGGGCAACCGTGTACGCACTGCAATCGTTATGGCAAAAACCGGCCTCGACCGGGCCGCGGCTGAACAGCGCCTTGCTGCCGCCGGCGGTAGAATCTCCAGAGCTCTCCATGGATAAATTCGTCATTACCGGGGGAACCGCCCTCACGGGCGAAATCCCTACCAGCGGATCCAAAAATTCCGCCCTCCCGGCGCTGGCCGCCGCGCTCCTCACCGAGGAGCCGGTCGTGCTGCACCGCATTCCGCGCGTCCGCGACATCCGCACCATGCAGCGCCTGCTGGTGGATATCGGATCGAGCGTGGAGGTCGAGGACGAGTCCGTTCTGCTGCGGACCGCGCGCGTGGTTTCCCCGGAAGCGCCCTACGAGCTGGTCAAGACGATGCGCGCCTCGAGCCTGGTGCTCGGCCCGCTGGTGGCCCGCTGCGGCCGCGCCCGCGTCTCGCTGCCCGGCGGATGCGCCATCGGAGCGCGGCCCATCAATCTCCACATTTTCGGGCTGGAGCAGCTCGGCGCGCGCGTGCACCAGACTCATGGCTATATCGAAGCCGAAGCGCCGGAAGGCCTGCGCGGCGCTACGATCACGTTCGACCGCATCACCGTCACGGGCACGGAAGACCTGATGATGGCCGCGGTGCTCGCGCGCGGCGAGACTGTGCTCCACAACGCGGCGCGGGAGCCCGAGGTCGCCGACCTCGCCAGCCTGCTGGTAAAGATGGGCGCGCGCATCGAGGGCGCCGGCACTTCCACCATTCGCATTCAGGGCGTGGAGCGCCTGCACGGCACTGAGCACACCATCATCCCGGATCGCATCGAGGCCGGCACGTTCCTGATCGCCGGGGCCATTACGCGCGGCGACGTCGCCATCACCGGCTGCGAACCCGGCCACCTGGGCGCGCTCGTGTCCAAGCTGCAACAGGCCGGGGCGAAGGTGACACAACCCGATGCCACCACGCTGCGCGTCCAGGGCGACGGCGGCCTGCAATCCGTCGACATGACGACGGAAGAATACCCCGGCTTCGCGACCGACCTCCAGGCGCAATACATGGCGCTGATGACGCAGGCCGACGGCATCTCCATCATCGAGGAACGCATCTTCGAAAACCGCTTCATGCACGCGCAGGAGCTGGCGCGCATGGGCGCCAATATCCGGCTCGATGGCCGGCAGGCGATCGTCGCCGGGCCGCGCGAGCTGACCGGTGCCGGAGTGATCGCCAGCGATCTGCGCGCCAGCGCGTCGCTCGTGCTCGGGGCGCTGGTGGCGCACGGCGAGACCGTGATCGACCGCGTGTATCACATCGACCGCGGCTACGAGAAGATCGAGGAGAAGCTGGCGGCGGCGGGGGCGAAGATCCGTCGGGTGGATTGAGCGGGTCGCTCACAGGCAGTTCTGCCGGTATGCGCAGGCCCAGTAAATGGCGCCCATGACGAACGGTGTCCACAGGGCCATAGGTGCTCCAACGAGCAGCCAGAGGCCGCGCCGCCCGTGCTGAACGAGCGCCATCGCAACGAGGACGGCCCAAATTGCCGCAAGCCACAGGCCGGCGAAGAGCGAGCGGGTCAACCACGGATCGTAGCGGAACAGCGTAGGGCCAGCCGCGCCAATCGCAGCCACCGCCAGCGATGCAAGGAATAGGGCCTGAAGGCTCATCACCAGCCATCATAGTTGACGCGAGCGCCGCCCTGATAAGCACCGTCCGGCCAAGCCGCTCCAACAAGCACGATCTGCTTAAAGTAACCCGCCGACTCTCCGCTATTCTCATTGTCGCGGGTTTGCTCTGTACCGCCAGCCGTGCCTTCCGCGCAGGGCGCGCGAAGTGGTATAACAGTTATATCGTAGAATGCGCTTCCAATTCGATCGTGCGAAGAGCCACCGCGTCAAGGAGAAGCACGGCATCAGCCTGGAGGAGGCGCAGGAGATTTTCGATCAGGTACACCTCGTGGACCGGAAAAACCACGATCCGGAACAGTTTCGCGCCCTCGGCTGGTGCGGCGGGCGCCTCTGTTCCGTGATCTTCGAGATCCGGCGGGACGAGGAGGGTGAATTCTACCATCTGATTACGGCCTGGAAGGCAACCAAGGAAGAAGAGCAAAGCTATGCCGAAAACGCGTAAGGAAAAGTTGTCCGCCGATGAGATCGCCGAAAAAGCCTCTCGCGGCGAGGACATTTCTGCCTATTTCACCAATAAGTTCACCGTGGTCCGGCCGGTGCATCGCGTCAACGTCGATCTTACCCAGGGCATGTTGCGCGAACTCGATGAGCGCGCCGCCCGGCTGAATATCAGCCGCCAGGCCGTCATCAAGACTCTGCTCGACCGCGCCCTTCACGAGGACCGCCCTCGCAAGCCCGCTACGAAAAGGAAAGCTGGCTAACCCGCCGCTTTCTCCGCTACACTCGTCTCATGCTCCCCCGCCTCGGCGCCATCGTCCTGCTCGCCCTCCTCGCGCCCGCGGCCGACCTCACCCCCGCCCAGCGTCAGGCCAACATCGATTCCTTCGAAAAGGTCTGGAAGACCGTCCGCGACCGCCATTGGGAAGCCCGTCCCGGCGGCCTCGACTGGCAGGCCGTACATGATGAGCTTCGCCCCAAAATCGAAAAGGCCGCCACTACCGGGGAAGCGCGCGCCATCCTCTCAGACATGCTCGGCCGCCTGCACCAGACCCACTTCGGCATCGTCCCCACCGATGTCTACGAGGAGTTCCAATCGCCGGGCGCGGTCGATGGCCAACCCGGCATCGACGTCCGCGTTCTCGATGGGCACGCCATCGTCACCGGCCTCGACCCCGGCTCGCCCGCCGCGGCCAAGGGCGTCCGGCCCGGATGGGAAATCCTCGCGGTGGATGGCCGCGAACTCGCCCCTGCGCTCCAGCGCGTCACCGCCGAATACCGCGATTCCACGCTCCTCGACCTTCACCTCAGCCGCGCCGTGCTCGCCCGCCTGAATGGTCCCGCCGGGCATCCGGCCGATATCGAATTTCTGGATGGCGCCGGCCGCCGCGTGCGGCTCCGTGTCGATCGTGTGCAGCCGCGCGGCTCGCTCGTGCAGTTCGGCGGACTGCCGCCGTTCTACTTTTGGGAGGAGTCGAAAATGCTCCGCCCCGATATCGCCTACATCCGGTTCAATGCCTTCTTCGACCCCGAAGCCCTCGCCAAGACCTTCGGTGACGCCGTCGCGGGCTGCGCCGCGTGCAGCGGCTTCATCGTCGATCTGCGGGGCAATCCGGGCGGTCTCGGCGTGCTCGCCATGGGGGTGGGAGGCTGGTTCGTGGACCGGAACGGTCTTCAACTCGGCACCATGCTGATGAAGGGCGCGCGGCTCAACTTCGTCATCTTCCCCCGTCCCGCGCCCTTCCGCGGCCCGCTCGCCGTCCTGGTGGATGGCTGCAGCGCTTCCACCTCCGAAATCTTCGCCGGCGGCATGCAGGACATTCACCGCGCCCGCGTCTTTGGCACGCATACTGCCGGCGCCGCGCTCCCGTCCCTGTTCGAAGTGCTGCCTAATGGCGATGGATTCCAGTACGCCATTGCCAATTACGTCTCCCAAGGCGGCAAGCCGCTCGAAGGCATCGGCGTGACCCCCGATGAAGAGGTCAAATTGACGCGTCAGGCACTGTTGGCAGGCCGCGATCCCGTGATCGACGCTGCCATCCGTTGGATCGAAACCGTAGGGCCTGCCCCGGGCCGGCCTGAAGAGTAGAAAATGGAGTCATCATGAAGCGCCGTTCCATCTTTCCGCACATGGCGTGCGCCGCCCTCGCTCTCGCCGCCATCGCCGCGCCTGCCCCTGCCGCCGACGATCTGCCCAAAGCCGAGACCATCCTGGACAAGGCCGTCGAGGCCACCGGCGGCAAGGCCGCCTACCAGAAGATCCACACCGAGATCTCCACCGGCAGCATGAGCATCGCGGGCATCACCGGCACCATGACCAATTACAAGGCCGAACCCGACAAGGTTTTCACCGAAATCGTGTTCCAGGGCATCGGCACCGCGCAGGAGGGCTCGAACGGCAAGGTCGCCTGGTCGAACTCTGCCATGCAGGGGCCGCACGTCAAAGAGGGTGAAGAGAGGGATCTGGCGCTTCTGATGGCCAGATTCGATTCCGTGGTGAACTGGCGCAGCATTTACAGCAAAGTCGAGACCGTCGGCGTGGAGAGCGTCGACGGCGCGGACTGCTACAAGCTGGTGCTCACGCCCAAAGCCGGCAAGCCCATGACCCAATACTATGACAAGCAGACCGGGCTCCCGCGCCGGGTGAGCATGACCGTCGCCACTGCTATGGGGGAAATCGCCAGCGATTCCACGTTGGATGATTACCGCAAGGAAGGCGAAATCCTGAGCCCGCACAAGATCACCACCAACGCCGCGGGCCAGCAGTTTGTCATCACGGTGGATAAGGTCGAGTACAACGCGGAGATCCCGGCCTCGAAATTCGACCTGCCAGAGGCGATTCAGGCGCTGCTCGCCAAGGACAAGAAATAGGACGGCGGGAGGCGCGCGGCGCGCCATGTACAATAGCGGCATGGCGCACCAGCACAATCCCGGATTTCTCGCCCTGGTTAATGACGCGAAGTCGCGCGTCCGCCAGATCGATCTCGCCGGCTATAAGCAGATGCTCGCCTCCGGCCAGCCGCATCTCCTGGTCGATACACGCGAGGAGAGCGAATTCGCCGCCGGCCACGTCAAGGGCGCGGTGCACATGAGCAAGGGGACCATCGAGCGCGACATCGAGACCAGGGTGCCGGATAAATCCACGACCCTGGTGCTCTACTGCGGCGGCGGCTTCCGCTCCGCACTCGTGGCCGATAATCTCCAGAAGATGGGTTACCGGAACCCCATCTCGCTCGATGGCGGCTGGCGGGCGCTGAAGGAATCGGGCCTGGAATTGGAGATGTGAGCTAATGAACCGGCGGACCGATCCCTAGTTCCTGAGCCGCTTCCCGCAACCTGCGGTCCTCCGTCAGCATCGTGAATCGCCCGAAGAGTGCGGACGCGAGCAAGTGCAGATCCACCCAGCCCAGCCCTCGTCCCCAGAGTTTGCGAGTCTCGACCAGATGATGCACTTCGGAGTCCCGTGCGATCGGCGTCTGCGGCAGACGCCGGAGATAGCGTAATGCAACGGGGCGGTCCGGAATTGTTCCGGCGGCCAGTTCTCCCAGCACAAACGGGTGAATCACAATCGAGCGGTTGACCAGCAACTGGAAGAGCAGTGCGTCCCGCCGGCGCAAATGGTTCACCCAGGTCGAGGTGTCGGCCAGCGTCATCTCGTTTTGACGGACCTGCGCCTGCGCCCTGCTTTGGCGCCCGGCATGGTACCGCCGAGAGCGGCCAGCCGCTTCCCTGCCTCGATCTGGATCAGTGTTCGAAGCGCCTCATGGATGAGGGCCGTTTTCTCCTGGATTCCGGTGTACTCACGCGCGTCCGCCAGCAACTCGTCATCTAAAATCAAAGTCGTCCTCATATGCATCAGTATAGATCTCTGATGCATACGCCCACAACCGGTTACCGCATCTTGCAATATCTGCCGCTCGAGTATTCCGCGCCGGCGGGGCACGAGTTGCGCCGTTCAATCTGCGGGCGGCTTCTGTATTGTTGGGGACCGGAATTCCGTTCGCCGTTTCACGCGCGGTGGCTCCAGCCTGCTGTCCGGCCATTGCCGCCCGTTCCGGCCTCTCATATACTCCCTCCACATGCACTCTCGTAACCGGGAAGAACAGTTTCCGCCTGAGCTTTCCGGTCAGGTGCCCGGAGGTGGATCTTGAAAAACGAAACCGTAATTGCTTGTCGCCGCGGCGGGCTGTGGTGTTCCATAGCCGCCGCTCTCCTCTTCGCCATCCCCGCCGATGGCCAAACCACCGGCTTTTCGATCGTTGTCTCCGCGCCTTCCCTGAGCTGTTCGACCGCCGCCGGAACTGGCGCGTTCGCGGCGCTCTCCTGGTCCATCGGTGCGCAAAACAACGGAAACGCCGCCTCGCGGGACAGGGCGGTTTCCTCCACTCTCGGTCCCTTGCACGTGGCCAAGGCTCTCGACGCGTGCACTCCCGTTCTGTTTGGAGATGTGGTCACGGGGCGGGTGATCCCGGCTCTTACCCTCACCCAATCGAGCGGCGGCATTCCGATCCTCACGGTGAAGTTGACGAACGCCATCGCGACTTCAGATCAGTTGGGTGGAAACGCTGCATCCGCCCCGGAGGAAATGGTTTCCTTTGGTTATTCCAGGATCTCCATTACCAACAACGCCTCCGGCACCACCTTCTGCTGGGACGTGGCCACTCAGACCAGCTGTTCGTCGTAATGGCGCGACCGGCAGGTCCTGCTCTCTAGGCTCCGCGCCTCCGCGCTTCCGCTCCTCTGCGTCAAAATAGAGATCAATGCTGCAAAACATTCTCCCGGTCCTCTGTTTTCTCGCCGGCTTCGCCCTCGCCTGGCTGGTCCTGCGCCCGCGCCGTGCCGAGCTCCTCGACCTCGCCCGCGCCGCTTTCGCCCAGTCCCAGGAGTCCGCCCGCGGCACGCTCACCGACGCTGTCGCGCCCGTCCGCGATTCGCTCGCGCGCGTCGATGGCCTCCTGCATGAGATCGAAAAATCCCGCGCCGGCGCCTATGCCGCCCTGCACGAGCAGGTCCGCTCGCTCCTCGAAACGCAATCCCAGCTTCGCGCCGAAACCGGCAAGCTCGCGACCGCTCTCCGGACGCCGCACGTGCGCGGCAACTGGGGCGAGATCCAGCTCCGCCGCGTCGTCGAGCTCGCCGGCATGCTCGACCACTGCGACTTCACCGCGCAAACCACACTCAACGGCGATGGCGGCCGCCTGCGCCCGGATCTCCTCGTTCATCTCCCCGCCGGCCGCACCGTGGTCGTCGATGCCAAGACTCCGCTCGAAGCCTACCTCCGCGCCATCGAGGCCCCGGACGAGCCCACGCGCCGTGCCCGCCTCGCCGAGCATGCCCGCCAGGTCCGCGCCCATCTCACCGCTCTCGGCCGCAAGTCCTACTGGGAGCAATTCGATCCCGCGCCCGAATTCGCCGTTCTCTTCCTCCCCGGCGAATGCTTCTTCAGCGGCGCGCTCGAAGCCGACCCCGGCCTGATCGAATTCGGCGTCGAGCAGAACCTCATCCTCGCCACGCCTACCACCTTGATCGCCCTGCTCCGCGCCGTCGCCTTCGGTTGGCGCCAGGAAAGCCTCGCGCGCAACGCCGCCGAAATCAGCGCCCTCGGCAAGGACCTCTACAAGCGCCTCTCCGATCTCACCGACCACTGGCAGAAGATGGGCCGCGG
>Ga0209062_1002287_pt1 | contig 26558 bp, 20 predicted proteins | sample Coa_R2_2_FD_187158 | JGI IMG/M metagenome (GOLD analysis project Ga0209062, IMG submission 187158) | Surface soil microbial communities from Centralia Pennsylvania, which are recovering from an underground coalmine fire - Coalmine... | ecosystem: Environmental > Terrestrial > Soil > Unclassified... | reverse complement strand
CCACAATGCAGCCTGTGACCTGTCTACTCCGGAAGTTCCCTCCCGGAGCCTACCGCGCGCCGGAGCTAGAGACATTCATCTCATCTCCTCTAAGACGGTCCCGAGATGTTAACGCTTGTCTCTGGAGATGAGCTTGAATGAATTGGCTGGGCTTGCAAAAGCGAAGCACCAAGGCTCCAAGGCAGGCGAGGCTGGCGCAGGCGCGGTTGGATGACTCAGACTCCCACAACTTAGACCCGTTTAACAGTTACGAGCCAGGCCGGTGCGCCGTTTTCGTGGAATCTGGTCTCGAGTCGATCCCGTTCGATGGCGGAGACACTCCACCCAGTGTTGACGTTGAATGCCTCTCGCAGCTGTTCTTGAGAGATAGGATGGGGGCCTGTATCGGGACCGAGATCACTGAAGCACACGATGTAAAGTGTCCCTTCGCGCTCGGTCACAGACGCTAGGCTCGCCACGTATCGCGGCCGTTCTTCGGCGTCGAAAGTGTGGAAGAGCCCGCAATCGAGCACGGTCTGAAAAGTGCGCCCTAGAGTGGCAAGTTGGAAGGCGTCGGCGGAAAGGAACTCGGCATGGATGTTACGGTGGACGGCCTTTTGGCGGGCTTTCTCCAGTGCTGTCTGAGCGACATCAATGCCCACAACGGACAATCCGAGCGAGGCGATGAGTAGAGTATTCTCGCCCGTGCCACAACCTGCATCGAGCACCGCTCCGGTGAATGCGCCTGCGGATGCCAAACGTGCGATTGCCGGCTGAGGCCGACCAATGTCCCAAGGCGCAGGCCCGTCGTGATACGACGCGTCCCACGGACGGCCCGACATCCGTTCATGGCTGGTTGGGAGACGATCGCGGAAGGGTTCAGGCGGGGTTGGTTCATGAGGCATCTTCTTGACCTTTTGCAGATATGGTTGCAACCGAAATAGAAAAGGCAGCTCGAAGGCTGCCTTTTCCGAAACCGTTGCGCCGCCGATTAGAGAGGCTGAACGTTTTCTGCCTGCAATCCCTTGGGTCCCTTCACCACGTTGAACTGCACCGCTTGGCCTTCTTGGAGGCTGCGGAAGCCGTTCGCCTGGATGGCAGAGAAATGTACGAAGACATCCTCGCCCGTCTGGCGCGTGATGAAACCAAAACCCTTGGCATCGTTAAACCACTTCACAGTTCCTTGTTCCATTTGTTGCTAAAACCTTCTTTGCTGAAATTTACGTTGAATGAACCGGAGGGTACCGCAGAGGCAGAAACGCTTTGGTAAAGCAACTTCCTCACAACCGTTCAATACGACGCAAGCGAAGAGTAGCAGAAATAGGGCAATTTCGCCTAGCAAATTCGCGGGCACCAGCGCAATCCTTACCACCTACATGTCTCCTATGTATCTGAATTCACAGCATTTGACAGCAGTCGTGGGCCATCATTGCCCTCGGGCTTACAATCGTTTCGCAGGCTACGGCGCCGCCGAGTACTATTTCGCAATGATCCTGAAGATCGACCACGGCCTGATACGCGAACTTCGCCTTGATCGCCCTCCTGTCAATGCTCTTTCGGCGGAATTGATTGCTGCTTTGCGCCACGCAATTGTCGCTGTGCCAGGCGATGGCGCTCGCGCGCTTGTTATTTCCGGTTCTCCCGGACGATTTTCCGGCGGACTGGACATTCCATCGTTGCTGCAACTCGATCGACCGACGATGGATCTTGTCTGGCACGATTTCTATGGCCTGCTGCAGGCGATCGCCGAATCCCCGATTCCGATTGCCACGGCAATCACCGGACACGCACCTGCCGGTGGAACGGTGTTGTCGATCTTCTGTGATTGGCGAGTTATGGCCGAAGGCGACTTCCGCATCGGTCTGAATGAGGTCCAGGTGGGAATTCAAATGCCGCCGCTGATCCTGAATGCGCTTAGCCGCCTGATCGGTCCGCGCGCGGCAGAACACATGGCTGTTGGAGGCGAACTAATAACGGTAGAGCAAGCACTGCGTATCGGACTGATTGACGCCATTGCTGAACCCGAGCAGGTAGTTACTCGTGCGATTGGTTGGTGCGACAACATTCTGTCTCTGCCACCGGAAGCAATGCTGGGCACCAGGCAGGTCGCGCGTGCGGATCTCTGTGCTCTGTTCGATGAGAAAACTGAAGTTGAACTGCGCGAAGCCGCCGCGTTGTGGTGGAGAGCGGAAACACAGAATACTTTGCGCAAAGTAGTTGAGAAGCTCAAGACAAAGAAAGCAACAAGCTGATCATCAGGATCTACCGCTTTCGTACTGCCGCCGCCAATTCTCGCAATAGTGGCAATGTATCGTCCCAGCCGATGCACGCGTCGGTGATACTCTGTCCGTAAGTGAGCGGCTTGCCTTTCTGCAGTTTCTGCGCGCCACCCATGAGATTGCTTTCAATCATCACGCCGATGATTCGTTTTTCTCCACCTGCAATTTGTCCTGCGAGGTCGCTGCACACCGCCGCCTGGCGTGTATGGTCCTTGTTGCTGTTGGCGTGACTGCAGTCAACCATGACGCGCTGCGCCAGTCCGGCTTTCTCCATCAGGGCGCAGGCCTGCGCAATGGAAGCCGCGTCATAGTTGGTTGACGTCCGGCCGCCGCGCAAGATCACGTGACAATCCGGATTGCCTTTTGTAAAGAAGATCGCGGATTGTCCGTACTTCGTGTGTCCGAGAAACGTATGCGGATGCGCAGCGGAATGCACCGCGTCTATGGCGATTTGCACATTGCCGGACGTGCCGTTCTTAAACCCTACCGGGCAAGAAATACCCGAAACCAGTTCTCGATGCACCTGGCTTTCGGTGGTGCGCGCCCCGATGGCTCCCCATGAAACCAGTCCCGCCATGTACTGCGGAATAATCATGTCGAGGAACTCGGTGCCTGCAGGCACGCCCATCTCGTTCAGGTCGAGCAGCAAACGGCGCGCCACCCTGAGCCCATCGTTGATGCGGTACGAGCCGTCGAGATACGGATCATTGATCAGTCCCTTCCACCCCACCGTCGTCCGCGGCTTCTCGAAATAGACGCGCATAACGATGCGCAGTTCGTTCGACAACTCCTGCATCGCGCCCTTGAGAAGCTCGGCATATTCGAGCGCCGCTTTTGTGTCATGGATCGAGCACGGCCCGACAACCACGAGCAGCCGCGGGCTCTCTCCATTGAGGATTTCCTTTACCTCGGCGCGGGCGTTGTAGATGGTCGCGAGCGCGTTCTCGCTCGCCGGCAGCTCCTCGTCGAGAAACGCAGGAGGTAAAACAACCTTCGTCTTGTGAATCCGAATGTCTTCAGTTTTAGCGAGCATGGTTTAGAGCGTGTTGTGGAATAAAACACCCTGTCACAAAGGTATCAAATCACCACAATTATGCGCTTTGTATCAGAACGGTAAAATTGTCCGGTGAGCGTGCGTGAAGCGATCGAGACCGAAATTCGCGAGCGCGGGCCAATTCCCTTCTCCCGCTACATGGAGCTGTGCCTGTACGGAGAAGGCGGCTACTACACCAGCCCGCGCGAGAAGTTCGGCAAGCAAGGGGATTTCTATACCTCGAGCGACGTATATGCCATTTTCGGACGGCTTCTGGCGCGCCAGTTCGAGGAAATGTGGCGAGCTCTCGGCGAGCCTCCGGAAATCACCCTATTGGAGCTCGGTCCGGGACGCGGTCTGTTTGCACAGGACGTGCTCGCCTGGTCGCGCAAGATCTTTCCTTCGTTTTACGACTCTCTACGCTACCGAATGATGGAAGGGTCGTCCGGTTTGCGTTCGCGCTTAGCAGAACTGTTTGCGCCGGAGATTACTTCCGGCAAGATGCGAATCGCAGCGAAGCTCGAAGAAATAGCCATCGAAAACCCGTTCATCATCTTCGCCAACGAATTCTTTGACGCGCTGCCGGTCGAAGTACTCGATCATCGTGGCGAGGTTCGTGTCGATGTGAACGGCACTCGCTTTTTCGAGATATTTGCTCCACCGACAGATACCGTCATCGACTACGTGCAAAACTACGCGGTTCATCCGGAAGACGGCGAGCGAGTCGATATCCCCCTGCTCGCACAGGACTGCATGAAGCGTATTGGCGAGATGGCGACAGCCAGCCGGCAAGCCGGCTATTTCGTCTTCATCGACTACGGATACACGCGGGAAGAACAACTCGCAGGGCGTCATCGCGGCACTGTACGCGCTTTTCGTAAGCACACGCTAAGCGACTCGGTCTACGACGCACCCGGGGAGCAGGACCTCACCGCGGACGTCAATTTTACAGCGCTGGCCGCCGCCGCCCGCGAGCATGGGATCGAACCGCTCGCGCTGGTGACGCAGTCACAGTTCCTGGTCGGAATTGGCGAAGACACGCAGTTTGCCGACGCGTTCAGCGAGTGCAAATTACCGCAGGAGCACACAAAGCGTGCACTTCAGCTGAAACACCTGATCACTCCGGAAGGGATGGGAGAGGCGTTTCATGTGCTGGTGATGCTGACTGGGGCAACCTCTGAAAAGCGGCTGAGCGGGTTGAAATTTGTGCGGGAAAGCGACCGGATGTAGCTCAGAGGCTAATCGCCGTTCGTGCCGTTATTCACAGACTGCGGGTTATACGGCGCTTGCAAATATTTCCGCGCTTCTTCCAACGCGCCCTGGGTATCGTCCTGTGTTTGTATTGCCTGACGGTATTCGTTCGCCGCACGTTCGCGCTGGCCAGTGATGTCGAATATCTTTCCCAGCTGCAGGTGGCTCCAGACTTCCGTCCATTTCGGCTCGCCATCGCCGTTCAACGATTCGCGATAGGCATTCGCCGCCGCTTGATAATTTTTCTGAAGGAAAAAGACTTCCGCAATCCGATAGTGCGCGAGCGAACTGTTCTTATTCACATCGAGCGCCTTCTGGAACTCCTGCAGTGCGCCGGCGAGATCGTTTTGCTGAACCAGTCCCTGGCCGCGCTGGATCGCCGCGCGCAATCGGATTTCCGGCGAGTTCTTCAGCACGTCATTATTGGGATCGATGGAAATCTTGCGGGGACGTCCGAAGGTCTCGATGGTGAACGCTGAATTCGTGCCAACTACATCGACGGTCTGCGTTTCGCTGCGTCCGTCAGTGTCGACCTTGATCTGCACCGGCATGCGGAACAGGTCGAGGTCTTGCGAGATCTCACCAACAATCCGGAAGCCTTTGCATTTCGTAGGATCGTTGCACGTGTTCCCAAGGCGATAGACGGTGTACTTCGTTTTGAACTCAGGCGCACCGGTGGAATTCAGCCATTGCGTGAAGAACCATGTCATATTGTCACCATAGTTCTTTTCGGCGATGGTGCGGAAGTCGTCTACCGTCGCCGACTTCCCCGCGTACTGGCTGGCAAACTGCATCATCGTCTTATCGAACTTCTCGTCGCCCATTACCCAGCGCAGCATGCTCAGGATCGCCGCCCCCTTGTCAGTCGTAAGCGACTGGAATTCAGGCGAGAACATATCCAGCTTGCCGACACTGGCGAGCGGGGTCGTGTCATAGGCCAGCGCGCCTACGTCGATATCCTTCACCACTTCCTCGTAAGCAGCAGGACCAGCAGCGTGCTCGACATAGGCAGCTTCGGCGTAACGCGAGAATCCTGCGGGAATCCACCAGTCATTCTTGCTGGCCGGACTGACGGAATTTCCCCACCACTGGTGGGCAATGGCGTCCGCCATCAACCGATAATTGATTTTGCCACTCAAGGACCTCGAGGAAAGTGCCACCACTTCCGCCGACCATGCAGAGGGAACCGTATCGTCAGGAATCTCGATGACGTTCAACGTCGGCGACATTGGCGGACCCCACAGCGTCGTGAAGAAGCTGAATTCCCGGCTTGCCGTGTCTGCGTAGGTGCCAACCAGATTCTTATGTATGGGCTTGTAGAAGACGTGCAGGTTCATGCCGCCCGGAGTGCTGTCGCTTTCCTGGAATTGCCCGGCAATGATCGTCCCGGGAAATCCGGGCTTCTGCCATGAAAAAGTGTAGGTTTTGGTGTCACCGGTAAGGGCGTGTTTCGGTTCAGCTTTCGTGACTCGCGCAGTCCTGGCGCGTGGCGTATTGATACTGCGCTTGCGCAGAGCCGGCGCTTCGTCGCGTGTCCCTTCGGCAACGGGTTCGTCAGTGGCGGAGGCGGCTTCCAGCGGAGCTCCTGCTCCGGCACGAGATCCCTGCGCACCCGAGCCAATCACAACCCAGTAGTTCGGGACGGTAATATTCATGGTTGCAGTGAAGCGATTAATCCCGTAACCGCTGACCGGAAACCAGCGTGCGGCATACAGCAGATAGGTGGTGTCGTCGTTGATAGACGCGAGCCGCAGTCCCTGCACAGGGCTGTCGTCGGGAGATTCCATCGATCCTTCGTAATTGAAGGTCAGAGTGGTCGAAGCCCCTTTCGCCAAGCCATTCGGAAGAGCGATGCGAACGGTGGAATCCTGCGAGACCCGCTCAACGGAAAGCGATGTTCCACTCGGGTCGGTAACCTTGGTTGGCCGCAGGCCATTGTGCAGCTCGAAAACAGCCACCGCAATGTCATCGAGTGCCGTAAACTTCACAACCGCACGCGCTACCAGACGATGTGTCCGTGGCACCAGTTCGGCGTCGATCTGATAATCGTTGACCTCGATGCGAGGCTTTTCGGCGGCGAACAGAGGCAAGCAAAACAAGAAGGCAAACAGGCCTGAAACCAAGGCACGCCGCAGCGGGCGCCGTGCAGTAAACATCGCGTACTCTCCAGCTAAATAGCTGCTCATCTTTAGATTAAGGCCTTGAACGCACAGATGCTAGCGTAGCTCCAGCAGGGCCCAAATACTAGGTTACACCTTTAAACGTACACGGCATGCGAAGGTTGCGAATCTATTTGGAATTGTTCTACTTACTGATAGTTTTTTGACATTTGCCTGAAGCGCTCAGGCTATTTTGGCGTCAAGGCAGCAAGCACGGCATCCGCTGCTCGGTCGGAGGCGGTACCCCCGGGCCGAGGTGGGTGGAGTTTGGCGCGGACCTCCGCCAGGCCGTCGATCACGCGCTGGCGCTCCGGTCCGTCGGGTAGGATCTTTTGTAATGCCGCGACGACGTTCTTGACAATGAACTTATTCTGCACCAGTTCGGGAACTACATCACGGCCGGCAATCAGGTTGGGCATAGCGAAGCGATCGACTTTAACCAGCGGACGGCCAAGGGTCCAACTGAGAGGCGATACGCGGTAGACCATCACGAACGGAGTGCCAATGAGGGCGGTTTCCAGCGTGGCGGTGCCAGAAGCGACCACAGCGGCGCGGGAGCGCAACAGCGCGCTTGAGGCGTCGTCGACGGTTGACACTCGCGAGCGCAATCCTGGTGGACAGTGCTTTTCAAGTTGCCCCTGAAACCACTTCGAGTCGAGCGACTTTGCAATCGGAATCACAAATTGATACGTGGAGGCGAGAAGGCTTGCGGCGCCAAGCATGGTCGGCAGATGCATTTCGACTTCTTTGTGCCGGCTGCCCGGAAGCAAGGCGATGATGTGATCGCCGCTACTGGCAGCTCCAATTTTGGCAGACGTTTCCGGGCGCAGACTATCCGCCAGCGGATGCCCGGCGTATTCGGCTTCGACCCCGCGCTCGCGATACCAGCGCTCTTCGAAGGGGAAGATCACCAACATCTTGCGAACGTACTTACGGATTTGTTCGATGCGACCAGCACGCCAGGCCCAAAGCTGCGGGCTGACGTAATAGATCACCGGAATGCTGCGTTTGTGGAGTTGCCGCGCCAGTCGCAGGTTGAAATCTGGGAAGTCGATCAAAATCGCTGCGTCTGGCTTGCGCGCGTCGACCTCCCGCAAAAGGCGCCGGTATTCGCTGTAGATGTGCGGCAGGTGCCGCACGACCTCGACGAGTCCTAGGACGGAAATTTCGTGTGCGTCGACCACGGTTTCGCAGCCGGCCTCGCGCATGCGACTGCCGCCCACGCCGAAAAATTCGGCGGCAGGCTCGCGCCGGCGGAGTGCTTCGATAAGCCCGGCTCCGTAGTATTCTCCTGAGCTTTCGCCCGAAGAGATCAAAAATTTCCAGGACACGCTGCCATTGTACAAATTTCAGGTATTCTGATCGCCTCCGGCGAAATCGAAGACTTGCCCGTCGTAGAAATGAAAGCGAGAAGGAAACCCATGAACTGTGCCTTGTTCTATCGCATTGCCGCCGGATTGCTGATTTTCTTTGCGCTCGCGCACACTGCCGGTTTACTGAGTTCGAAAGCGCCGTCCACCGAAGCTGCGCTCGTGCGGCACGCAATGAAAGATGTGCAATTCCACAACATGGGCACCACGAATACTTTCTATGGTTACTATCTCGGGTTCGGTCTTTCATTGTCGGCCTACCTGTTGTTTGCGGCATTTGTGTCGCTGCACCTCGGCGCGCTTGCAAAGCGAAATCCGTCAACCATCGGCGGCTTGGGCTGTGCTTTGCTGGCAGTGCAGATTTCCATCTTCGTGATCTGCTGCATTGATTTCTTCGCGGCGCCGATCGTGGTGTCCGGACTTGTTGTGGTTTGCCTCGGCTTGGCAGTGTTCAGACCTGCGCGGGCACAGGACTGAGTCCCAGCCAATATTCCAACAAAAGCAAAGGACCGGGCACCTGATGCAACCTCAATCATTAGCGGCGGGGGCGGGTGACGGAGCGACGACGACCGGTGCGGGCACTTCCTGATCTTTGTACTGCAACTGGTAGAGCTTGTAGTAAATGCCGCGATGCGCCAGCAGTTGCTGGTGCGTGCCCATCTCGCGAACTCGTCCTTTGTGCATGACGATGATTTTGTCGGCCCGCTGAATAGTCGAAAGCCGGTGGGCAACAATCACCGACGTACGCCCTTCCACGAGTTTCGTGAGCGCCTCGCGAACCTTCATTTCGGTTTCGGTGTCGACACTCGATGTCGCCTCGTCGAGGATCAGAATCTTCGGGTCATGCGCCAGCGCGCGCGCAAACGAAATAAGCTGCTTCTGGCCGGTGGAGAGCGTACTGCCGCGCTCGTGCACCGCTTCTTTGAATCCGTTCGAGAGCGAGCGGATGAAATCGCCGAGATTCACTTCTTCCGCGGCGCGAGCTACCTGCTCGTCGGTGATCCAGTCAGAACCAAGGCGGATGTTTTGTTCCAGCGTTCCGGTGAACAGGAACGGATCCTGCAACACAACCCCAAAACGCCGTCGCAGATCAGCGACATCCATTTCTCGAATATCGATGCCGTCGATGCGAATGGCACCCTTCTGCACATCGTAGAAGCGCAGCAGCAGCGAAATGATGGTGGTTTTCCCTGCTCCGGTGTGACCAACAAAGGCGACGGTTTCGCCGGGTTCGACGACGAAGGAGACGTCTTTTAGAACCCAATCAGGCTCGGCTGAGGTCGCTGCTTTAGCTTCGAAGCCGTTCGAGGGCGAACGGACTCCCTCTTTCGTGTCGACTGGAACATCTCGGTATGCGAACCACACCCGATCAAACTCGATGCGCCCGGGACCGTGCACCTTCTTCGGATGATCGGGGCTGGTGACCTCAACCTTGGTGTCGATCAATTTAAAGATGCGCTCGGCGGAAGCCATTGCAGCTTGCAGGATGTTGTACTTTTCACTCAAATCCTGGATGGGCCGGAAAAAGCGCATGGCGTATTGCATGAAGGCAACCAGCGTTCCCAGTTCAGCCAAGCCTCGTATCGTTTGATTCCCGCCGTACCAGATCACCGTAGCGATGGCGATGGCGGATAGAATTTCTACCACCGGATAGTAGAAGGCGTACGCGAGAATCGCGTCTTTGAACGCCCGCATGTGCGCCGCATTGATCTCTTTGAACTGGTTATACGCACGCCGCTCGCGGTTAAAGAGCTGCAAAACGACCATTCCGCTGACGTGCTCCTGCAAATACGAATTGATGCGCGCAATCGCAATGCGTATCCGGCGGTAAGACTCGCGCACACTACGGCGGAAAACCAGGGTTGCAAAGAAGATGAACGGCAGAACGGCAAACGTCAGCAGCGCTAACCGCCAGTCCATCTTCAACATGATTGCGATGATGCCGCCGAGCACAAATACGTCTTCGAAGATCGAGACGACGCCCGATGTGAACATTTCGTTCAACGCATCAACGTCGGTAGTGACGCGGGTGACCAGGCGGCCGACGGGATTTTTGTCAAAGAAGGCAACATGCATGTGCTGCAGATGACGGAAGATTTGCTTGCGCAAATCAAACATCACCTTCTGGCCCGTCCACTGCATGAAGTAGGTTTGCAGGAACTCGAGAAAGAAGGTCAGGCCGAGCAGGATCAGATAGAGCCCGCCAAGTTGGCCGATGCCGGTGAGCGGCTTGGAACTGAGCCAGGGATCGAGGAAAGAGTGCGTCCCCGACGCGTGCGTCATGTACTTGTCGACCGCGATTTTTGTCAGGTACGGGCCAACGACGTCGGCACCCGCTTTCAAAACGATTGCGGCCAGCGCAATCACCACCTGCCATGTGTAGGGCTTCAAATAGCCTAGCAGGCGGCGCATCAGCCGGGCATCGTACGCTTTACCGAGTACCTCTTCCTCTTGGTTCGCCATTCGCTCGAACTATTTTAGATGTTTAGTGCTTCCGGGCGCTTCAGGAACGTAAACCCGGCCTGTCCCGCTACAATCATCGGGGAACGCTCTTATCTTGAAGTAGGAAACTGGGAAGTCGGCGACCCCAAGCGGCGCTCCACCGACGACACGCCTTACATCCTCTCGTCGCGACGAACGGTGATACAGGGCACTGGGCTATAATCCCCAATTACGGGGCCGCTGGTCGTTGAGGACGGGTGAGCGGCCGATTCTTTCGGTGAGTGATGCAAACCCGGCCCAGCCCTATCGAGACGCCAGAAGTATCCCATGCCGAAATCACCCCGCGCCTGCTCTTCGAGCTGCCCTCGCGCCGGTCAATTTTCTTCGGAAATCTATGGGACTTACTGTTAAGACGGCAACCGCCGGTTATTCCTATCACCTCCCTTCCCGCTCCCTTCTGGCCTGACGTTTTTGTCACCTCGGGCGTCCGCTGGTCGCGGTTCTTCGAGTCCATTTCGCTGCACGTGCTCGCGGTTGCGGCTCTCGTCACTGCGTTCAGCCTGGTTCGCGGTATTCAGCAGCAACGCAATCCGGATTTACAGTTGCATGACAAGGTCGTGTACTACCACGTCTCGGAGTTCCTGCCGGCCTTCGAAACCGGTACGGAAGAGAAGCCCCGGGAACGACGTCCTCCGCGGAAGGCCGATCCACTACCGGCGAAGCAAAAAATCATTTCGCTGCCTCCAAATCATGACAACACCGAGCAGACAATCGTCGACGCGCCCGAAATCAAGCTGAAACAACATGTAAACCTGCCCAATATCGTCGCCGTCAATCAGGCACCTCTGCCCGTCCCGACCGCGGTTGCTACGCGCGACATCTCGAAGCTCACAGTGCCCGTTTCACCAACCGCGATCATTGCTCCGCCACCGGATCCGGTGCAGCGTGAGTTGTCGCGCACGAATCTGGCAGACTTTCAGACCAAGGCGGTGGAACCCCAGCCCTCGGTCGATCCATCAAAATTACTTTCCCGCCGAATTGATATCGCTACAGCCGTTGTACAACCTCCGCCAACCGTCGATCGAAGCAAGTTGAATGATCGGCGGATTGATCTCGGCAATCCGGCGATCGTGCCGCCACCACCCGCAATCGATCAGGCGAAACTCGATCCGCGCAGGCTCACGATTCCAAACGCAGGAGTAGTGCAGCCCCCTCCCGCTGTCGACAATGTGCGACGTCCGGTTGCTGCTTCTTCAGCACGGCAACTCTCAGCCCTCGGTGGCGCAGTCGAGCCCGTGCCGCCCCCGCCATCCATGCAGCAGGCAACGAATTTGGGAACTGCAAAGCAGTTGATCGCGTTGAGCGTGAATCCTGACATCAAGGCGCCTGTGGAACCACCGCATGGAAGTCGTTCGGGAGAGTTCGCCGTCGGACCAGAAGGCAGGCCCGGAGCAACGGGCTCCCCGGAAATAAAAAGCAGCACCACAGGGAACTCTTCCTCCGCACCTGCCAGTGCGCCGCGAAGAACGGATTTGCCACCGGGCATCGTCGTGGGCGCTCCTCCGCCAAATTCGTCAACCCGTGCGGGCACGCCAACTCCTTCGAAACCTAATGGCCAGCCGTCGCTGCTGGCGATGGCGCATCTGCCTGCAATTCCGGACGTCTCGCACCGGTCAACCCCGAGTCCGCAGATCACCGAACCATCGAGAATCGAACGCAGAGTTTTCGGCGACAAACGCTCGTATTCCATGGTCTTGAACATGCCCAACCTCGGCTCCGCGGGTGGCAGTTGGGTAATTCACTTCGCGCAACTGGAAGATGACCGCGACAGCGCCGATATCTCGGCACCGGTACCCACGCTCAAAGTTGACCCCGCGTATCCAGCGGCGCTGCGGCGCGAAATGATCGAGGGCACGGTGATCCTATATGCGGTGATTCACAAAGACGGAACGGTATCGGACGTGCGCGTGCTGCGAAGCGTGCAGACTCAGCTCGACGAAAGTGCGAAAAGCGCCCTGTTGCACTGGCACTTCAATCCCGGTACCAAGAAGGGCGAAGCAGTAGATCTGGAAGCAGTCGTGCAAGTGCCATTCAAGTTGCACGCGCTTCCCTTCTAAAGCAACTTAATCACATCGATACGAAGGGGATACAAAAGAAAAGGCGAGACTTTTACGAAATTTGGTAGCGGTTATTTCCAACACTGCGGCCTGATTGCTTTTGCTCTGAGCCTTTGTGCCCTTTGTGGGTGGGTTTTACGCGTGCATCGGCACGGCCCCCGGCTTCAGGCGATGCTCGACGAATTCGTAGATCGACTCGTTGGTGCAGACTTCAAAATAGCGCCGCTCGGTCCAGCGCTTCAGCGAAAGATCTAAGGCTTCGACGCGTGGCACCCGGCCTTCACGCACGACAATGCGATGAAACAGGCCCGATCCCACCGGCACAAGGCCGGTATGGATTCGCACCGCTTCGTTCGGCCACATCGTAGGCACTTTCATATCAAAGGCCTGCAAAGAAATTTCATGCTGAAGCTTCACGAAGGCTTCTTCGCTAATGTGAATGCCCCCGATGTTGTAGCGCATCAGGAACTCGTCCGGATTGCCACCAGTGACGTCGTCTTCTACGGTTTGGAACGTATACACGCTGAACAAACCTTGCGTTCCGTTCAGAACTTTGCGGGCACCCTTATGACAGGATGACAGCCGGTCGCTCTCGTTAAGCGCCTTCGAAATCATGATGCGTGAACTGCCGTCCATCAGGTACATGGGCGCGGAATCCTGGTAGGAGATTCCGATGCCTAATTCCAGTGTCGGCAAGCCATCTTTCTCCGACTTCTGGTTGTACGCCTTCACGATGCTGATCATTTCGCGCGCCAACACACAAGTCTTCGCGACTCCAAATCCCGGCTCGCCTTCCCGTTCAAAGAGCGCAAGAATCACCGCATCGCCCTCGATGAACACCTTGGAAGCGTCGTACTTCGGCAGCAGCTTATTGATCGGCTCGAAGAAGTTCAGGCTGAAATACGAAGCCGGATTCAGGCCGCGCTCGAACAAGGTTCGCGTGAGCGTGGTCGAATCGCGGATGTCGGCCTTGAGAATCACATGATGAATCACGCGCTCTTCCGCGGGCTTCTCTTCTTCGGGGAGCAGAAACTCATACAGCGTGCTATTGATCTCGGACAGGCTCCGCAGCTTATCGTTGGTGATGACTGAAACCTGATCCATCAAAGAGTTCAACAGTTCCAGCCGCCGCAAGTCCCGGTGATACCGCATGAAGTCGCGCAGAAAGCGTCCGGCAATCTTGCCGCGGTCGGCTCCGCGCACTCCCGCAACGCGGCGCAGAGCGTTCTGGAATGTTGCCGGAGAGAGTTTACTCTGCTCCTGCATCAGCGATTCCACTCGCGCGCGCTCTTCGCGCGAAATCAAGCCATGTTTCAATTGTTGCGCGTTGATGGCGGGTGAATACTCCTGCAGCATCGCCGCAGTTTCGTAAGCTGCCACGATGTATTCCAGTGCGCCTTCGCGCTCGAGCAACTCGGTCCATTCATCGAGGAGCACTCTCTGCGCCTTGCCTTTCGCCGAGCTTTCTTCCGGCACTCCATTTCCCACTAACTCTTGTGCGTTTTCCGGATATGCGAGCAGGTCGTCATAATCCTGATCGATCGTGAGCTCCAGCGAAGCAAGAAACCCACGCGCAAGTTCGAGGATGCGCGGATAACGATCCGGATCCTTGTCGAAGTTCCCGAACATCACATAGTGTTCGGCATTCATGTGATCGTCGCGCCCGTTCTCGGTGAAGATCAACTGGTTGACGAACAGGTCGTAGCCCGGCCCCTCGCTGGATCCGAAAAGAGAGCGCCGCATGCGAATGAGCGTTTCTTTTTCTACTTCGCGCAAGGTATGAAACAGCTCGTGGCCGGCTTTCCGGAGTACCGTCTTTTTGCCTAGCTGAAAGGCGGCACAGGCCTCGCGCAACTCAACAACCTTGCCGCCGCCGGTGTGGCGTGGCCCTTCATAGGCTTTTACCTTCGCGCGCAGCCTTTCGAGAGTACTCGCGAACTGTTCGCTCAATTCCGTGCGGAGAAACTTCAAAATGGCGACTCGGCCCAGAAGGTCGAGCGAAGTGTTGTTATCGTTTTTCGCTCGGTTCAGCGCAGCAACCTGAAGGTCGCTCAGGAGTCGCTTGAAATCGGTAACGTCGCTTCCCTGACCTTGCCTGGGTGCGCCAACCTGCGCATCCCGATACGACTGCACCGCCTTCGCGTTCAGCAGGTCTTCAACATTGCCTGCTTTCGCAATCAGGCGGGCGATGTGAGTCCGCGAAACCTCGATGAAAGTGGGGCTCAACGCAACGTCGTAGCGGACATTGTCAACTCCGGTGACCAATCCCTTGAACTCTACAACCGGAGAATAGGCTCCCAACTCGAGTTGCCGGGCCAACTCGCTGAGGCTCTCGCGTTGGAAAAATGAAAATGGGGACATACTGCTGCGCCTGTCGAGCGACGCTTTGCCGCGACTCCAAGTCCTGATTCGCTTCGGCGAGGCTAGCATGACCGGGGTAATAGTCGAAAGTTACTATGGTTTTCTGCCGCCGGCACTGTTGGGGTGGACTGGGAATCAAAATGAGCTGTTCACCGCAGCTCTGCTAGTTGCACACTGATTCTCGTATGCGTGACAATCGCGCCAGTGCCCAATGATTGATATTCATTGCCATCTTCTCCCCGACGTTGACGACGGATCGACTTCGTGGGACGTGTCTTTGCAGATGTGCGAGATCGCGGCGAACGATGGCATTGAGCATATTGTTGCGACACCGCACGCCAATTCGGAATACGTCTACGATCGTCCGTATTTGCAGTCCTTGGTCGACGAACTCCGGCGAAGGCTCAGTCATCGCCTGTCGCTAAGCCTTGGCTGCGACTTTCACTTCAGCTATGAGAATATCCAGGAGCTTCTGAAGAATCCGGAGCGTTTCACCATCTCCGACACGAATTATCTGCTCGTCGAATTCAGTGATTTTTCCATCCCTCCCAGTACTACTCGTGAACTCAAATCAATTCTCGATGTCGGACTGAAACCCATCATCACGCATCCGGAGCGCAACCCATTGCTGCAACAGAATCCCTCGGTAGTACTGGAGTGGGTTTCGCTTGGCTGCCTCGTGCAGGTAACCGGCAACACCCTCACTGGCCGCTGGGGACGCCGCGCGCGTGCTACCGCCGAATGGCTGATGGAGAACAATGCAGTCCACGTGCTCGCCAGCGATGCTCATGGAACACGGGATCGTACCCCTGTTCTTTCCGAAGCGCGCACGGCTGCCGAGGAACTCGTCGGACCGGCAAAAGCTGTGGTGCTGGTGGACGACCATCCGCGGGCAATTGTTAGTGGGCGGGACATTCAGTAGCCGGTTCTCGATCACAAAGCTGGAAGAGCGGTGCTCCGGCGAGCCATAAAACACCGCCTTCTCCCCTGTCATCCCGTGGGGGCATCGTCCCCGAGGAATCCCTATCGAGTGAAGATTGTCCCATTTCTCCTGGCTGACTCTAACTACAAACTCAAGCCACGCTCTTACAACTGCGCTCGATGGGTGCTTTTAGTTTTGATTGCGCACTGCTGGGGTTGCCGGTACAGACGTCTCCGCTGCCGGCATTACCGTACCTGTGGCGGATGCAGCACTCGAGGTTGCATACGGACTGACGGCTGCTGTTTCCGGATTCAGTACCTGTGTGTGGTCGGGCCCGAGGCCGAGCTTGATCAGTGCGCGCGAGTCTGGCAGCACTTTCGACTGCCATCCGTGGTCTTGCTGGTAGCGGCGCATCGCGTCCTGTGTGCGGGCGTCCCAATTTCCGTCAGCCTCGCCGCTCAGGTACTTCTCGCGGATCAGCGCTTCCTGAATCTGCCTTGTACGGTCGGAATCGATGCCATGCTGCCCGCGTGACTTCCACGAGGCTTTTGTCGCCCGTCTGTGTCGCGATCTGGAATGTGCTGACTTGGCGTGTGCCGTCGAACCGACTTTCCGTGCCTCTTTAGCGTGGGCCTTCGACGTATGCGGGGCTGCAGGATTCCCGGAAGTCTTATGACTGCTTTTCTTCTTCGTCGTAGTAGTGCCTGAAGCGGCGCCAACCAGCAGCATCGCCGAAACGCCAAACGCCATTAACGCTGTACTAACAAATCGCAATTCCCACCTCTGCTGCATTGACTCGAAACCAACCGCATCAACGACTTAGAGCAAAACCAGCTTCTCCGGTTTGCCTCATCCTAAACGAATGGCGCCGAGGATGCCACAACTCCACCCTTCGGCGCCAGTATCTATCGTGTAAACAGCAGGTTACGGAAGAGTACCACCAAGGAAAACGGTTCCGGCGTTCGCTCCGGCCCGGGCCGGCTTTACCAGGAAGACCACGTCCTGGCCGCTCTTCAGGTTTTGCGTCACCTTGGCAAAATCGTCGGTGCTGTTCACCGGCTGTTTGTTGACCTCCAGAATGACGTCTCCCCGGGACAGGTTTACATCGTCCGCAAACGAGCCGGGCTTCACGTCGGTGACCACGACACCCTTACCAGCAGGCACCTGCAGCCGCTGGGCGATGTCTGGAGTCAGGTTGTCGACCGTGAGACCAAGCTTGCTTTCCTGCGGCTGCGATTCATCTCCCTGCTCCCCTTCCTCCAATCCCAACTGCCGCCCGAATAGCTTAGTTCGGCTGGCCACCGTCACGGTCGTATCGGCCTTCTGACCATTTCGCAGATAGCCAATCTGGACCTTGGTGCCGGGCTTGGTATTGGCGATCATGTCGACGAGTTCGTCGCCCGTCTTCACCTGCTTCCCACCGACGCTGGTAATGGTGTCGCCGGTTTTCAGTCCTGCGGCGGCTGCGGGACTATTCGGCACCACGTTCGAGATCGTGACACCCGAGCCCGCACCGTACACGCGTGCAACAGCAGGGTTCGGCTCTGCGGCAAATTCCACGCCGATCGAGCCGCGAATGACCCGGTGCTCGGGACCGATCAGATCGTTGTAGACCTTTATCACCGTGTTAGAAGGCAATGCGAATCCGACACCCTCATACCCCTGGCCCTCCGTCAGGATGGCGGTGTTAATGCCAATGACCTCGCCGGACATGTCGACCAATGGACCCCCGGAATTTCCCGGATTGATCGCTGCATCGGTTTGCAGGAATGACTGGAACTGGCGTCCCGCCACTACGTTACTGCGTGCCTTGGCGGAGATGATGCCCGCAGTCACCGTTTGTTGCAGTCCGAATGGGCTCCCCATCGCAAGCACCCAATCGCCAACCTCGGTGCTCTCGGAGTTGCCCAGCTTTGCCACCGGCAGGGCGTGATTCACGTCGATTTTGATCACCGCCAGATCGGTCTCTTCGTCGGTGCCAATCACCTTCGCGTCGTGCTGCACTCCCGGCGGATCGTCTTTCAATTGCACGCGGACTCGGTCAGCTTTGTTGACCACGTGGCGATTCGTAATAATGTAACCCTTCGGGTCGACAATCACGCCCGAACCGAGAGAACGCTGACGCATTCCCTCCGGGCCCATGCCCTGTCCACCCTGGCCGCCAAAGAACTTGTCAAAAAAATCCTGGAATGGATTGTCTTCGTCATCTCCACCTCCCGGGCCCTGTTGTCCGCCCGGTGGTTGAATCCGGCGACGATGCGGGTTCTTGATCGTCGATTCCGTATTGATGTTGACGACGCTGGGTTCAAGCTGTTTCGCGATCTGCGAAAAAGCATTCGAGAGTTGCTTGGGAGCAGGCACCTGCAAAGGCGTAGCATCGGAGGAAGAACTCGACCGGTTCTGTCCTTTAACGCCATACGAAATTACAGTTCCGATTAGAATGCCAACTGCCAAAGTAAGGAGTATGGCTAACGCAGATCCGAATCGCTGCGAGCGAAGCCGGCCCCAAAAAGCGCTTACGCGCGGGTTCATATCTTTCCTCCACGTACCAATGCAAACAGGTAATTATATGGATGCGGGCGGGTTCTTTGCATCCTGAGCGCCACTTGTGGAATTCCCATTCCACTTAGACGCGAGAAAACCACCTTGTGTTTCGGTAACGCCAAATTATTGTTCAGGAAATTGGTATTTCTGAACCAATTTCTCTCTCTGCCTCCGGCGTGCTTCCTTTCAACTCGGAAATCAGGATTCCGCCCAGGATCAGCAGCGCACCCACCGTAGCCCGAAAGCCCAGTCGCTCGTGAATCATCACAAACGAAGTCATGCCCGCAAACACCGGCTCCAGTACGAAGATCAAAGCCGTATGCGAAGGGGGCGTGAATTGCTGTGCCCACGCCTGAATAGTAAACGCAGCCGCCGTGCACAATGTACCGGTAATTGCGATCGCCCACAACACTTGTCCCGACCACACGACACGCAATGGTTCGATCGGCGCAGTGATCAACATTAACAAAGTCGTAGTCAGGATCTGAATCGTTGCCACCGACGCAAACTGCAATGTTCGCATGGCCCTCCCCATGAAGATGATCTGCAGCGCAAAAGAACATGCACATCCGAGCGTCAGCAGGTCGCCGCGGTTCATGCTGGCGAGGTTCAGACCATTGCCTGACGGGATCGTCATCAGGTAAAGACCAACCAGGGCCGAGATTACGCCCAGCGTCGTCCAGTTACTCGGTAGACGCCGCCAGACGACAGCGAGGATCACTGGCACCAGCACTACAGAAAGGCCGGTCAGGAATGCCGATTTCGATGGACTGGTGAAACGCAGACCGGAAGTTTGGAACGAATATCCCAGGAAAAGAAAGAAGCCGATCATTGCGCCCGCACGCCACGTCTTGCCATCAGCCTTTCGCAAGCTGTTCCAGAAGACCGGCACCATGATCGCCGACGCCAACGCCATCCTTACCGCGTTGAACAGCAGAGGAGAGATGTCGTCGAGTGCGTTCTTGACAATTACGAATGTCGCTCCCCAGAAGAAAGTTATCAGCACCAGCAGAATATGGGCTTTAAGGTTCCGTGACACGAAAGCAGTGTAGCAAGAGGGCTCGGTTGATCTCTCAGCCGATAATCTGTCGGGATGTCACGGCTCCGCGCTTGCTGCCTTGATGTGCTCAGATACTGAATAGAGCCGGTTTCACAAATGTGATTTGAAACGGCACGGCTTCACAGGCCGCGGAAAAACTTAGCGCGCCCGTTGTTTTGAAGGAGCTTGGCTTCAGCCACATCCGCGCAAGCCCTCGTGAGCGGCCACCCGGTTCACGACTGTGCTGGACTGATCGACGGACTCTTCTTCAGACTGAAAGACCCAATGCTGCCTGCTACACTGATCCGCTCTCATGGCTGACAACGCTCGCCGTCGCGATTTCCTTCTGCTCTCCGGTGCCGGACTAGCCGGTGTTGCTCTTCCTGTGTACACCGTCGGCCAGTCGCAACCTGACCCGGCCATTCCAAATGACGGTATATATGACGTGCGCGCCTTTGGTGCGAAGGCAGACGGCAATGCCCTCGACACGTCTGCGATCAATTCTGCGATTCAAGCTGCAGCCGGAGCCGGTGGAGGAACGGTGAGATTTCCTGCAGGGAAATATCTCTGTCACTCCCTTCATCTGAAGAGCAATGTTGCCCTTTACCTCGATCAAGGAACTACGATTATCGCCGCGGATCCATCCTCGTCCGGCCCCACCTACGATGTCGCGGAAGAGAAGACTGCGTGGGATGCCTATCAGGACTTCGGCCACAATCACTGGCACAACAGCCTGATCTGGGGAGAAGGACTCGAGAACATCTCCATCTTCGGCCCTGGTCTGATTTGGGGACGTGGCCTCAGCCGCGGATGGGGCGCGGGCCCGGTGGCGGAACAACCCGGCGTCGCCAACAAGGCTATCGCTCTGAAGAATTGTCGTAACGTGATGCTCTGTAACTTCTCCATTCTCAAGGGCGGACATTTTGGCATTCTCGCTACTGGCGTCGACAACCTGACCATCGACAATCTGAAGATCGACACCGACCGCGACGGCATAGACATCGATTGCTGTCGCAATGTCCGGGTTTCCAACTGTTCGGTAAATTCGCCATGGGATGACGCGATCTGCCCGAAGAGTTCCTTTGCGCTCGGTTACCCGCGTGCGACGGAGAATCTCACCATTGTCAATTGCTATGTCACTGGCACCTACAAACTCGGGACACTGCTTGATGGCTCGTTTCAGCGTTTCGATAGAACCGAAAAGAGCTATGGCATCGGGCGTATCAAGTTCGGTACGGAATCGAACGGCGGATTCAAGAACATCACCATCTCCAATTGCGTCTTTGAAGGTTGCTACGGCATTGCACTCGAAACTGTGGACGGCGCGCTACTCGAGGATGTTGCGATTACGAACATCGCCATGCGGGAAGTGGTAACTCCCATATTCATGCGACTCGGGAGCCGAATGCGCGGACCGGCCGGCGTCCCGATTGGAAAACTACGCCGCATATTGATCGGCAATGTCGTTGCGTCCGATTGCGATCCGGCCTACAGTTCAATTCTCGCGGGGATCCCCGGCCACAACATCGAAGACGTGCAGATGCGCGACATCTTCATCCAGCAACGCGGCGGGGGAGCGGTGCGGGATGCGACGCTGAACCCGCCCGAAGTGGAAGGCAAATATCCAGAGCCAAACATGTTCGGGCGGACCCCTTCACAGGGCTTTTTTATCCGCCACGCGAAAAACGTCTCCTTGAGCCATGTGGAAATTGCTTCCCTGAAAGAAGATCGCCGTCCCACTTTCTATCTCGAAGATGTACAGGAAGCCGATCTATTCAACCTGCGCGCGCCGCAGTTGCCGGGAGTTCCGACCATCGTGCTGAAGAACGTATCTGATTTCAGCTCGTTCCACTGCAGGAATGTCGCGGATTCAAACCTCACTCAGGTAGCCGATAAGGAATTGTAGGAGATATCCCCTGCGCGCACTCTCGCGGACGATCTAGCCTCGAAACACCAATCCCACCAGCAGCACTCCGACGCAGATCACGATGACTATAAGAATGACGACCGTTCCCCACGCCAGAAACGAGATCACGTCAAACTCGAGCTTTACGCAGTCGGCCAGCTTCCGGATTCCAGCCACTTCTGCAATGCCATAACCAACCAGCAGTAACGTTCCAAGTACAGGTGCATATGGGAAAGCCGGTTCGTAGATCAGGAACGCCACCGTCGGGAGCACCGAGATCGCAGGGAGCAGAACGAGAGGTGCCGCCAGCATCAGGCTATTTTCGCGTTCTCGCCACGAAGTTTGAGTCGAATCCGTCACAACACAACAGCCTACTACGCCAGCAGAAAAAGATGATCCAGCAGAGCCCTAGTGCGCCTGATAGACGGTTTTTCCGCCTACCACCGTGAGCAGTACCTGCGTCCCGAGAATTTCGTCCGCTGGTACCTTGGTGATATCGCGGTCGAGCACGACAAAATCCGCCAGCAGGCCGGGTTGTATTCTGCCTTTCTCATTCTCAGCGAATTCCGCGAATGCCGGTGCGTTCGTATAACATTCGATCGCTTCTTCAATTGTGAGCTTCTGCTCGGGGAAGTATGACTTCGTTCCCGCCCCATTTTCACGTGTGACTGCAGCATAGAGCCCGCGAAAAGGAGTCAACGGTTCGACCGGAAAGTCGGTGCCGAAGGGAACCCGAACTTCATTCTCGAGAAACTCTTTCCAGGCATAGGAGGTCTTCGCGCGCACCGGTCCAATGCGCGACTCCGCCCAATTCATATCCGTCAGCAGATGATTGGGTTGCATGGAGGCGATCACCTTCAGCCGCCGAAATCTCGCAATCTGCTCGGGCGTTACCACCTGTGCATGCTCGATTCGGAAGCGGAAATCATCTGTCTTGGCAGAACTCGGAGCGGCATGCAATTGCTTCTCACGAATGTCGTTCTCCGCCGCCGTGAATGCTTCCAAGGCCATTTCCACACCCCGATCGCCGATGGCATGAAATCCAATCTGAAATCCTGCGGCCACACGCTCGCGGGTCATCTTGTTTAGTTGATCTTGCTGGAATTGTGGCAGCCCCGAATTCCCCGGATCATCCGAATATGGCTGCAGCAGAGCTGCGGTTCGCGATCCCAGCGACCCATCCATGAACCCCTTGAGCATGCCGGTGTGCAACATGCTATCGGTATGCGGGTGGTGTGCCCTGTGTGCTTGCAGTACCGGCAGCGGATCGACAAAAGGCAGCCACTCGCTGATGCGCGCCGTCAGTTTGCCCTCCCGCTCCAGGTCCTCGTATACGAGAAAATCGTCCCATTGGGAAAAGTCCTGGATGGACGTTAGCCCGTGGCTGGCCGCATCGGCCAAAGCTAACTGAATCGCCTCACGACGTTTTGCCGGAGTGGGCGGGGGGATCACGTGATCGACTGCACCTCGCGCCGCCTCCCGCAGAATCCCGGTCGGTTCGCCGCTGCTGTCCCGATCTATCTTTCCACCGGGAGGATCGGCAGTGTTCTTGCCGATGTGGGCCAGTTTGAGCGCCGCGCTGTTTGCCACCGAGATGTGTCCGTCCACTCGCCCGAAAACCGCCGGGTGATCGCCCGTCACCTCGTCCATGTCCTCGCGGTTAGGCAGCTTTTGGCCTGGCCACATCGTGTGATCCCAGCCTTCACCCGTGATCCACTCGCCCGGCGGCGTGGTCTTTGCCTTCGCCGCGATGCGCTGCTGCATCTCGGCTAGCGATTTCACGCCCGCGAGGTCGACATTCAGCTTCTCCATCCCACCCGAAGCGAGATGCATGTGGGCATCGTTGAAACCGGGCATTACGAAGTGTCCGGCCAAATCGATAACTTCAGTGTGCTTTCCCTTGAATTTCTCGATCTCAGCGTTGCTGCCGACAGCAAGAATTCGCTCGCCGCTCACTGCAATTGCCTGTTCGCGCTTCAGGAACATTCCCCGCACCGAATGCTTCCCACCATCATTGCTGATTAGCAGAATCGCTCCCGGCATGATGTCGCCGTTCACGAAGACCTTGTCAGCTTCCTGAGTTGTTTTGTTGGATTCGGCGAAGCCGGATAGCGAGGACATCAGCAGGACCAGAAACGTTGCGACAACTTTGTTCATTGGCTCATTTGCGGGCTTACTGGCTTGCGGCAACCGGATTTGGGCCGCGCTTTCCGCCTTCCGGCTGATATCCCGACAAAGTCAGCACGGTGAGCAGGATACGTTTCAGCCCAACTTCACGCGCCGTCGGATCATACCATTCCTGCAACGTGTGTGCGCCACCACCGGTTCCGCCGGCTCCCATCGCGATCGCCTCGCGTCCCTGGGAAAGAGGAATATTGGCGTCGGTGGAGGCGCGTTGCAACTTGGAATTCACTCCCAGGTGCTCGTCGACCGCTTTCACGACGGCGAGAATGCGCGCATCCGGCGGCAATTCCGCCGCCGGACGATTCCCGATCAGCTCCATCTGATACGTCAATTCCTGATCGTTCGCCAGCGACTTTGGCTGCTTTGTAACACCGTGAAGGGCGACTTCCAGCGATTCCCGGAGCGACTGCTCCAGGCGACCCAATTCCTCCGCGGACGTCGAGCGCAAATCCACTTTCATGCTCGCTGACTCTGGAATCGAGTTCACCGAGGTTCCGCCGCTGATCGAGCCTATATTGAACGTTGTTTTCGGACTCGCAGGAACTGGCGTGCGGCTGAACAGTTCTATGGCCTTTGCAAGCCCGATGATCGGGTTCGGCGTACCGAAGTCGCTCCAGGAGTGACCCCCCGGGCCTGTCACCGTGATCAGATATCTGCGGCTTCCCAGCGCCTGGTTGATGATGCTATCCGAACCTGCTCCGTCAACCACGAGCGTGTAGCCGATGCGGTCACGCCACGGAGACTCAGAAAACAGATGGCGCATCCCCCGTACATCGCCTTCCCCTTCTTCGCCGACATTGGCAATGAAGGCTAACGGAGCCTGTGTGCGGATTTTTGCCGACTGCATGGCGGAAATCAGAGCCAGCATTGCCGCTAGTCCGGCTCCGTTGTCGGAAATGCCTGGACCGTAAAGCCGGTCTCCTTCCCGCCTTGCATCGATTTTCGTCGATGCCGGAAACACCGTGTCCATGTGCGCGGTGATCGCAACGTACTTGGCCTTAAGATCGGCGCCCGGACGCACACCGATGACATTTCCGAGCGAGTCAATATGGACGTCCTTCAGCCCATAACTGACAAAGTGTTTCCGCAGCCATTCGCCGCGCCTTCCTTCTCCGAATGGAGGAGCGGGGATATTGGTTACTTCCAGTTGCAGATCCGAGAGCTGCCGCTGGTTGGCACGGAACCACGCAAAAGCGCTGTGGACTTGCGGGTCCGCCGCAAGCTGCACTACGTCTTTTCGGATCGCGGCCGCCGCGTACAAGTCGGCTGTTTGCATCTCGGCTGAAGTGGGAAGAACCATAAGCTGGAGTAGTGATATTACAACGAGTAACGTGCGCTTACACCAAAGCTCTTTTCGATTCCGTAAAGCGGAAATTGAAATCGTCTCCACCATTGGAAATTGTAGATGGATCGTGAGAACGGGACCGCATTCAATTTCATGAAGGGCCGGAAGCGGCCGCCTGGCAACACTCCAGAATTTCCGTTTCCGTGAGAATACGGTCCGACGCTTTGGCGCGCTGGTAAATGCGTTCCACCAGTTCCGGGTCGGGAAATATTCCGCGGTGCTCCAGCCAGAACTGCACGTTCGACTTCCCGCTCATGGGGCCGATTTCGATGATCTGCTCCATCCCAAAGTAGGAAGCCGGCACTCCCGAGTAGACATTGTCTGCCAACTCCATATCGTTCTTCTTGAATGCCTTGATCACCGCCGCCGCGTGCACGCCGGTTCCGGTCCGATACGCGTCATCTCCAACCACGGGATAGTTCTTGGGAATAGCGATCCCCGTGGCCTTAGAAATTGCCTGGCAATAATCCTTCAAATGCAGTAAGTCCTGGTTCTCCCAAGGTTCTATTTTCATGAGTTTGAGATTGACCAGCATCTGATCCATCTGCGTGTTCCCTACGCGTTCCCCGATCCCGAGTCCGCTCGCGTGAACGCAATTGGCGCCGGCGACAATTGCCGCCAGCGCGTTTGCCAGCCCCATACCTCGGTCGCAGTGACCATGCCAGTCAACCCGAATCTTTTCGCCCGAAGGAATGACCACCTCGCGCATTACGAAACGCACCAGGTTAATGACACCCATGGGAGTGGCGTATCCGCACGTGTCGCAGATCACAATCGCACGCGCTCCGGCTGCAACCGCACCGGAGTAAAGCCGCTTTACAGTATCCGGATCGCAGCGGGTAGTGTCCTCGGTGACGTACATCGAGTCCAGCCCTAGCGAACGAGCAAACGAAACGGCCTTCTCGGTCTGGCGAAGTAGAAAATCCTGTGTCCAGCCCTCGGTAAAACGGCGAATCGGGCTGGATCCGATGAACGTCGCAGCTTCGATCGGAATCCCTGCCTTCTGCGAAATCTCGGCGATAGGCCGGATGTCGTTCTCATGGGTGCGGGCTGCGCAGTTAGGCCGGATCTTCATCCGGTGCTCGGCGATTTCTTTCGCCAGCGCGAGACTGTGTTCTACGGCCCGAGGCCCTGCTCCGGGAAGCCCGATGTCGAGCATGTTGATCCCGAGCGACTCCATCAGGTGCAGGATTTCCAGTTTCTCGGGAATGGAAGGATCGCGAACCGAGGGCGACTGCAGTCCGTCGCGCAGCGACTCATCATTGAGGAGAATCGGACCCCTTGGCTTTACCTCTGGTCCGGGGATGTTATTCCAGTCGTAGATGAGCCCTGGCTGCATGCCATCCTCACTTTGCCCCCGCAACTTAGATGCGGGTACTCACTGGTCGCGACAGACGGTTGCAGCCCCACGCTGCATCTTCAACTCAGGTTCGTCCGGGAACGGACGCTACTGTCGTCTTCGGACGCCCCCGAGAGGCCAATCTCGACGCCTTTTTGTAAATCATTTTAGTTCAGGGGAAAAAGGCCGGCCACGGTACTTTGGAGATAACCCCGGCGCCCACGTTCTTACCCTCGTTTAAAGCCAGCTTTGGTGCCCCAGGTTCGCGCTCTTTCTGGCGCTAAGCTG
>Ga0209062_1002286_pt1 | contig 26560 bp, 17 predicted proteins | sample Coa_R2_2_FD_187158 | JGI IMG/M metagenome (GOLD analysis project Ga0209062, IMG submission 187158) | Surface soil microbial communities from Centralia Pennsylvania, which are recovering from an underground coalmine fire - Coalmine... | ecosystem: Environmental > Terrestrial > Soil > Unclassified... | reverse complement strand
CAAGCCGTTCTCAAGACGCTGCCCAACGATCCCGACAAAGATCCGCTGGTCTGGGAAATCCACCATCTGGTTTTGCACGACGCCGGGTCTTCGTCAGCCACACCGTTCCGCGCCAGGCTGGTCAACCCCAAGCCTCCCGGCGAGATCGAAACCAGCGGCAAATTCGGGCCGTGGCGAACCGAGGAGCCGCGCGCTACTCCAGTGGAGGGGTCCTACACGTTTCAAAAGGCCGATCTCTCTTCGCTAAAAGGTATTTCCGGCACGCTGTCGTCGCAAGGAACTTACCAGGGAGTACTGGAGCGCATTCAAGTTCATGGCACCACAGACACGCCCGATTTCGCGCTGGATGTAAGCGGCAATCGCTTCCATCTGACGACGGAATTCGACGCGGTGGTGGATGGCACGGACGGCAATACGCTCTTGCAGCCAGTACGCGCGCATTTCGGCCGCAGTTCCGTAATTGCCCGCGGCGCTGTGAAAGGAAAGATGGGCGGGAACGGCAAAGCGATCGCGCTGGACGTGGTGGAACACGGCCGGCTGGAGGACATGTTGCGATTGGGCGTTAAGGGGCGCAATCCAACCATGTCGGGCGCAATCAGCTTTCGCGCCAAGCTGCTGATCCCTCCCGGCGATGTAGACATCTCGAAAAAAATGAAACTCGCGGGTGCGTTTACGGCCGAGTCTGCTCATTTTTCCAATACGGACATCCAAGATAAGGTCAATAAGTTGAGCCACCGCGGCCAGGGAGATCCCAAGGCGCCGCCGGACGATACCGTCGCTTCGGACTTTGCGGGTCAATTTAAACTGGGCAACGGCGTGGCGAGTTTTGAAAAACTGTCGTTTACGGTTCCCGGCGTGCGTGTGGCGTTGCAGGGCAGCTACGATCTCGCAGATCAGAGCATGGATTTCCACGGAACCGCCAAGCTGGACGCGAAACTGTCGCAGACCACGACCGGGTTCAAATCCTTTCTGTTGAAGGCGGCCGATCCGTTCTTCAAGAAGAAAGATGCCGGCGCGGAGCTTCCGGTGAAGATTACCGGGTCGCGCGACAAGCCGTCATTCGGCCTGGAATTCCACCGGCATAAAAACAGCGAACCGGCCGCCACGGGCGGAACCAACGTGTCGTCAATTCACCAACGGTAGCCGGACGCGAACCTGCGAGCCCCGGCCGGGTTCGGAATCGATCTGAATCTCGCCGCGATGGCTCTCCACGATCCAGCGCGCGATGGACAACCCTAGTCCCGCGCCGCCGCGGTTGCGCGGCCGCACTTTGTCTGCCCGCCAGAAGCGGTCATAGACATGCGGCAGATCATTCGCCGCGATGCCGATTCCGGTATCGCTGACCGTGGTCTCCATGTGGGAGTTAACAGGCTGCATCGAGAAGCGGATCTGCCCGCCATCCGGCGTGTACTTGACCGCATTGTCCAGCAGGATGAGCCAGAGCTGTTCGAGCAGTTGCGCGTTGGCGTTCACGATCAACGCCGCATCGGGGATGTCCGCAGAAACCTGGATTTTTTTAGGCTGCGCGAGGGTCGCTGCAAGTTCCGCCGCGTCACGGCCGGTGGACGACACATCAGTGGGGGTAAGCGGGACTTCGTGGGTATAGGAATCCGCCCGCGCCAGCAACAGCAGGTCGTCAATCAGGCGCGAAGTGCGCTCGGATTCCCGCAGGATTTTCCGCATCGCGTCCACCAGTTCCTCGCGGGTGCGGTCGCGGCGAAGCGAAAACTCGGCCGCGGTGTGAATCAGCGTTAGCGGCGCGCGCAACTCATGCGAAGCGTCGGCGGTGAACTGCACGATGCGCTTTACCTCGCGCTGGATGCGGGCCAGCATTTCATTCAAGGTTTCTGCCAGCCTCTGTAATTCATCTTTGGCCGCTGGAATTTTGAGCCGGCTGGAGAGATTGGTCACGCTGATGGCACGCGCGTCCATCGTGATCCGGTCCACCGGCGCCAGCGCGCGGCTGCTCATCCAAAAGCCCCCGGCGCTGGCTAGCAGCAGAAACAAAGGCGCCAGAATCAGCAGGCCCTCTTCGAAACGATTCAGCGATTCATCGAACTCGCGCATCGGCTCAGCTACTTGGACCAGGAAGCGCCTGCCGTCGACCTCGATATTTTGCGCGGCGATGCGCACTGGCTGGCCGTCCGCGAGCTTGGTAGCGGACACGATGCTGCTATCGCTTGCCGCGGGCGCGATGAGTTCCAGGCTTGTGTTCTTCAGCCGGCCAGACCGGAAAAGCACGCGGCCTTCGCCGTCGGATAACTGCAGCAGCCCGCCTCCCAAACCGAGAAGAGCATGTTCCTGCAACTCCTCCAAGAGCTCAGCCTGTCCGAATTTCAGCTCCTGGGCAGTGAATTGCCGGACGTCGAGGATGCGCTGCCGAAGATCGTGATCCACCGCGGCCTGCATGCTGCGCTTCATCGCGAACCATGCGCCTAATGCGAACAGCGCAAGAAATACGGCGGAGCAAGCGAAATACCAGGCAGTGAGGCGGAAGCGGATGGAAGTGATCTTCACGGCTCCTCCCGCAAGCAGTAGCCGAGCCCTCGCACGGTATGAATCAGCCTGGGATGGTGGGGTCCGTCGAGTTTGACGCGCAGAAACCGGATAAACACATCCAGGTTATTGTTCCCGACCTCGCGCTCGGCGCCCCAGACGGCCTCGATCAAGCGTGCGCGCGGCACTACGCGTCCGGCCGAGCGCATCAGGTGCTCGACGATTGCAAACTCGGTGCGCGTGAGATTTACGGCGGTTTTTCCACGCCACGCCTGGTGCGACTCGGGATCGATGGTGAGATCGGAATATTCGAGCTTCGCCGGCCCGGCGCTCTGATTTACGCGCGTCCTGGCGCGAAGACGGGCGAGCAGAACGTCGAAAGAGAACGGCTTGGTGAGGTAGTCGTCGGCGCCCGCATCGAGGCCGCGCACCACGTCCTGAGCGGCATCGCGGGCGGTCAGCAGAAGAATTGGCGTCGCGATATTAGCGGCGCGCAGCCGCCGTGTCAGTTCGATACCGTCCAGGAGGGGCAGCATCACATCCAGCACGAGAATGTCGTAGGCCGGGGTCTGCGCGGCCCGCAGTCCCGCCGCGCCGTCAAAGCACAGCGTGACGCGGTTCCCCTCTTCCTCCAGCCCGCGCCCGATGTACTCGGCGATCTCGCGATCGTCCTCCACCAGCAGGATGCGCATAATTCTGGCTCTCGTCTTTAAGGATACGGGAATACCCCGGCCGGCGGCCCTTAAGCGAATTTTAAGGTTCAACTGCTACGTTTCTCTATGGGCCCAAGGCCGCACTGAACGCCTACACGAGGAGCCGGCATGCACTTTCGCTTTGCATTCATGGCTGTGAGCATCGCGTCCGCCTGCGCGCAGACCAGCAACTTTTCTCTACAGCCAAAACCGAGCGAACAGCCGCCGGCCACGATCACGTTCAAGGACGCGCTGGGACTGGCCGGCAAGAACGATCCCACGGTGCTGGCGGCCACGACGGATGCGGCTGTCGCGCAACAGGATTATCTGCAGGCGCGCAAAGGCTTGTACCCATCTTTTTCAGGCCGCTCTGAAATGATCTACACGGAGGGCAACGGAAAAATTCCGACCGGGCGGTATGTGACGCAAGACGGCGTCCACGTGTATCGGGAGTGGGCGGTGATGCATCAAGATCTCTCGGCCGGCACGTTTACACAGACCGGCGTGAAACGCGCGGCGGCGGCCGAAGCGCTCGCGAGAGCCCGAGTGGAGATTGCGCGGCGAGGCTTGGCGCCCACCGTCGCCAAAGCTTATTACGGATTGATCGCAGCCCAGCGCAAATACGCGACCGCGCAGCAAGCCGTGGACGAAGCGCAGCGGGCGCTCAATGTGACGCAGCAACTCGAGCGAGGCGGGGAAGTGGCGCACAGCGATACCGTCAAATCACAACTACAGCTCAACACTCAACAGCAGGCCCTGAACGATGCCCGGCTCGCCATGGACAACGCGCACTTGGACCTGGCGGTGCTCTTGTACCGCGACTTCAACGAGAATTTCTCGATCGTCGACGATCTCGATTTAACGGCTGCGTTACCGCCGCTTCCCGACGTGGAGACCATGGCGGGCCGCGAGAACCCGGCGCTGGCGGCGGCAATGCAGGGCTTGCGCGCGGCTAATTTGGACATCAGTGTCGCGCGTCAGGCCTACCTGCCTTCTTTCGGCGCTGACTTTGTGTACGGTCTTGAAGCCAACGCCATTTTGCCGCGTAGTATCGACCGCGCGTATCTCGACCTGGGCCCCGTGCCAACGCTCGGTTTTTTCATGGACGCAACCTTGACCATTCCGGTTTGGGATTGGGGAATCCGCCGCAGCAAAGTCCGGCAGGCGGAGCTCAAGCGAGATCAGGCCGCGGTCGAGCTTAGCTCGGCACAGCGCACGCTCATCCGGAATCTGCGCGGCTTTTACGACGAAGCCCAGGTAGCGCGGCAGCAGGTGGAATTGCTGCGGCGCGCGGTTGATCTAGCCTCCGAGAGCCTGCGTCTCAATACGCTGCGCTACCAGGCCGGCGAGGCGACGATCCTGGAACTGGTGGACGCCCAGACCGCCCTTACCCAGGCCAGGAATGCGTACGATGACGGTATGGTGCGCTACAAGCTGGCTCTTAGCAATCTGCAAACGCTGACTGGAAGCTTCTGAATATGCCGCGAAAGCTTCTATTAGCCCTGGTTCCTCTGATCGTGCTCGCCGGCTGCGGAAAGCCGCAAGAGAAGGAAGCGGAAACGCCCGCGCCGGTGCAGGTAACGGCGGTCACACAGGCAACGATTCAGCGCATCGTCCGGGGAGACGGAGCGCTTTTCCCGATCAATCAAACCAGCCTGATGCCCAAAATCGCGGCGCCCGTCAAACAGTTCCTGCTGAATCGCGGGGATCACGTGAAGCAGGGGCAACTGGTAGCAGTGCTGGAAAACCGCGATCTTATCGATGCCGCTAACGAGAGCCGGGGCACAGTGGAGCAGGCGGAATCGAATCTTCGTTCCACGCAAGGCGCGACGGTTCCAGAGGCGGTGGTAAAGGCCCAGACCGATGTGGAGTCGGCGCGGCAGGCTCGCGAAAACGCCAACAAAGTTCTGCAGAGCCGGGAGGAGTTGTTCAGGCAAGGCGCACTGGCGCAGCGGCTGGTGGACGAATCGCGCGTGGCTTTTGCGCAGGCCGACGCGCAGTATCGCGCGGCGGAGGAACATCTGAACACGCTGCAATCGGTGGGCAAAGAGGAGCAAATCAAAGGCGCGGCGGCGCAAGTTCAATCGGCCAAAGCGCACCTGGCGTCACAGGAATCTCAGGTCGGGTATTCCCAAATAACGAGCCCGATCTCGGGCGTTATCGCCGACCGCCCGCTCAATGTGGGCGAAATGGCGAACCCCGGCTCGCCGCTGATGACCATCGTGGACATCTCGCGCGTGGTGGCTCGCGTCGACGTTCCGCAGGGCGAAGCTTCCGCGGTCAGAGTGGGCCAGACTGCCGCGCTCACGCAGCCGGGGAGCAAAGATGAAGTGGAGGGCAAAGTCACCGTGGTCAGCCCGGCGGCCGACCCGAACACGACCACGGTCCAAATTTGGATTCAGGCCGACAATCCCGGTGAGCGCCTGAAGCCGGGGAGCGCGATTCATGCCGACATTGCAACGGAAGTGGTGAAAGCCGCTACCGTCGTGCCTGCCGCGGCGATTCTTCCTGGTGAAGAAGGCGGAACGGCCGTGCTCACGGTTTCTCCCGATTCGGTGGCCCACAAGCGCACGGTGACGCTCGGCATCCGGCAGGGCAACCAGGTGCAGATCTTGAGCGGAGTCAATCCGGGTGAAGAGGTGGTGGTCTCGGGCGGGTTGGGGATAGACGATAAAGCTAAAGTGAAGATCGTCACCACGGCAGTGGAAGAATCGGACGAAGACGAAGACCAGAACGCGCCGGAAGCGCCGGCCGGCAAAAAAACCCAGCCAAGTCCTGCAAATAAAACGCAGAACCCGCAGGCAAAATGAGCCAGCTCACCACAACTCCTCCGCCCTCTACCGCGCGGGAAGACATGCACTGGACGGCGCGTCACGGCAAGCCGATCATCTTCGTGATCCTGACACTGGTCGCGCTGGGTGTCTACATGGCGCTGTCGATCCCGGTCGCGGTTTTCCCCAGCACCGATTTTCCGAGAATCGTGGTTGGCGCGGACCTGGGCGTGTACCCGATCGACCAGATGCTGGTGAATGTTACGCAACCTCTGGAACAGGCCGTCAACACGGTTCCCGGCCTGGATCATGTCATTTCCACGACCAGCCGCGGGAGCGCCGAGATCGACTTGTTTTTCAACTGGAACGTGGACATGTTCCAGACGCTGGAACTGGTAAATGCCGCGCTGGCGCGCGTGCAGTCTACCCTGCCCGCGAACACCAAGCTCACAGCCAACCGTTTAACGTTCGCGGCTTTCCCGATCATGGGCTACAGCCTGACCTCAGATCGAGTGCCGCAAACCGATCTCTGGGAGCTGGCAACCTATACGATGAAGCCGCGCCTCAATCGCGCCACCGGAGTTTCCTCGGTAGTGGTGCAGGGCGGGCAAGTTCCGGAATATCGCATTCAGCCCGATCCGGCCAAGCTGGTTCAAGCCGGGATTACGGTTCCGAACATACTGGACGCGATCGGCCGGAGCAACTTGATCGACTCGCCAGGGCTGATCGAACAGAATCACCAGCTGATTCTGACGCTGATGAGCGGGCAGGCGAGCAATCCCGCCGATATCGGCAACATAATCGTCAAGACCACGCAGAGCGGCGCCACCGTGCACATCATCGACGTTGCAACGGTGGACAATTCTGTGATGCCGGTTTATACCGTGGTGACGGCGAACGGCAAACCGGCCGTCTTGCTCAACATTTATCGCCAGCCCGACAGCAACACAGTGGACGTGGCCGATGCGGTTCATGCCGAGATCGCGAATTTGAAGCGAGGTTTACCCCCCGGAGTGGACGTTCAGCCGTTTTACGATCAGTCCGAGCTGGTTGTCGATTCGATCAAGAGCGTGCGGGATGCGATTGTGCTCGGTCTTCTCCTGGCTTCGCTGATCATGGTGCTGTTTCTGCGAGACTGGGGCACTTCGTTCGTCGCCGGGCTTGTGATCCCCGCGACCATCGGGGTGACGTTTATCACGCTTCGCGTGGTGGGCCAGAGCTTCAACCTGATGACGCTCGGGGGCTTGGCTGCGGCCGTGGGACTGGTCATCGACGACGCGATCGTGGTGGTGGAAAACATCGTGATGCACCGCGATTCGGGCCAAACGCGCGCCGAAGCGATCCGCAGCGCGATACGGGAAATCCGAATTCCTTTGATCGGCTCGACCATTACGCCTATCGTCGTGTTCCTTCCGTTGATCTCGATCACGGGGGTCACCGGCGTATTCTTCCGGGCTCTGGCCATCACGGTTGGGATGGCTCTGCTGACATCGCTGGCGCTGGCGCTCACCTGGACGCCGACTCTCAGCCACTATTTCCTGCGGAACCGCCGGCCTGGGACCGAACCGGCAAGACACGAAACTGTACCGCCGTGGCTGATGCGGACGTACGAACGGACGCTGCGCTTCACGCTGGAGCATCCCATTGTATTAGCTCTCTTCACCATTGTCCTGATCGGAATTTCTTATGTGTGCTACACGAATACAGGTTCGGATCTGCTGCCCGCGATGGATGAAGGCGGGTTTATCGTGGACTACGTCATGCCGCCGGGAGCATCGCTGCGCGAGACGAATCGCGTGATCAGTCATGTGGAGAAGATCCTGCGCGACACGCCGGACGTCGCCAGCATCGCGCGCCGGACTGGTCTGCAATTGGGCCTGGCGGCGGTGACCGAAGCGAACACCGGCGATATCAGCGTGAAGCTCAAGCCCATGGCGCCTTTTTACAAGCGCTGGTTTGGCGCCGGGGGGAAAACTGAACGGACGCGCGCGGGGGATGCAGTGATCGCGGACGTGCGCGGCAAAGTGAAGGAAGCCGAGCCGGTACTGGATGTGGAATTTCCGCAGTTGCTGCAGGATATGATCGGCGACCTGACCAGCGCGCCTCAGCCGGTTGTGATCAAGCTGTTTTCCGAAGACGGCGAACTGTTGCGCCACTGGGGGCCGGTAGAAGCCAGCACGATCAAAAAAATTCCCGGGGTGGTGGACGTGGAGGACGGCATCGAAAACACAACCAGCGGCACCGCGGTGATGTTCACCATCGATCCGGTAGTCACGGCGCGCGCGGGCTTCACACCGCAGGAAGTGGAGCTGGATGCCAGCGCGATGCTGCAAGGCGAGCCGGCCTCGGCGCCGCTCATCTTGAACGACCGTCCCTACACGATTCGAGTGCAGTTTCCGCCTGAGGCGCGGCGTACCCTGGATTCGATGCGCAATACGCTGATCGTTAGCGGAACCGGCAAGACGGCGACCATCGGCTCGGTGGCCACGTTGACCGAAATTCCCGGCCAGACCGAAATCATTCGCGAAAACCTGCAACGTCTGGTGAATGTTACAGCGCGCTTTGAAGGCATTAACCTCGGCGACGGCATGGCGAAAGTGCGGCAGGCCGTCGCCGACTCCAAGCTTCCGCCCAGTGTCCGGGTGGAGTATGGCGGCCAATTTCAGGAGCAACAGAAATCGTTCCGCGATCTGGTCTTCGTGCTCGCGCTGGCGATCGTGCTGGTGTTTATGGTTCTGCTGTTCGAGTTCGGCGATTTCGCCGCGCCCGTTGCTGTGCTGGCATCAGCGCTGCTGTCCACCTCCGGCGTTTTCCTTGCTCTTCTGATCACGCGCACCACGTTCAACCTTTCGTCCTTTATGGGCCTGATCATGGTGGTGGGTATCGTGGCGAAGAACGGAATTCTACTGCTGGATGCCGATCAGAAATTCCGCGCGTCCGGCTCGGCTCCCGAAGAGAGCATGATTCAGGCGGGCGAGCGGCGATTACGGCCAATTATGATGACGGCTCTCGCCACTGTGGCGGGCATGCTTCCGCTGGCGTTCGCCGTCGGCGCGGGTTCTCAAATGCTGCAACCTTTAGCCATCGCGGTGATCGGCGGAATTCTGGCCTCGATGGTCTTGTCTCTGGTGGTTACACCGGCCGTTCGTTTTTATGTGGGCGGCCGGAGTTGAACGCGCAGGCGCCGCGGCGCCCTCGTTCAAAAAGAGGTACGGGTTCTGAATGAAAAGGAGCAACAACGATGTCAAAGAGATTTTTAATCGGCTGCGTGGCGATTGTGGCTGCGTTCGCCTCTGAAGGTTATAAAGTCATCGGAAAAATCAAGATCGGCGGCACGGGCGGCTGGGACTACGTCGCGGTGGATCCGGATGCGAACCGCGTGTATGCTTCGCACGGAACCGAGGTGGACGTCGTCGATCCGAAAGCGGGCAAGGTCGTCGGTCAGATTCAGCAACTGCACGGGGTGCATGGCGTCGCGGTTGCGCCGGAGTTCGGCAAGGGATTCATCACCAACGGCCAGTCCAACAGCGTGACGATTTTCGATCTCAAGACGCTGGCCAAGGTAGGCGAGCCGCAGACCGGCCAAAATCCCGACTCGGTCTGCTTCGAACCCAAAACCAAGCATATTTTCACGTTCAATGGCCGCTCCAACGATTCCACCGCGATCGATCCAAAGACAAACGAGGTGATCAAAACCATTCCGGTCGGCGGCAAGCCGGAGGAGTGCCAGCCCGACGGCACTGGGAAGATGTATGTGAATTTGGAGGACTCGAGCGAGATCGTCGAGCTTGACGCGGCGAAACCCGCGGTGCTCCGGCATGCGTCGCTGGCGCCGTGCGAATCGCCGTCCGGCCTGGCCATAGACGTGAAGGATAAGAAGCTCTTCGCGGCCTGCGACAACAAGATGATGGCCGTTATCGACATTCCAACCTTGAAAGTGGTGGCGACGCCGGCCATCGGCCCGGGGCCGGATGGCGCAGGTTTCGATTCGGGGCTGGGCCTGGCCTTCACTTCCAACGGCGGCGACGGAACGTTGAGCATCGTCAAGCAGGTTAACGGTAAATATGAAACCGTGGACAACGTGCCGACCGAGCGGGGTGCCCGGACGATGACCGTGGATTCCAAAAATCATCGTGTGTACCTGCTGGCCGCCGAATATGGGCCAGCGCCGCAAGCGCCGCCGGGAAAGAAAGCCCGCCCGTCCATACTGCCCGACACGTTCCACATCTTAGTGGTCGGCAAGTAGTGCCGCGCGCGCATTCGTGCACCCCGCCGTCGCATTTGTTGAGAACGCTATCGCGCTTGAAGTAATTAGAATCAAAATATGCACCACCCGCTGCGGCGGATAAAGCGGCTTGCGTTTCTGGGCCACTGTCTTTTAATTCCGCTGCTTTCCCAGCCCGTTCGTATTGCAAATAGAATCGACGATTCGCGCCGCGTTCCGTTGCCGGCCAGCATTCACCCGAAGGCTCGGGTGGAGAACGATCAAGGCCCGGTTGACCAATCGATGAGAATCGAATGGATGACCATCGCGATGAAGCCAACCGCAGAACAGCAAGCCGCACTCGAAAAGCTTTTGGCTGATCAGCAAGACCGCTCATCGCCCAGCTACCATCGCTGGCTCACGCCCGAGCAGTTCGGCGGCCGTTTCGGCCTGAATTCGAGCGACTGTGCCGCCATCGTAAGTTGGTTGGCCGCTCACGGCCTGAAAATAGAAACCGTCGCGCGCGCCAGAAACTGGATTACGTTCAGCGGTACGGCGCAGCAGGTACAGCGCACGTTTCGCACCGAAATTCATCGCTATCTCGCGAACGGCGAGATTCATTTCGCCAACGCGGAAGAAATTCAAATACCCGAAGCGCTGCAGGACCTCGTCAGCGAGGTCCGCGGCCTGAACGATTTTCAGAACTCGTTCCCTCGCGTGGAAGAGCCGCGCTACACCACCTCGTCCGGCTCGCACCAGTTGGCCCCGGACGATTGGACGACCATCTACGATGTGAAACGCCTGTACCAAATGGGCATCGACGGTACGGGCCAGCGCGTCGCGATCCTGGGGCGTTCCGATATGGATCAAACTTTTGTGAACGCTTTTCGAAATGCGAACGGACTACCTCCGAGCGTCGTTGAGCAGCACCTGATCGGGCCCGACCCCGGAATTACGAACGCCGCCAACGAGGCGGCCCTGGATGTCGAATGGTCCGGCGCGATTGCTCCCAAGGCAACGGTTGTGTACGTCTATGCGAACAATTTCAACCTGGCCGCGCAGGCCGCCGTGGATCAGAATCTGGCGCCCGTGATGAGCGAAAGTTTCAGCACTTGCGAACCCCAAGCCGCGGCAGGCCTGCGTTCGATCGCGCTACAGGCCAACGCGCAAGGCATTACCTGGCTCGCATCCTCGGGCGACTCCGGCGGCGCCGGATGCGATGCGCACGGCTTCTTTGGTGTGACTAACAATTCCACACTCGCTTCGGGCGGCCTGGCCGTCTCGGTTCCCGCCAGCTTCCCGGAAGTGACCGCGGTAGGCGGCACGCAATTTAACGAAGGCAGCGGGCAATACTGGAGCGCCACCAACAATGCGAACGGCGGTTCGGCGCTTTCCTATATACCCGAGACCGTGTGGAACGAAACGGGCGCTGGCGGCTTACTCGCCAGCGGCGGCGGCTCGAGCATCTATTTCGTGAAACCTGCCTGGCAGAGGGGTCCGGGTGTCCCGAATGACAATACGCGCGATGTTCCCGACATCTCCTTCAGTGCGGCCGGCAATCACGACCCATACATGGTGATCAATGCCAACGGCCAGCGAGCCACCGGCGGGACATCCGCCAGTTCGCCCTCGTTTGCAGGCGTGGTCGCGTTGCTCAACCAATATGCGGTCCAGCAGGGGTGGCAAACAGAGCCGGGCCTGGGAAATATCAATCCGCAGCTTTACCGCTTGGCGCAGACATTTCCAAACGCTTTTCATGACATTACGCAAGGAGACAATAAAGTTCCGTGCATGCAGGCCAGCCCCGATTGCTCGAGCGGAACTCTGGGCTTCACCGCCGGCGCCGGCTACGATTTGGCCACAGGCCTCGGGTCGGCCGACGTCTACAATCTGGTTACGCAATGGAACACGGCCACCGCGTCGACGACAACTCAAGTCAGTGCGGCGCCCACGAGCATTACGGTGGGAGACACGCTGCAGTTGACGGCCGCGGTAACGGGATCGACAGATGCGGTTCCCACGGGGACTGTCGCGTTCACGGCTGGCCCAACTGTGCTGGGAATTGCTCCGATCGTCGACGCCGACGGGGGAGCCTTGGCTACACTCACCGTCACGGGTCCGCAACTGCCCGCCGGAAGCACGCCGGTAACGGCTACTTACAGCGGCGATAGTATCTACAACGGGTCGCGAGGACAGACTGTGGTAAATGTTGCCGCGGCTGGTTCGCACTCGCACGTTGTACTGTCGATTGCGCCGAATCCGGCCCGCGCTGGCCAGACAGTCAGGGTGACGCTTCGGGAGCTCAACGGGGTGGCCACCACGATTACCGGTTGGACCATCAACGGGAATGACGATTCCGTTTTTCTTCTCCAAGATTTCGGCACTACGGCGCTGGCGCCCGGCGGAACGCTTTCAACCAGCATTCAAACCGTGGGCAGCGGGGCCTTCCCTCAAACTCGCCTCTACGTTTTCACGGGCCACGATGCCGATGGCCAGCCGTGGTCGCAACAGTTCGTTTTGACGCTCGTCGCTCCGCAATCCGGTCCAGAGTTGCAACTCGCCAGCATTCCCGCCGCGGTGCAACCAAACCCGGCGGCCGATCCTTCGTGCCAATGGACGCACCAGCTCATTTTGCAAGACCAGAACGGACTCGCGGTCCAACTGACAAGGCTATTGGCGAACGGCGCGGACTGGAGTGCTCAGATCCAGCAACTGTTCGGCACAAACCGGCTGGCGCCGTTGGGAATGATCCAGGCCAAAGTCTGTTGGGCACAGGCGCCGAGCTCCGTCACCTATGAACTGGATGGCATCGATCAAAATGGAAGCCCCGTGGAGGCTTTCGTGACGACATCGTTCGCAGGACCTTCTTCGACGGCTGGCGCTTTTTCCGTCGTCTACGATGCGCCCAGTTCCACCGTTCAAGTCAACGCGGCGCCCGGCCAAGCCTGGTCGGCTTCCGTGCTCCCCGCCACCGCGCAGTGGCTCAGCCTGAACCCGTCCTCCGGTATCGGGCCGCAAACCATCCATATTGGCGCGGTCTTCTCAGTGCTTGGTCCGGCGGTATTCAATGCAACTCTCGTGTTCCAAGCCCAAGACGCGGTTCCACAGTTCATCGAACAGCCGATCGCGTTGACGCTGGGTCCTCCATCGGATATGCACATCGCCGGTGTAGCGAACGGCGCGTCATTTCAGCAAATCTTCGCGCCGGGAATGATTCTTAGCGTCTTTGGAACCGATTTGGCTGCGGGTCCGCAGAGCGCGTCAACTCTGCCGTTGCCGCTCAGCCTCGGCGGCGTGTCGGCGACCGTAAACGGAGTTCCCGCGCCACTGTACTACGTTTCGGCGGCGCAGTTAAACACCCAGATTCCCTACGAAACGGGCGCCGGCCCCGCCGTTCTGGGTGTGATCAACAACGGTCAAGCGGCGGCATATACATTCCAAGTGGCGCCCTTCGCACCTGGAATATTCACCTCCGCTGGTGCGCTCGTGCCGTCGTCTAGCGGCAAGCCGGGCGATACGCTGCCGTTGTTTATAACGGGCGAAGGCACGGTTTTTCCGTCGCTCGCGACCGGCGCCTCGCCATTTTCGGAAACACCGCTCGCCGCGCTCCCCCGCCCCCTAGGGCCGGTTACCGTGACGGTTGCGGGGGTAGCCGCCGAGATTTCGTTCGCCGGCATTCCGCCCGGTCTGGTCGGCGTCACGCAAATCAATTTCGTGATCCCGCCCAACGCGCCGCCGGGTCCGCAGCCGGTGATCGTGAGCGCCGGCGGCATCCAAAGCCAAGCTGCTCAGCTTACGGTGGTGCAGTGACCTAGCACGCCACTTCTTCACGATAGCCGAAGAAGCACCGGTCTTTGATGACGCGCGCGATCTCTCCAGGCACCATCTCCTCCCACGAATCGTCGCCGTCTTTGATGCGCTTCAGCACATCGCGCGAGAAAATATGCAGCACGCCCGGGTCGAAATTGTCGAGCTGGCGGATCTTTCCATGTTTCACCAGATGCAAGAACAGGCTCTCTACGTTGGCGTCCAAGCGGATGTTTTCGAGCGTTTCCAGGGCTCCGGTGCCCGGCTCGCGTAGCGGATACACATAGATCCGAAAATCCTTGGTAAACAGTTTCCCGAACGCTTCCAGGATTCCACCTTCGAGGCCCGCGTAATACTCTTCGCGGAACAAATCGCGCAGACTCCCCGCGCCCATGGTGAGCGCGATCGGCTCTTTCGTATAACGCGTCAAGTATCCCGCCAGCCGGTAGTACTCGAAATAATCGGAAATCAGCACAGTCTTGCCGGCGGCCGCCAGCATATCCGCTCGCGCCAGGAAGTCGCTCAGATCCAGCCTTCCGTCGGCCATCAGATTGCGCATCGTGATTTCCATCAACTCCACTACGTTATCGCCGTCCGCCTCCGGCTCGGCCGAGAACCGTTCGCGCGCGCACTGAATCATATCCATATTCACTTTCGTTACCGGGCGAAAACTGCCGCGTTCTACCAGCACCGGCCGCTTGCGCAAAACTTCCGACGGCTGCAACACCTCACCCGAAGGCCCAAACATTGCCGCGCCGCTCAATCCGAGTTCCACCAGCTTTAAGCTCATTACGCGATTGTCGACGTGCCGGAACTCGATTCCCGAGAATTCGATCATGTCGATTTCCAGCCGCTCAGTGCTCAGATTGTCGAGCAGCGACTCGACCATGACCTCCGGCTGATGATGGTAGAAAAAGGCGGCGAACAACAGATTTACGCCGACGATTCCGAGCGCCTCTTGCTGCAGATCGTTCTCATGATCCAGCATCCGCACATGAATGATGACTTGGCTGTTTTCGTCCCGCGGATGTGTCTGATATTTGACACCCATCCACCCGTGGCACTCGTTGGTGCCTTGGAAATTCCGGGCCGCTACGGTATCGGCGAACGCGAAGAATGCCGTTGCATCGCCCCGCGCGGCCCGCAGGCGCTCCAGGTTGAGCCCATGCTCGTAGTCCAGCATGCTCTGAAGCCGCTCGCGCGAGACGTAGCGCTTCGAGCGGCCATAAATGGCGTCGCTGACCGTCATGTCGTAGGCCGAAATCGACTTGGAAATGGTCCCGGCCGCGCCGCCCACTTTGAAGAACCAGCGCGCTACCTCCTGGCCGGCCCCGATTTCGGCGAAGGTGCCGTATCGGGACGGGTCGAGGTTGATCTTCAAGGCCTTCTGGTGGGTGCTGAGCCGCGGCCGCTCCTCGCGCTCCATGCCACTCGGTCCTATGCGCATACATCTTTAATCGATGCGCAGCCAGCAACATTTAAGGTTTTCTGTAGGTGCTGCCGCTAGGGCAACAGGCCGGATAGAGCCGGTACGGGGACGGCGCTCTCCTTCAACGCCGCGTCATGAAATTGCTGCAGGTTGAAGCCGCTGCCTTTGCGCTTCTTGTACTCTTCGCGCGTGTCCAGCCAGCCGCGCCAGCCGACGAAGTAGGTCGGCAACTGGCAGGACGACAACTGGGCGCGCTGAATTTTCGCGGTTGCTTCCTCTTTCTCCTGGAACGTATCGCGCACCATCAGGTCCATGGCCTGCTGCTCGGTCATGCCCAGGGTCTGGAACCGGATGTCGATGATCGCGTTCGCGATAGCGCGCAGCAACTGCTTGTACAAGGTAAGCCGCAGTTCGACCCTGTTATTCATGAAGCCTTCATCCGACATCAACTGCTGCGCGTAGGTCGCCCATCCTTCCACGTAAGGGCCGTTGCCGAAAAGATTTCGAAGCAGCCGGCGAGACCGGGGCTGCAAATCGTTAGCAACCTCAAACTGCACGTAGTGCCCTGGCATAGCCTCGTGGATGGTGATTTCCATCATGCCGAACCGGTTGTACTCGCGCAGCTTGGATTCGATGCGCTCCTTCGGCCAGTCGGGAGGAATCGGCGTTACCCAGTAGAACGCTCCCAACTGCGGCTGAAGTGCGGGTGCGGGGTTGAATCCGGCAACCGCATAGATCCCGCGCATGAACTCCGGCGTTGGAATCACCTGCAGGTTACTGCGCGAGGGCAGCGTAACTAAACGCTTCTCGCGGACGAAAGAGGAAGCCTCCTGAAGATCCTTGCTGGCCTGCTCCACGTAGGTCGCGGGCGTGGCGTGCTGCTGGGCGATTTTGTCAAGCGCCGTTTTTACCGTTTGGGGCGCGGCCAGCTTGGTCATCTGATCGCGAATATTCTTCAGCGCCGCTTCCGCGTCGCTCAAAACCTGGCTGGGCGGTTTGCCCGTCACCAGCGTGTAGGCGAACTTCTTATCGTATTTCTCTTTCCCCAAGCGCCAATCGCTCGTCTTTTTTGAGAGGTCGTTCTTCAGATAGGCACTGAAATCCCGAAGCGAATCGAGCGCGGCGGAAGCCGCACGGCCGTATTCCGCTTGCAGTCCCGCCGGCACTTTCGCTCGGAGCGCCTTGTCGATCAGGTCCAGGTTGCCGTCGTTCTCTTGCTGCGCCACCCGGTTCCAGACATCGGGCGCATCCACCAGGTTTGCCTTGCCCTGGCTCATTAACTGAGGAACTAAAGTTAAGCGCTGAATGATGTCGTGGTAGCGCGATTCGAGCGGAGCATATTCCAGAACGAACGGCGTAAACAGGGCGTTACCCACCAGCTCGACGTAAAGCGTGGGATTGTGGCGATAGCTCTGGATCTCCCGCAGCTCGAGCAGCGCCAGTTCCACCTGATTCTGAAGAATCTGGTAGTCCGCTGCATCTTCTTTAGAAAGTTGATCCGGCTTGATCGCCGCCAGCCGATCATGAAAACTCGAATAGAACTGCTGCTGCTCCTGGATGCCGCTCGTGCTGTAGTCATCCAGCTTCTGGTCCAGATTGACGCCGGCATGTTCGTGATAACCCGCCCCGGTGGCCGAAACCGGCGACAAAGCCAGGGACCCGTAGACGAATTCATCCGTTAGTTTCGACAGATCCTGCTTCTCGGTCTTCTGTTGGGACATAGTGCAACTTGTCAGAATGGACGTTAACGCAGCGAAACACAGAGCGAAGCTACGCCGTGGCCGCATGGACCTTTTCCCAATCGTCCGCCTCACCGAACTTGGCGCCCTGCAGGTCGGGATTGATATTGCGGAGTAAGCCCGTAAGCACGTTGCCTGCGCCGACTTCAATGAAGCGCGTGACGCCCTCGGCGGCGAGCCGTTGAATCGACTCGGCCCAGCGCACCGGGTTGGGCACCTGTTGGTACAGTCCTTGCCGCGCCTCCTCGCCGGTATGTATGACGCGAGCCTGCCAATTATTGACCAGCGGTACTTTGAGATCGCGAAATTGGGTGGCTTGAAGATCCTGAGCGAGACGCTCCTGCGCCGGTTTCATGAGAGAGCAATGGAAGGGCGCGCTGACCGGCAGAAGCACAGCCCTGCGAGCGCCCGCTGCCTTGGCCAACTCAACCGCGCGATTCACTGCGGCGGCGTGGCCTGCGATCACCACCTGATCGGGTGAATTGAGATTGGCGGCGCTTACGATTTCTCCCTGGGCTGCCTCTTGCAAAACAGAATCCAGCTTACCTTCAGGCAGCTTGAGCAAAGCTGCCATCGCGCCCACGCCCTGAGGCACGGCTTCCTGCATGTAGCGGCCTCGCTTACGAACCAGGCGAACCGCATCGGCGAAATCCAGCGATCCGGCCGCCACAAGCGCCGAGTATTCTCCTAAACTGTGTCCGGCGACCCAGTCTGGATGCAAACCTTGTTCTTCAAGCACTCGGCATGCCGCAACGGACAGCGTGAGCAAGGCCGGTTGCGTGTTCTCGGTACGTTGCAGCTCCTCCGTGGGTCCTTCGAAGCAAAGATGGGAGAGCGGAAGCCCCAATTCCTGATCGGCAGTGTGAAAAATCTGGCGTGCTGTATCGAACCGTGACGCCAAAGTTTTCCCCATTCCGACATACTGCGAGCCCTGACCGGGAAAGATGAACGCGAGTTTCATAAGCGGGCAGACAATTCAGTGTATCGTCTTCTCGCGCGGCGAGAACTGTTACGCCGGAGCCGCCCGCAAATCGCTTACGACTTTTTGCAATCCTTTGGTCCTCCACTTGCGTCTTAAACACTGACGAAAGGAGGAGACATGACCGCACAAAGTCGCCCCCAACCAGTACAATTCGAAGGCAAGGCATTTGTTTATTGCCCCATCTGCACCCACACCGTCGAGGGTACAGTGCAGAGTAACGGGAAAACCGCCAAAGTAAAGCCGGGACAAAAGTGCTCGCGCTGTTCGGCATCGCTGGATGCCGGATACATCATGCGGCTAGAACGGGCAGCGTAGCTGAGCGTCGTGCTAGCCTACTGTTAGAGCGATGAAACGGAAACCGCTGCCTACAAGCGAACCAGTAATCGATAAAGCGCTTCTCGAACAAGCTAAGCGTGCGATCCACAACGATGAGATCAAGCGAGTTGATAAATGCTTAGTCTGTGGGGCGGCTTGCGCGCCGAACTCCAACGAGGGTTTGTGCTGGGTTTGCCGGCGCCTGAAGATCAGCGCGTGGCGCGATTCCGATCAGCAAACCGCTCAGGAGTAGCCAGCGCCCGTTCATAAACGAACGCCCCCGCGGCGACATCCTCCACGCCTAAACCCAAAGATTTGAAAATCGTGACCTTCTGGGGATCGTAGTTGCGCCGCAGGGCCTGAAGTTCGACCACATTGGCCCAGCTATCGGCGAGAATCAGGTCGCCGGCTTCGATATGGGCCTGTTCGAGCGAATCGACCGCTACTGGATCGGCCCGGCGCACCAACTCTGAGGGCAGCTCTCGCCGAGAGTCGACGTTGGAGCCCATGGCGTTGATCATAGTTCCAGGTGCGATCCAAGCATCCTCCACGACTGGATCTTTCGCGTTAGTAGCCGTGACAACAATCTGGGCGTTGCGCACGGCCTGCTCAGCCGTATCTACCGCGGTAGCTCCGCAGTCGGCGGCGAACTTCCGGCGCTTCTCTTCATTGCGGCTCCAGACCCGGACCTCGCGGATGGGCCGCACGGCCCGGATAGCTTCCACCTGAGTGCGGGCCTGAAATCCGGATCCGATGATGCCGACGGTCTCTGCCTGCGGATGCGCCATGATATCCGTCGCATAGCCGCTGGCCGCGCCGGTGCGGATCTGCCCCAGATGGTTGGCTTCCATCAGCGCCAGCGGCTGCGCCGTCTTGGCGTCATAAAGCATGAAATAAAAGTGGGCGCCGTACTGCCGGTTGGTCGAGTAGAACTTGGTCCCGAAATAGTTCTTGAAAGCCCCGGCCATGCTGTGGAGCACGGACCCGGTCTCCAGAATGAGCCGGCGCCGCGGCTGATTCTGCGCCCGCCCTTGCGCTAAAGCTTCAAAAGTCTGCTGCATCAAGCCGACGCACTCGCGCATCGGCAGCAACTGCCGCACATCCTCTTCGGTCAAATAGAGCATTCTTTGATTAGGCCACAGAGCGGAGGCACACAGGATACGTGTTTGGTATACGCGTGCCGGCGCTTTATCTGCGGCTTATGTCTTAACCGGATCGGGGCTCTCGGGATTCAAACCCAGCTCGACCACTGCGGCCTGCGCGCGTGCCTTGTCGAACTTGCCGTCGCGCGCCAGGCGCGCCAGTGCCGCTGCGGCGATCGCCTCCGCGCCGTTCTCGAAATGTTTGCGCAGGTGTGCGCGATTTTCGCTGCGCCCGAACCCGTCGGTGCCGAGCGATACCAGCCGCCCTGGTACCCAGGGAGCGATCTGATCGGCGACTGCCTTCATGTAATCGGTCGCGGCGATAATTGGCCCTTCAACTCCCTCCAACGCGTGGACCAAATAGGGCTTGCGTTCCGGTTCGGCCGGATGCAACCGGTTCCAGCGGTCCACTTCCAGCGCGTCGCGCCGGAGCTCGTTATAACTGGTCGCGCTCCAGACATCCGCCTGGACCTGATACTTTTCGGCCAGTATTTTTTGGGCGCGGAGTGCTTCGTTCAAAATCGGGCCGCTTCCAAACAGATGTAATTGCGCGCTGCCGCCGTCGGCAGCCTGGTAGCGGTACAACCCGCGCAGGATTCCCTCGGTCACGCCCTCGGGCATCTTCGGCTGCGCATAATTTTCGTTGTACATCATCAGGTAATAGAAGCGATCCTCCATCTCCTGATACATGCGGCGAATCCCGTCTTGCACAATGACGGCGATCTCGTATGCATAGGCCGGGTCGTAACTGTGGCAGGTGGGCACGGTGCTCGCATGAAGCAAGCTGTGGCCGTCCTGATGCTGCAGCCCTTCTCCGGCCAGCGTGGTGCGCCCGCCGGTGCCTCCCATCAGGAAACCTTTGCCACGCGAATCGGCAAACGCCCAAATCAGATCGCCGATGCGCTGGAATCCGAACATTGAATAGTAAGCGAAAAACGGAATCATCGGCACGCCATAGGTGGCGTAAGCGGTGCCCGCGGCGGTGAATGAAGCCATCGACCCGGCTTCCGTGATCCCCTCTTCCAGAATTTGTCCGTTGTAGGCCTCACGATAGAAGAGGAAATTCGCGCTGTCGACGGGCGTGTAGAGCTGGCCGCTCGAGGCGTAAATCCCGTACTGCCGGAAGAGCGATTCCATTCCGAAGGTGCGCGCCTCGTCGGGAATGATCGGAACGACGTACTTTCCTATCGCCTTGTCCTTCAGCAACAGCGTGAGGACGCGCACGAAGGCCATCGTGGTGGACACTTCCCGGCCGCCTGAACCGGCCAGAGATTCCGCCAGCAGCTCCAGCGCCGGCGTCTCAATCGTGATCTTCTTGACGTTGCGCGCCGGCAGGCTTCCACCCATCGCATCCCGCCGCTCGCGGATGTACTGCATCTCCGGGCTGTCCTCGGCCGGCTTATAGAATGATGCCTCGTGGACCAGTTCGTCAGGGATGGGGATCTGGAAGCGCTTGCGGAAATACAGCATCTCGTCATCGGTCAGCTTTTTCTGCTGGTGGGTGACATTCCGTCCTTCGCCTGCCTCGCCCAAGCCGTAGCCTTTGATGGTCTTCGCCAGGATCACGGTGGGCGATCCCACGTGCTCCACGGCGCGCTTGTACGCGTTGTAAACTTTCTGCGGATCGTGGCCGCCGCGCCTCAGCGCGAAGATTTCTTCATCCGACATGTGCTCCACCAGCTTGAGCAGTTCCGGATATTTCCCGAAGAATTCCTTGCGCACATAAGCGCCGTCTTTGGCCTTGAAGCTCTGGTACTCGCCGTCCACAGCTTCGCCCATGCGCTTGATGAGCAAGCCCGTGGTGTCGCGAGCCAGCAGTTCGTCCCAGTTGGACCCCCACAGAACCTTAATGACATTCCAACCCGCACCCCGGAACGCGGCTTCGAGTTCCGTGATGATCTGACCATTGCCGCGAACTGGCCCGTCCAGCCGCTGCAGGTTGCAGTTGACCACGAAAATCAGGTTGTCCAGATGTTCGCGCGCGGCCAATGTAATGGAGCCCAGAGTCTCCGGCTCGTCGGTTTCGCCGTCGCCCAGGAAGGCCCAGATCTTGCGCGGCGTCACAGGAATGATCTCGCGATGCTCAAGGTAGCGCATGAATCGTGCCTGGTAGATGGCATTGATCGGGCCCAGGCCCATCGATACGGTCGGAAATTGCCAGAAATCCGGCATCAGCCAGGGATGCGGATATGAAGAGAGTCCCGGATGGTCGCGCAGCTCGTGCCGGAAGTTCTCCAAATGTTTTTCCGTGATGCGCCCTTCCAGGAATGCACGCGCATACTCGCCCGGCGATGCGTGGCCCTGGAAGAAGACGAAGTCTCCGGGCTGATCGCCGTAGCGCGCATGGAAGAAGTGATTATGGCCGACTTCGGCCAACGTCGCCAGGGACGCGAAAGTCGAGATATGGCCGCCGATGCCGGGATCGTATTTGTTCGCCCGCACCACCATAGCCATCGCGTTCCAGCGGATCAGGCTTTTGATACGCCGCTCCAGCTCACGGTCTCCCGGATAAGGAGCCTCTTCGTCAACCGGAATGGTGTTGATGTAGGGCGTGGTGACCTTCGTGGGCCGCTGCGCGCCATACAACGCGGCGCGGTCCCCTAGCCGCTCAAGCAGGTAAGAAGCCCGCTCCAGGCCGTCTTCCTCTACCACTCCGTCGAGCGCCTCCAGCCATTCCGACGTTTCTTGCGGATTCAGGTCCTCACCGGTGTCAATTTTGGTTCCAAGCATATTATTTCGCTTTGGTCTCCTGGCAAATACTCAATCAGCGCTCACGCGGCGCTAAACATTACAGCTCTTTGAACGCTTCGTCAGCCGGCTCCGTTGCATAGCGGCCTTGCGGACGGCTGCCTCGGTAGACCGCAAAATCAATCACGCGGAAGAGGCGTGGTTCGATTTGGACGCGGAGCTCCGGCGAAAGATCGAGATTGGCTTCCGGGCGCAGCTTGGCAAACAGTAGGCACGACAAAGCTTGAATTCGAGAATGAATCGGCGTAGGTAATGGTCGTTCCACTACCTCCCCGTTAACGTAGTCCGGTTCGGGGCGGTCGGAAAGCTCCAAGGCAAGGTACTCCTCCAGACCGATCTGCGTGTTGGCCAACATCTCTATACCTCTATGATAGCGCCGTGGGCATTTGGCCATTTGCGTGCCCGCACGTCCACTCTAGACCCGTTGCATTGAACTAATTCGTGCCATGAAGAAATCCTTCCTGCGGGCGGGGCCGGATCGGACACAAACCACCCGCCAGGCAGTCCAACTCGCCTTCCTCGCGCTAAATATTTGGATTGGTATCGAATTCTACCGCTTCGTCCTCTATTACGAGACGGACGGCCAGGCGGGTCTCCCTCAACGGCCACCTGGAATTGAAGGCTGGCTCCCGATCGCGTCCTTGATGAACCTGAAAGCTTGGATGGAGACCGGCAGCCTGCCGTCCATACACCCGGCCGGCGTATTCTTGCTGATCGCGTTCCTCTCGATCGCGTGGCTGCTCCGCAAAACGTTCTGCAGCTGGCTTTGCCCGGTCGGCACCTTTTCGGAATATCTCGGTAAGCTGGGCCGAAAGCTGTTCCGCAGGAATTTCAAGCTCACGCCATGGCTCGATCTGCCGCTGCGCTCCATCAAGTACGTACTGATGGCCTTCTTCGTCTTCGTAGTGGCGACCATGTCGGCTAATCAGATCCTTGCCTTTCTGGGCGGACCCTACGGGATCGTGGCGGATGTAAAACTTCTCAACTTTTTCCGCACGCTAACACTGGGCGGTGTCGCGGTGCTCACTTTTCTTGCCGTTGCATCGATGTTCGTGCAGAACTTCTGGTGCCGCTACCTCTGTCCCTACGGCGGCCTGATGGGCCTTCTGGCGCTCGCCAGCCCGCTCAAGATCAAGCGCGACGCGGCCTTGTGCATCGATTGCGGCAAATGCGCGAAAGCTTGTCCATCCAGCCTGAAGGTCGACCAGCTGGTAACCATCTCCTCTGCCGAATGCACGGGCTGTTTGAGTTGCGTAGCCTCCTGTCCGGTGGACAACACGCTCTACATGTCACTGGCGGGGCGGCGCAAAGTGCCAACCTGGGCCTTGGCGGGCGGCATCGCCGCGCTGTTCTTAGGCTGTGTGTTGATCGCGCGCTCGACCGGACACTGGCAGACCAATCTGCCGCAAAGACTCTATATGGAACTCGTGCCGCGCGCCAACGAGTTCGAACACCCGTAAACGCCAGCCGGGGGTAAACGCGAATAGGCCGATAAAGGGTTAACCTTCTCATCTGTGCCGACGGCCGTTTATCGGCGGCTAAGAATTAGACGCCCACTGCTTCCGGCTGGCATTCGGGCTGATAGCAGCACCGCGGATCGGCGTTCAGGAAATTCCCGGTCATCGCATAAGCCCGCGCCCTCGATCCACCGCAGATCTTGTGGTACTCGCAGTAGCTGCACTTGCCTTCGCGCGCGCTCGGATCGCGCAGGATGCGGAACAGGCTGGAGTTCTGATACACATCCACGATCGAATCCCTCCGCACGTTACCGGCGGAGACCGGTAGAAAACCGCTGGGATAAATTTCGCCGGTGTGCGACACGAAAACAAATCCGCGCCCGTCGCTCACGCCCGTAGTGCGCCACAACATGCGGCCATTGGCGCCACCCCGCCCGCCGTGCTCGGCTTTCAGCCGCTGCGCGATGTACCGCCGGTAGTGCAACGCCTCGGTGGTCTTCACCTCGAAGGGCGCCACTTTGGAGATTTCGAACAAGAACTCAAATACCTTCTCGTATTCCTCCGCGGTGAGGTCCTCGTCCTCCATCGGCCGCCCCGTGCTGACCAGGAAGAACAAGCTCCACATCTTGGCTTTCAGCTCGGCGACCTGTTCCGCAATCCGAGCTAGCGCCGGCAGGTTCCTTCGCGTGACGGTGGTATGCACCTGGGTCTCTAAGCCGGCGTCGCGGGCATGCTGCAACGCGAAGACGGCGCGATCGTAAGTGCCTTCCAGGCCTCGGACTGCGTCGTGGATTGGGGCTTCTGGCCCATCCAGGCTCATGGCCATGCGCGAGATTCCACATCTTTGAAACTCATCGATCGCCTCGGCGGTAAGCAGCGGCGTCGGGCTGGGCGTGATGTTCGTTCGCAGGCCTGCCATGACGCTTCGAGTCGCCAAGTCATAGATATCAGGGCGCTTCAGCAGATCGCCGCCGGTCAGGATCATGAGCGGATTGCCGAACCGCTTCACCTCAGCCAGTAAATCGAACCCTTCTTCCGTGCTTAATTCGGTCGCATCGCGTTCCATCTGTGGCGAAACACGGCAATGTGCGCAAGCTAAATCACAGGCCTGGGTCACTTCCCAGATCACTAGGAGCGGGGACTGGTTAAAATCCATAGGAGTCCGATCTCCGCGTAGCATGCATTTTCCGGGCCAGGGATTGTGAAGGATGCGTCAACGGTCTGGCGATTCGAACCACGGCCGCAGGGCCACGAGAGCGCCGCTAGCCGATTACGATCGCCGCCACGCCAGCCACAGCATTGCGGCCCCGAAGACCAGCATTGCGATCCCGGAGTACAGGTTAATATTGGCTGTATCGAGCGGAGCGCGGTTCTCGGTCGCCACGCCTGTTGCCGTGACGATCAGCCCGGCGAGCGTGAAGAAGCCTCCCACGGAAATGCGCAGATCGCCCATATCACCAGAAGATCAGATTCAGCGCGATCAGGCCGCAGCCAACCACGACGGCTAACAATCCGGGCCGTTGATACCATGCCAGGCTGGGATCGTGCGGAATCTTGGTCAACCCGTACACCAGATTCCGCAACTCGGTGTCGGGCTTCGGGCGCGACGCCAGGCTCACCAGAACGGTCAACACGAGACATGTCGACCACGCGAAAATCGCGATCCAAAAGTTCTGCGCCATCGTCGACGGAAACTTGTGCAGTACGGCGCCGAGCCATCCGCCTTTGTCTTCCGCGAATGTCAACCCGTGCGTAGCCGCGGCCGCGCATGTACCCGCGAGCAACCCAACGAAGGCGCCGTGCCCGGTTGCCCGCTTCCAAAACATGCCCAGAAGAAAGGTGGCGAACAAAGGCGCGTTGACGAATCCAAACACCAGTTGCAGAAAATCCATGATGTTGTTGAAGTGGGTTGCCAGGTATGCGGTCCCGATCGAGAGCCCGACTCCGGCCACGGTCGTGGCGCGCGCGACGGCCAGATAATGCGAATCCGGCGCCTGTTTGCGGATGTGCCCCTGGTAGAGGTCGTAGGTCCAAACCGTGTTGAACGCGGTAACGTTACCGGCCATACCCGACATAAACGACGCCATCAGCGCGGTCAACCCGACGCCGAGCATCCCCGATGGATAGAACTGCGCCATCAGCGTAGTCAGCGTCAGATCGTAATTGGGGCCTCCGTCCGGCTTAACTGGAATCGCATAACCGACCGCCATGTGCGACAGCGCTACCGCCGCTACACCGGGCACGATGACGATGAACGGCATGATCATTTTCGGAAAGGCCGCGATCAGGGGCGTGCGCCGCGCCGCCGACATCGAATCGGCCGCCATGGCGCGCTGCACTACCAGAAAGTCGGTGCACCAATAGCCGAACGACAATACGAATCCCAGGCCGGCGACCAAGCCGAACACTTCCACGCCCATGGGATTGTCCGACGCGTGCCGCACATAAGTCCAGGTGTGCGTCATCACGGCCGGAATCCGCGCGGCCATCCCGCTCCAGCCTCCCGCGCGCGCTACCGCCGCGATTGCCAGCGGCGCGAATCCCAGCACGATCAAAAAGAATTGCAGGACTTCGTTATAAATCGCGCTGGTCAGGCCGCCGAGGAAGGTGTAGATCAACACGATCGCCGCCGAGAGCAGGACCGAGTTAGTGAAGCTCCATCCGAGCACCAGTTCGAACAGGAGGCCCAGCGCGTACATCGAAATACCGGAAGAAAATATGGTCATCACCGCGAAGGTGATGGCGTTCAAGGTGCGCGTCTTTTCGTCGAAGCGCAGC
>Ga0209062_1002285_pt1 | contig 26562 bp, 20 predicted proteins | sample Coa_R2_2_FD_187158 | JGI IMG/M metagenome (GOLD analysis project Ga0209062, IMG submission 187158) | Surface soil microbial communities from Centralia Pennsylvania, which are recovering from an underground coalmine fire - Coalmine... | ecosystem: Environmental > Terrestrial > Soil > Unclassified... | reverse complement strand
CCCAGCTCACTCCGGCGCGGCTGGCGCGCCAGGTGTGGTGCTACGGCTGGAAGGCCCTGGAGCAAGTGAAAGCGAACCGAGGATGTTATTGAAAACACAGGGAGTTGGAAAAATAACATGCGAGTCCCGATTCGGATTGAAGGCAATGCGCGCGGCCGCGCGCTGCGGTTTGTCTTTGGGCCTCGGCGACGACGCCGGCTGACGGCAAGAGTGATTCCGCTCGGCAGCCTGGCCGAGCTTTCTGCGCTGTGGCGGCGGGTGTTCTGTCTTGTTTCAGGGCTTACCGAGGAGGCCGCATCATGGGACACTCAACTCCCCACCCCTTCAACCCTCCTCCGCGAGGAGGGGATGAGTCTTAGGTCTTTCGTTGACCCGGACTTCGCTTTACGCCTCCTCAAAGAGGAGGGGAGTTTGGACTCAAGCAGCAGCTTGCCTAGCCTCACCTTTGCCCGCCCTCAGAGAGGCGAAGAATTTGCCTCCTGGGCCAAGGAGGGGTGGGGAGTGGTTGTTGGCGTGCGAAATCTCGAAACTCAGGTCAAGGTTTTCTTATAGCGTGCATAAACGTAATTGATTGGCCTACCTCCGCAAGTGCCCGCTATAATCCCTCGAAAATGTACGCTTTAAGCTATCTTTGGACTCTCGGAGAGCACAATGTGGAAACTCCTTGTTCGGTTTGGGGCGATAGGCTTTATCCTGCTGATCTTTTCCATCGGAGGCGGATGTGCTCAAAGCCCGGAACCATCACCAGCCTCGACAGCGGCGAACACAACCACCGCATCTTCAAACATTGATGCCAGAATTCAAGCCCTGGAGCAGCAGGTCGCACAGGCACAGAGCGCCGGCGACAATTCCTGGGTGCTGGTCAGTTCGGCGCTTGTCCTTTTGATGACTGGCCCCGGTCTCGCATTGTTCTATGGCGGGCTTGTCCGGAAAAAGAATGTGCTGGCAACCATGATGCAGAGCTTCATGCTTATGGCTGTGATCACCGTTCTCTGGGCGCTTTTTGGATACAGCTTGTGCTTCCATGAAGGCAATCGACTCATTGGGGGGCTTGGATACCACTTCCTGCATCACGTCGGAGGTGACCCGAATGCCGACTATGCCCCCACCATCCCGCAACAAAGTTACATGCTGTTTCAACTGATGTTTGCCATCATCACTCCCGCCCTCATCACCGGAGCCTTCGCGGAACGCATGAAATTCAGTGCTTTGTGCATCTTCATGATCCTGTGGTCCATCTTTGTTTACGATCCCATGGCGCACATGGTCTGGGGCGTGGGCGGGTTGCTGAACGCGACGTCGGGAGTGATTCCCACGCTCGACTTCGCCGGTGGAACGGTGGTGCATATCACGTCCGGCGTCTCAGCCCTGGTCTGCGCGCTTTATCTGGGCAAGCGCGTCGGCTATCCGCATGAGCCGATGCCGCCCCATAGCGTGGTGCTCAGCTTTATTGGCGCCTGCCTGCTTTGGGTCGGATGGTTCGGCTTTAATGCCGGAAGCGCCCTGGCCGCGGGCAGCCTGGCAAGCAGCGCCTTCGTGGCCACCCAATTGGGCGCAGCAGCGGCGGCGCTGGGTTGGGTTGCCGCCGAGTGGGTACGCAATAAACGACCGAGCGTCCTCGGCGCCATCTCAGGAGCCGTGGCTGGTTTGGTCGCCATCACGCCCGCCTCGGGCTTTGTCGGCCCCATGCCGTCGCTGGTGATTGGAGTGGTGGCAGGCGTGGTCTGCTACCTCATGGTTTCTTCTGTCAAACACAAATTCGGATATGATGATTCCCTGGACGCCTTTGGAGTGCACGGAATCGGCGGAACCGTAGGCGCATTGCTGACCGGTGTTTTTGCTGCAAGTGTGATCAACCCGGTCTTCAAGGATTCCAGCGGACATGTTCTTCCTTCGGGACTGATTGACGGTCATCCCGGTCAGATTGTTAACCAGCTTATTGCCGTCGTCATTGCCTGGGCGCTGGCTGCAATTGTCACTTTCATTCTGCTTAAGATTGTGGATCTGATCGTCGGTGTCCGTGTGGATGTGGAACATGAAATCCAGGGTCTCGACCTCACGCAGCATGGCGAGGAGGCGTACAATCTGGAAGTGTAGGTGATTCCATGGTCAGGCGCTGCACGGGTCGGTCTGTCATTAGCGCACCTTTTCAGCGGCCCAGAGGGGCCGCGGCACAAAGTTCATGAATATGGTCCCCTGTGTCTCGATCCTCGAGGGAGGCTTGAAAATATGAAAAAGGTCGAAGCGATTATTCAGACATCCAAACTGAATCCTGTTAAAGAGGCCCTTCAGGAAATCGGAGTGGATGGCATGACGATTTCGGAGGTTCGAGGCCATGGCCGCCAGAAAGGGCATACTGAGGTCTATCGCGGCAACGAATATACGGTGGATTTTCTTCCGAAGATCAAGATCGAGATTATCCTGCCGGATGACCGTGTCGACCGTACCGTCGAGGCAATCCTCAAGGCGGCGAAGACAGGGAAGATCGGTGACGGGAAAATCTTTATTTATCCGATCGCGGAGGCCATTCGGATTCGCAACGAAGAGCGCGGAGATTCCGCGCTGTAAGCCAACAGGGAAGCCTTGCATCTCTGTTTCCCTGACAGCAACCTGAAAGTCCTGCAAGCCGTGCCAGACCATGGAAGCGCCACATTCACGCCTCGGCCCTCCCTGACCGACTTCTGCGCTTCGGAATCCTCGTTGCTTAAGGCTTCTTTCATGGAGACGGGCGATGGTCTTGCCTGCCTTCGCTCGCGCACCGAACTGGTCGATCAACTGACCGTCCAGCTTTACGGCAGCCTGCTTTCTTCTGATCTGAAAGGTCCTCCAAATTTTTGCCTCGCGGCAGTAGGGGGCTATGGCCGCTGCGAACTTTTTCCCTGCTCAGATATTGATCTGCTCTTCTTAGCCCGGGACGGGCAGGCCTTGAAACTGCACCGCGAGGCGACCGCTGCCATCACCCGGAATTTATGGGATCTCCGTATGCGAGTGGGACACAGCGCGCGAACCCTTGCCGATTGCGGCCAGCTTCACCCGGATAATCTCGAATTCAACATCTCTCTGCTTGATGCACGTTACCTGGCTGGCGACGAACAGCTCTTTGAGAGGTTGCGGTCGCAAATCATCCCACATCTCGTTCGCCGCGACCAGCAGGACCTTGTTCGCAATCTGATTGATCTCACCCAACAGCGGCATGCCAAGCACGGCAAAACGGTTTTCCACCTCGAGCCTAACGTGAAGGAGGCGCCCGGAGGTCTCCGCGATTTCCAGGTCGCGCGATGGTTAGCCGTAATCCGTGAAATGGCCGAGCGCGGCTCATGGGCGGCGCCCGAAAGCCTGTGGACTAGTGAACTCCAGCGCGCCGCACAGTCCTCCGTCCGCTTTCTTTCCGCCGTTCGATGTCTTCTGCACTTCGCTCACGGGCGCGATGATAATCAACTGACCTATGAGCTTCAGGAAGAAGCTGCCTCTCGGAGCCTGGGCATCGATGAGGGAAATCCTGTCGACCCGGCAGAGTGGATGCGCCAGTATTATCTCCATGTCCGATCCATTTACCGACTCGTCATCCGTCAGATCGAGGAAACCGTTCCTTCCCGTTCCTCCTTGTATAAAGCTTTCCAGGATTGGAGATCGCGGCTTTCCAACGCTGATTTTTCAGTCATCCGGGGAAAAATTTTCCCGCGCTTCCCCGCTGCTTCCAACCTCACGGCAATTCTCAGCCTGTTTGAAATGGTCGCCCGCCACTCGCTGGAATTGAGCCGGGAAGCGGAACGCTGGGTGGAGGAAACCTCGCGCGCTTTGCAGCTTGAGGGCTATAATCCGGCGGAGATCTGGCCTGCTTTTCACCGAATCCTCAACCTGCCGCACGCAGCCGGCGCCTTGCGGCAAATGCATCATCTGGGGTTCCTGACTGCGCTGCTTCCGGAGTTCCGGGCCATCGACGCCCTGGTGATCCGCGACTTCTTCCATCGCTACACGGTCGATGAGCATTCCTTCACGGCCATCCAGAATGTGTGGGAGCTTCGCACGGCACAAAACGACACTGGGGCTTCTTCGCCAGAAACACCGGACGCCTGGAAGGAAAAATTTGCGGAGTTATTTCGAGAGATCGAGCGGCCGGACTTGCTGTGCTTCGCCTTGCTCCTGCACGACGTGGGAAAGGGCATGAATGTTGCGGAACATATCGAAGGAAGCCTTCAGGCGGCCCGGTCCATTTGTGGACGGCTGAGCCTGGGCCCTGAAGAGTCGGGGATGGTTCTGTTTCTGATCGCGAGTCACTTAGAAATGTCTTCGACGATAACGCGGCGCGACATCTTCGATCCGGATGTCGTCCGAACCTTTGTCGAAAAAATCGGCACACCCGAGCGGCTGAAGATGCTCTGCCTTTTTACTTACGCCGATATTACGGCTGTGAATCCCGAAGCCCTGACACCGTGGAAGGCGGAGATGCTGTGGCAGCTTTACGCGATGGCTTCCAACGCTCTCGCGCACAGCATCGACCAGGACCGACTCCAGATCTCCCGCCCGTTGATTTCTCTAGCTGATCACATCCTTCCATACGTGGAGCCGGAAGCCAGCGCTTCAGAACTTGAGTCGTTTTTGAACGGTTTTCCAAAACGTTATCTGGCGGCCTATGCTCCGGAAGAAATTGCGCAGCACTTTCATTGGGCACGCCAGTTATCGCAAATGCCCGTCCAGGCTCGGATTTTACGCAAGAGACATTCGAGCGAACTGGTTGTGATCACGCGTGATCGGCCCTTTCTCTTCGCCTCAATTACCGGAACACTTGCAGGCTGGGGAATGAATATTTTGAAGGCGGAAGCCTTTGCCAACAGCTCCGGAGTGGTCGTGGATGTTTTCCGCTTCCATGACCTCTTTCGCACCTTGGAGCTTAATCCATCGGAGATCACACGTCTCGAAAGCGATCTTGCAGCCGTTTTGGCGGGGACGGTAAGCGTCTCAACGCTCATGGCCCGGCGTAAGAGCTCTCCGCAAATCTCGCAAGCCAAGATCAGAACCGCAACGCGAATCTATTTCGATGACGTCAGTTCTTCCCGATGTTCGCTGATGGAAATCATCGCCCAGGACCGCCCGGGATTGCTTTACCAGATCAGCTCGGCTTTAGCGGAACTCGGCTGCAACATTGAAGTGGCACTCATCGACACGGAAGCGCAGAAAGCCATCGATGTGTTCTACCTTACTTGGAAGGGATTGAAGTTGAATCCTCGGCAGCAGGAAGTCCTTCGTTCGACGCTGATTGAAAGGCTTTCAGCGCCTTGACGGGCTGGGGGTTCAAGGTATCAAAAAGCAGGGTAGGCAGGTGACTCTCATGCCGAATGGCCGTGTTAAGCAGGCGTTTGTCATTTGGCATCCTGTCATCCCACATGCTTTTCCGCGTACATGCGGCTATCCACCTCGGCCAGGTCCTGCTCAACGGTTTGCCCCGGGATGTGATGATAGAAGCCCAGGCTTAACGAAACGGGAATGTCGCCGATCCGGTTGGCAAGGTCCCATTCCGCCACTCGCTGCAAAATGCGATCGCGGACAATCGCGGCCCCGGCTGCATCTGTCTCCGGCAGAATCAACAGAAACTCGTCGCCTCCGTAGCGCACGACATGATCGCATCCGCGAATGCAGGACTTCACAACCCCGGCGACCTGAGCCAGAATCTCGTCGCCGATCAAATGACCGTAACGGTCGTTGACACGCTTGAAATTGTCGATATCACACATCATCAAAGTCAGCGGCCGGTTGTTTCGCTCCGCTCGCGCAATCTCCTTTTTCAGCAGGCTGCTCAGGAAATTTCGGGTGAAGACGTTCGTGACTGCATCAAAAGTTCTCGCGACATGGTCTGCCTGGGCGGTCAGTGCCTGCTGAAGGGTCAATAGCCGCAGCTTTCGTACCTCAGACTCATACCGAACCAGGTAAAGTGCCAGAACCATGATAACCAGCATGGTGACGAAAAGGACAAGAGGAGGAATTTGAATGACGAAAGAATTCTGATGCCAAAAACGGTGAGAAAAAAGCAGCGAAATGGCCCCGCATCCCAAAATGAAGGCGCAAAAAATCAATAACGCGCGCAGCGCATGACTCTCATACTCGATTCGCTTCAGCTCCTGCTTGATTCGCCCTTGAAGCCTTACAGGGTCATTGACACCAAAATCGCTCGGCATTTCCTGAATGCTCCCACAGGCTATGAACAGTAGGAAGAGGCGCGCTGCCCCACATGGAGGGAACCCTTTTCAGATTATAGGCCTGCCTCTGAAAAATCAAGCGGGGTATTCACTCCCAAGAATCGAGGCTGCGGGTTCGGCCAGCGCCGCCCGATGAGCCGGAAGGCTTTCTCCGTACCGCCCATCGTATACGCCATCTCGGCGATGTCGCGGTCGGTCGCCCGGCCGTCGCGCTCCGCCTGCAACCCCCGCAACTCTTCCAGCCGACGCCCGCCTGCGTGCAGCAGGAGGGACACTCGGTTTCAAAAGCACTTCTCTCTATCGCAAGCCCTAAGCCTTTCAAGGTCGACCTCTAACGCAACTTCTTTTAAGACGCCGCACGCTACTTTGTTAGAGTGCAAGAACCTTTCCTCACATAACCCACAAGCTGCAACTTACAGTGTGCGCGGGATTTTCTGCCTTGCGTAGGGGAGTACTGAGGGAAATTCGCTTTCTCCTCTATTTTATGGTCGACCTTGGGGGCGTACTCGCTCTTCACCAGGAATGTGATTTCGCCGTGACACCCTTTCTTTTGGAAATCGCAGGTAGCCGCGTAGACACTTTGACTGCAGCCCGGCTTGAATCGGTCATGGAGCTCAATCATTATGGTGCCGATCTTATCGATCCAAGCGGCAGAATGTTCAAAAACTTCTTTCTCCGACCCCTCGATGTCAACCTTCAGGATGTCGATATAATCGATTCCTTCCTCTTCCATCAACCGATCTACGGTGATGCCTCGGACCCTGTGGACTATACTGGCGGCCACCCCTTGATCTTCATCTGTCGTTCGGAATCCCCAAGGCTTGGCGGAGGAATTGGAAATGTAAATTTCCTTATTCTGTTTCCAGAGAGCTGCTTTGATTGGGAGAACGTTTCGATAAGGCGCCACGTTCTTTTTGAGCATTTCATAGTTTGAAGATTCCGGTTCCAAAGCGATAATCTTCGCTTGCGGGTAGGCATTTGCATAGAAAACAGACGCTAACCCGATATTGGCGCCGGCATCGACGATCACGCGTGGGGGCTTGGAGAACTTTTTCTCATACTGGGCGTCTAGGATGACATCTCGGAATACGTTCACATCAGTGGTCATGAGCCTAAGGCGGACAGGATACGCAAGGTTCGAGACCGAAACGCTGACCTCCAACGGCCGCCGCAACAACCACGCCATCGCGCCCAGGAAGACCCCGCTCGATCCGAACATCGCATAATATTTTTGCGCTCCTTGAATAATTCTTGACCTCATGCTCCTTCCTGGGGATGCAGGATCATCAACTGTAGAGTCGCAAGAAGTTCAGGGCAGACTTGAGGGCCAGCATCGGGCTATTGGCATAGGCGCTCACTTCGTAGGCACACCCGATCTTACAACCTTTGCAAAAGTCCCACATCACCTTTTCCTGCTCAACAATCTTCCGCGCCGCCTCAGATGCGAAGATTTCCTTGAGCGCCGCCTGAGAATGATACAGGGTCATAAAAGCGCAGGGTAAGTGGATAGAGCCATCAGGTTTCATGGAGACAAGTTTGGAGGGATGCCGGCAGGGGAATTGAGCATTAAAGCCGCCGTTTCGATAGAACGGATAATAGTGGGCGTAGAAGCGGACATTGCGCGGGAATGCCGCCCGCAACTGATGCAGGAATTTCTCAACCCGGTCGATTTCATCTCCGTGCAATTCGGCGTCAGGCAGGAGCTCTCCGGCGCGCATGACGTTGTGCACCGCCTCGGGATGCAGCACCAGGTCGCGCTCACGGCAGAATTCAGCCAGGGCGGGCAGATCGTCCAGATTTTCGAGATTGACGGCGGCGTTGATCTGCGTGGTAAAGGGCTTGCGCTTCCGGAGGACGAAATCGAGATTCTCGAGAATCTTGGGCAGGCCGTTCAAGCCGCGGCGCTTGGCAAAGCGCTCGGGATTCAGGGAATCAATGGAAACCTCCAGCATATCCAGCCGGGCCACGCCGTCAGCATACTTCCTGATGAGCAGGCCGTTCGAGGGCATTGAGGTCCACATACCTTTATCGGCGGCGTAGGCGATGTAGTCGATGGTATGAGGATTCAGCAGCGGCTCGCCACCGGAAAAACTGATGGCAAAAATACCTATGTCGCAGAATTCATCAATGCGGCTGAAGATGCGTTCACGAACCGCACGCGTCTGCAAATCATTGAATTTGCCCGCTTCGCCAAAAATGCAATATTCGCAGAACATGTTGCACATCAGCGTGGTCTCAAACATCACCATGTAAGGAGTCTGAAAGCCAGAGAGGGCATGCTTGGCGAAGGATTTTGCAATATAGGAATATTTCATAACAAGTTGTCTGCCCCTTGGCGGTCACCCTTCAGCAAAGCTGAATTTCCTCACGCGTTCTGATCGCTAACGACTGTTCTCAAATAGGGAGTTTGAATCTCTGGGCCATTCGATAAAGCGTCTTGCGATTGATGCCCAGGATATTCGCAGCCCTGGCCTTATTATCACCCGTCACCTTCAGGACGTGCATCAGATATCGTTTTTCAAGCTCATCAAGCGAAGGCAAATCCGCGTGCAATTGTTCCAGCCGGTCTCCGTTCTTCGGTTCAGGGCGGAATTTCGGCGGCAGGTCATCCAGCGTGATTACGCCTGAGCGGTTTAGCGCCACGGCAGCCTCCAGCGTGTTTTCGAGCTCCCGCACATTGCCGGGCCAGTGATAGCTCATCAGCGCGGAAAGCGCCTGGCTTGAGACCGCGTAGGTCTGACTACGCTCGCGTCCCAGCCGCTTCAGGAAGTATTCGACGAGAAGCGGGATATCCTCCCGCCGCTCCCGCAAAGGTGGAATGCTGATTTCGACGACGCGCAAACGATAATAAAGATCGGCCCGGAATTTTCCTTCCTCCACCAGTTCGCTGAGCACGCGGTTGCTGGCGGCGATCAAACGCAAATCGATCCGGGTCACTTGATTGCTGCCGATCCGGCGAACTTCCTGTTCCTCAATGGCTCGCAGCAATTTCACCTGCAGCGCCGGGCTCATTTCCGAGACTTCGTCCAGAAAGACTGTTCCGCCGCTCGCTTCTTCAAAAATCCCGCGCTTACTCTCAAAAGCGCCCGTAAACGCTCCGCGAACGTGGCCAAAAAGTTCCGTCTCAAGCAAGGCTTCAGCCAAAGCGCCGCAATTAACAGCAAAGAATCGTCGGCTCGCGCGGGGGCTATTATGATGAATGGCCTTGGCGACCAGTTCCTTTCCCGTACCACTCTCTCCATAGATTAATACCGTGCTGCGGGAGTCTGAGACCATCGCAATTTTCTTGTAAATCTCGAGCATCCCGGGACTGCGGCCCACAAGACTCGTGATTTGCATCGGGTTGCTCAATTGCTGTTTCAGGTTGCGGTTCTCGCGGAGGAGGTTGCGATTTTCGAGCGCCCGATGCACTTGCAACAGGACTTCGTCGATCTTAAAGGGCTTGGAAATGTAATCGAATGCGCCAGCCTTGACCGCCTCGATGGCTGTTTCCATAGAGCCAAAAGCCGTAATAAGAATCACCTCGGAGTCCGGTTGAATGGATTTATAGGCTCGCAGCACATCCAGCCCATTCAGATTCGGCCCCAGCTTCATGTCACTGATGATGATGTCAAAGCACTCCTGCTCACCGATCCTGAGGGCCTCCTCCCCGCTGCCCGATGTGACCACATCATAGCCTTCTTCGCTTAAGACTTCGCGCAGAAGCTCCTGGGTATCGGTGTCGTCATCAACCACCAGAATTTTTGCGGCACTGGATTCTGCCATGTGTTTGCTATCGCGACGCTCTGAGCCTCCCTTGCCGCGGGAAGGGAACGCTGAAAGTATCAGGCACGCAGCCGTACTCCCCTCCCCACCGCATCTGGAGTCTGTGCGCAAGGTTCCGGCGCGGGATTCAAGAAACCTGCTCCCGGAATCAGCTTCGCAGGGAGTCTGAAGGGTGATCGCCCCCGCTTGCGGAGGCGCTTGCGTGGGCCATCGTCATCGCCGCTTCCATCCTTTCTCGCCCATCAACTGGAAGGGTGATCCGAAAACAGGCTCCACGCTTCAATTCGCTTTCGACTTCAATGGTTCCGCCGTGCTGTTGCACAATCTGATTGCAGATCGCCAGCCCCAATCCTGTGCCGGTTCCAAGCCGCTTGGTGGTGAAGGTGGGGTCGAAGATATGCTCCAGGTTCTCCAACGCGATGCCCTCGCCTGTGTCCTTGATTTCCACCACAACGTTCTGCGAATCATTGCGAGCCAGGGATCTCAGGCGCAGGTGCAGCCGCCCGCCGCGCGGCATCGCATCCATGCTGTTATTGATCAGGTTGAGGAAAACCTGCTGGAGGTAGCCTACATCTCCGTAAATTCGCGGGCAGTTCCAGGAAAAATCCGTGCGAACCTGGATCTTTTTGGCTTCAAGTGCAGGCGAGGAGAGAAGAATGGCTTCTTCCAGCAGATGACGGACATCCACCCGCTCAATGTGTAATTCGAATTTCCGAGTCCAGGAAAGCAACTGCTTCACGATGCGGACAATGTTGTCGATCTGTTTCTGGATGATTTGAAGCCGCCTCTGGGTGGCCTCGTCGCCCGTTTTCTGCCGCGACATCAACTGCACGTGCCCGGAGATGGAGTTGAGCGGCGTTCCTATCTCATGCGCCAGGCTCGCGGCGAGTTGGCCCGCCACAGCCAGCCGTTCGGAACGGGCCAGAGTCCGCTGGGTCTCAAAGAGTTCTTCGTTAATGCGCGTCAGTTCCTCATTGCGCTGCTCAAGCTCCAGAGTGGCGTCCTTGATCTTGCGGGCCAGTTCGCTGTTAAAATTTTCAATCCGATCCAGCATCCGGTTCAAATGTCGGGCGAGCTGGCCGATTTCATCCTCACTGCCGGTTCGCGCCCGCACGTTGAGCTGGCCGCCTTCGGCAGCTTCCATCACACGAATCATTTCTTTCACTGGAGCCCGCACGCTCTTTAAAAAGAAACCATGAACCACAAAAATGAGGAATACCAGGCTGCACAACATGAGCAGAAAGTTGTCTGCCACAATATTCTGTGTGATGACATCCGAGCGCAACTTGGAGACTTTCAAAATGAGGCAGCCAGCGGATTCTCCGCGGTCGCGCAGCGTGGTTGAAATAATCCAGTATTTGCCATCAGGCGTTTCCGTAGTGTACTGATCTGGGTTGGGGCGCTCGAATTCGTGGAGGTGCTGGCTGGCCCATCGGGTATCCTGAATGCCGGGAATGTTATCCAGTTCAAGGTGGGTTGCAGTGGGTTCGGTCGTGGCTGCCAGGTGACGATTGCCTCCGTGGAGGTAAACGTCCGCTTGCCTCACACCGGGCACGTCATGCTGCATCTGCCGGAGGGTATGTGTCAAAACCTGCTGATTCTGGAGCGCACCGTCATTGACCAGATTGTGAGCGGCCAGCCGGGCTTGGGTGAGGGCTCTTCGGTAAACTTCCTCTTCCACAGGCTGCCGCGTCAGCAGCATGGCGATGAAAGTCGAAACCGCCAGCAGGCAAACTACAGCAACAACAAAGAGAATGATAATCTTGGTCTGAAGGCCTAATCGACGTGCAGCCTTGAAAACCTGCATCAAGGCGCATTGTAGCAACCGGTGTGGCAAAAAGCAACAGATGTGCCTATTGGCGTAAGTTATCTATTTGCAATGAGTTACTTCTTTGGAAGTTCAGAATTCGGACTCAGATTTGGTGCGAGCGCCTCGGGAAATTTCTCACCCTGAGTGTCCAGAGGTCACATCATCGCCGCACTCCCCCCTCCTCACAGAGGAGGGGTATTTCCCTCCTTGGTTAAGGGAGGGTAGGGGTGGTTGTTGTAAAGAATTGGCTGGGACAGCACATTAGTCTTGTGCCCGGTGATCGGATGGATATGGTCGCGGCAATTTTACATTGCCATTGCTTCAATGTTTTCAATCCAAATTGGCAGCGTAAAGCCGCCGCTATGAACAACCAAATTGTCCATTTTCCAAGACACCACAAGATGAAGCAGGCCGCAGGGAGGCATCCATGGAAAATTCAGAAATTGCCGCTGTATTCGAGGAAGTTTCTAATCTGATGAAAATTCTTCAGGAAGATCCCAAATGGCAATTTAAGGCCGTAGCCTACGATCGGGCGCGCCGCGTGATTGAGAGCTATCCTGAGCGGCTGGAAGATATTGTCCGTGATCCGAATCGCAAGTTAACCGACATTCCCGGAATCGGCGCTGATCTTGCCCAAAAAATCAAGGAGTTGGTTGAAACCGGCCGTTTGGAATACCACCAGAGACAATTAAATAAAGTCCCGCGCACGATGCTTGAACTCCTGCAGTTACAGACCGTTGGGCCCCAAAAGGTTCGATTGTTCCATCAGAAGCTGGGCATTCAAAGTATTGAGGATCTAGAGAAAGCTGCGAAAGAAGGTCGCCTGCGCGAGCTGCCGGGCATGAGCGCGAAATCCGAGCAGAACATCCTGAAGGCTATTGAGACGTTTCGGCGGGCGGCAGGCCGCTGCCGCCTGGATGTGGCCTATGAGATCGCCGAGGAGTTATCTGCTTATCTGCGTCAAAGTCAGTGGGTTGAGCAAGTGACGGCGGCAGGCTCGCTGCGGCGCGGACGGGAAACGGTGGGTGATCTGGATCTGTTAGTTACTGGCTCCGATCACGCCGCTATTGCAGATTACTTTGTCAAACACAGCCGGGTTACCCAGATTCTCGCCAAGGGCGAAGACAAAGTGAGCGTGAAGCTGGAGAATGATATGCAGGTGGATGTGAGGCTGCTCGAAGCGGAATCCTACGGCGCGGCCTTACAGTATTTTACAGGCTCCAAGGAACACAACGTGGCGCTTCGCGCGCGCGCCCAAAAGCTCGGCTACAAACTGAGCGAGTATGGACTTTTTAAGGGTGAAAAGCCGGTCGCTGGCCGGACAGAAGAGGAAATTTATCAGAAACTGGGTCTCGCCTGGATACCCCCGGAATTGCGCGAAAACATGGGTGAGATCGAGGCTGCGGAGAAAGGAACCTTGCCGCATCTGGTTGAGCTTTCCGATATCCGAGGCGACCTTCAGATGCACACCCTCGCCTCCGACGGCCATGCCAGCGTCGAGCAGATGGCGGCAGCGGCCAAAAAACTCGGTTACCGCTATATCCTGATCACCGATCATTCCAAGGCGGTCACCGTGGCAAACGGTCTTGATGAAAAACGGGCAGTGGAAAACATTCAGCGTATTAAGGCGGCACGGGCGAAAGTGAAAGATATTGAAATCTGGGCTGGAGCCGAGGTGGATATTCTGGGCGATGGCAGCATGGATTATCCCGATTCGTTGCTGAAACAGTTTGATATCGTGGTGGCCAGCGTCCATTCGCGCATGACGCGCCCCGGTGAGGAAATGACCCAGCGCTTATTAAAGGCGCTCGAAAACCCTTATGTCAAAATTCTCGGCCATCCCACGGGTCGGCAAATCCTGCGGCGCGATCCGTTTAACTTCGATGTGGAAAAGGTCTTTGAGGCCGCGAGACGGCTGGGAGTGATTCTGGAGGTGAACGCCAGCCCGGAGAGGCTTGACCTGTGCGATCGTCACGTGAAATTGGCTCATGATAAAGGCATGAAAGTGGTCATCTCGACGGATGCACATCGCCCGGAGCATTTTGCGTTCATGCGCTATGGCGTGATGACTGCGCGTCGCGGCTGGATGGAGAAAAAGGACGTCATCAACACCTTCACGCCACAGAAATTGATGGCCGCACTGCGCCCTTCACCTGAATAGCGCCACACTTTATCCCTGGCATTTCATTCAGTTTGAAGCTCAAATCTTAATCGTGTACAGGAGCATGAATTTGCATCGACTTTCTCTTCCTGCCGCCGCGATCTTTGATATGGATGGGGTGCTGGTGGATAGTAATCCGCATCATGTTGCGAAATGGGCAGAACTGCTCAAAGCCCGGAAAATTCCCTTCAATCCGAAAGACCTGCCTGGACAGATTCTGGGGCAACGCAACGACCATGCATTTCGATATTTCTTTGGACCAGACCTCAGCCAAAGAGAGATGCAAGAACTGGAGATCAAGCTGGAGGAGAACTTCCGGAAAGCATTCGCTCCCCATGCCCGTCCCCTGCCAGGGCTGGAAGCGCTGATCCAGAAACTAGATGCCGCAAATGTCCCGATGGCTGTCGCAAGTTCGGCCATGCGGGACAACGTGGAATTCGTCGTGAAGGCTCTAGGCTTCCAGCCTTTTTTTCAGATTCTTCTGAGCGGAGAGGATGTTACGCATCCCAAGCCTCATCCGGAGATTTATCTGAAAGCCGCGCGATCACTTCAAATCGAACCTGCCCGCTGTGTAGCTTTTGAGGATTCTTTTGTGGGAATTGAGGCCGTGAAAGCTGCGGGCATGAAATGTGTGGCCATCGCTTCCACGTTCCCTTCGGCCGACCTTCAGAAGACCGGCGCGGATTGTGTAGTGTCAAGCTTTAACGAACTGTCCTTGGAGAGGCTGAAGCAGTTGTTTGCCACCCAAACGGTAGCGCGGTAATTCCCCTTTTGGGTTAAGGAAGGGGTAGGGGCGGTTGCTGTAAAGAATTGGCTGCGGCAGAATACCTGTCTGATCTAGAATCCAAGTATAGCCTGATGCCGCTATAGTTTATTCAGTGCCGGCAGGAATGGCCGGGCGCATCACATGCAGGTGAAAGATGGCGCAAGTCGATTGTCCACAGTGTGAAGGAACAGGATGGCGACCCCTGGAGACCGACGGCGTTCGCCGTGTGACGCGTTGTGAGTGTGTGGAAACACAGCACACCGAGCAGTTGATTGCGCAATCGCGCATCCCGCAGCGCTACAAGGAGTGCGCATTTGAAAATTTCGACATCCGCAAGGATCGTTTGAGCGGCCAGGCGAATCTTTCCCTGCAATATGCCCTGGTCACGGCACAGAAGTTCGTAGAGGAATATCCGCTGGATTACGGCCTGCTGTTCATTGGCCCCACAGGAGTGGGGAAGACGCACCTGGCCGTGGCTGTGATCCGCGAGTTGATGCTGCGTAAGAACGTCCCCTGCCGTTTTTATGACTTTCGAGATTTGCTGAAGGAAATTCAGGATAGCTACAATCCGGTTTCGCAGACTTCCGAGCTACGCGTGTTGCAGCCGGTGCTCGATGCTGAAGTGCTCCTGCTCGATGAGCTTGCTGCATTGAATCCGAGCGATTGGGTCAAGGATACGCTGGGCTACGTCATTAACTCACGTTACAACCAGAAGAAAGTGACGCTGATCACCACGACGCTGCCGTTTGGCGAGGGCGCGGCGCGCGAGGCAAAGCTTCAGCCAAGCGGCGAGCCTGTGCCCGATATGGAAAAATCGCTCAATCAATATGGCATCACTTTTCGATCGCGGCTCTACGAAATGTGCAAAGTGGTTGAAATGCAATCTGATGATTATCGCAAAGCGATTAAACAGGCTGCATGGCGGTTTCACGTGGAATAAGTCGGAAAAAGGGCTAGCAGTTGCTGAAAAACTTCGTGCAGCCTGTCCCTGCGAGGAGCCGCAGGTGGTCGCGCGCCTGCGAGGGAGGAATCTCGCAGCTGTCGTATCTTTAAAGCGAAATTCCTCGCTTTACTCGGAATGATACGATTTCGAAACGTTTTTCAGCACGCAACTTGCCCGCCGCCTGAGGCTAGCTGCCTTCAGCACATGAAGTTGACTTCTCCAGCTGGGGAATCGTTAGGGAATTTTCTTCACCTGGGCCTGAGATGAGGCTGCAACAGTCGGCGTCGTTTAATCCCGGCTCGGAAACAGATTTCGATATTTTCCCAGCGAGTCCGGCGGTTTTCGCGATCTTTCCAGACGATCAGCCGGGGTTGGCTTCACAACCCTATCTGAGCCAGACCCGCGACTTGCGCCGGCGCCTGCGTAGGTTGCTGGCCCCTCCAGAATCTGTTTCCCGACGCCTGAATCTGCGCCAGATGGCGCGCCGGATTGAATGGCAATGTGTGGGATCGAATTTTGAGGCCCAGTGGCTGCTTTTTCTTTTGAATCGGTTCTATTATCCTCGCCATTTCCGCCGACGTCTGCGATTGAAATGGCCCGTGCTGGTGAAAATTAATCTTCGGAACCGGTTTCCTCGCTGCTATCTTACCCGCCGGATTCTTCAGGATGGCTCGCTTTACTACGGCCCTTTTCCCTCCCGCGCGGTTGCGGAGCGCTTCACAGGGGAATTCCTGGATCTTTTTAAAATCCGCCGATGTGTGCCAGATCTTGATCCTGACCCTTCGCACCCCGGCTGCATCTATTCGCAAATGCACATGTGCCTCGCGCCTTGCTTCAAAGGATGTACGGATGAAGAGTATCAGCGCGAGCTTGCACGCGTGATCGGATTCCTGAATTCCGACGGTGAAACGCTGGCTCGGGAACTTGAAGCTGAACGCAATCAGGCTTCGGAGGCTCTCGAATTTGAGCAAGCCGCTCGCGCTCATCGGCGACTGGAAAAAGCCAGAGAAGCGCAGCGGCTCAAACCCGACCTGGTGAGAGAAATCGGGCAACTCAATGCGGTAATGATTCTTCCCGGCGGCGAAAAGAGCGTAACGTTCTTTCGCATTGTTCGAGGCGAACTCCATGGACCCTCAAGGCTTCCTTTTGAGGAGAATGTTTCTTCGCCGAAGCCTCTTGATGAGAAGATCGCCGAACTTCTGGCCGATCTTGCTGAAAAACCTTCTTCCGGCGCCGGGGCCCTGACAGAGCCTGCTCGCGAAAAAGCGCGCATTCCTCCCTGGGAGCACCTCAGTTTGGTGGCGCGCTGGTACTACAGCAGCTTTCGTGTGGGAGAATTGCTGATGCTTCCTTCAAATCAGGAAATCCCTCATGCTCGCCTGGTGCGGCTGTGCCGTAAGCTTCTGGCTGAGGCGCAGCACGAAGTGCCCTAAGGATCTGAAAGGGTAAGGATTGGGCGGTTCTGGAATTGCACCTCCAGGCTTCAAACTCTGAAATTTCTCACCCTCCGATTTTCTCTTTAAGGCTGAGAGCGCATTGACAGACCCTCTCCTTTCAGTTAGGCTCACAGGCAAGGGGAATTATAGAAGGGAGTCCGTCTCACGCGTGAAGAAACGGGTTAAATTTCGGCTCTTATTAGCTTTAGGAATCATTGAGGTTTTTGGGGGTTCACTTCTTTTTGCTTTAGCGCTTGGACCTCAGCAAGCGACGGCGCCGCAGCAACAGCCTTCGCCATCGACCCAGCAAAACGCCCCGGCGCAGCAAACCTCTTCTTCTCCGTCTGGCCAGTCTGCCGCTCCAGCTCCTTCAGGAAACGCGCCAGCAACTGCGGCAGCGCCACCCAGCCCTCAGGAAGCGCAGGATTATAATGCCATCGAGAAGGAGACAGATCCCGATAAGCAGCTTCAGCTCGTCAAGGATTTTGAGAAGAAATATCCGAATAGCTCTCTGCTGAGCGATGCATATTTCTTTGGCGCGAGCGCCGCTGAGCGGAAGAATGACGTGACCCATGCCCTCGATTATGGCCAGAAGAGCCTGAAGCTGCGGCCGGATAACCTGCGCAGTCTGATTCTCGTGGCAAGCCTTTTACCCTTGCCTCAGGCGCTGCAGGGTACCGATCAGAAGAAGGAGCAGCAACTCGACGAGTCGGAAACCGATGCGAACCACGCGCTGCAACTCCTCAACAATGTGCAGCGCCAGCCTCAAATTCCTGAAGACCAGTTTAATAAAAACAAGGCTCTGATCCAGGCTCAGCTTCACGCGGCGCTGGGCATGGCGCATCTGGAAAAGGCGGTGATGGCTCCCAAGGGTCCGGACACAAACGAACTCGCTTCAGCGGAGCAGGAATTCAAGTCGGCCGTTCAAAGCCCGGAACCCAGCCCCCAGGACTATTATCGACTGGGAGAAGTTTACGTTCGGGAGAATAAGTTGGATGACGCCATCAATGCTTTCACTCAGGCGGCGAAACTTGGCCAGGGGACGTTGATCCAGCAATACGCCAATAATATGATCGAGAAATTGAAAGCCGCAAAAGCCAAGTCTTCCAATTCATCTCCGGCCGACCAACAGCAGCAATAGCGCAACCCCGTTGAGGCGCACCGGTCGGGCCCTTCCATGCATGGCAAGAGCTTCCATTGAAGACCTTCAAAAGCTCATTCACTATCGTTTCCGCAAGCCAGAGCTGCTGCTGGAAGCGCTGACGCATTCGTCATACGCTCGTGAAGCCTCCGAACCGGTCAAGGATAATGAGCAACTGGAGTTCCTGGGTGACGCGGTGTTGGGGTTCGTGGTGAGCTTCAAACTGGCGGATGCGTTTCCGGAACAGCCGGAGGGTAAACTTTCAAGAGCGCGCGCACGGCTGGTGGCTGCCGAGCATCTGAGCAAGGTTGCGGCAAACCTCAGATTAGGCGATTACATTCGTTTGGGCCGGGGTGAGGAAAAGACAGGAGGCAGGTCCAAGTCGCGGCTGGTGGTCAACAGCCTGGAGGCGCTCGTGGCGGCCATTTACCTGGATGGCGGTCTCCGCGCCGCTCAGCGCTTTATCACAAAGTTCATTCTGCCTCCTGACCTTGCTGGCGCGAAGGACGACCTCTTCACGATCGATTACAAGTCAGCCCTGCAGGAACGCTTGCAGGCGGCCCGCCAAGGCTCAGCTTCATATCGCATTGTCGCTGAAAGCGGGCCGGAACATCGCAAGATATTTGTCGTGGAGGCCAGCGCCTTGAACTGCGCCGCGCGTGGAATCGGCGAAAGCAAAAAATTGGCTGAGCAGGAAGCCGCACGAATGCTGCTGGGACTCGTTGAGAGGAAGAATCATGAGTGATGCGCATCACAAATCGTCCATGCGCGACACATTCGAATCGCTCATTGTCACCGTCGTCTTGGCGATCTTTGGCACCACGTTTGTGGTTCAGGCCTACAAGATCCCCACCGGTTCGATGGAAAACACGCTTCTGATCGGCGATCATTTGCTGGTCAACAAGTTCTGTTTTGCGGACCAGCGCGGATGGCTCAGGCACATCCTGCCTTATCGCACCATCCATCGTGGCGACATCCTGGTTTTTAAGTTTCCCTCCCCTGAGGCCCAGGAGGAGCCAGGAACCCATCTGGTGAAACGAGTCATCGGTCTGCCGGGAGATCACATCCGTATCGTTCATCGCCAGGTTTACGTTAACGGGAAGGCGCTCAACGAGCCTTATGTTCACCACACTTACCCCGGCGAGTTTCGGCCCGGCGATGACTTCCCGCTCCCCGCCGGAGAGGTTTTGCCCGGCTCCACTTTGAGTTGGGATGAAAGTCTCAGCAGCTATGTGAAGGATGGCGAACTTGTCGTGCCGCCGGATCGCTATTTTGTCATGGGCGACAACCGGGAGAACAGTTGGGACAGCCGTTTTTGGGGATTTGTGCCACGCGAATTGGTCTCCGGACGGCCGCTGATTATTTATTGGTCTTATGAGACGCCGCAGGGTGCCTATCTACGCACTTCCTTCTCAGATCGCCTGTCTCAGACCGGAGATTTGCTGCTCCACTTCTTTACCAAAACTCGCTGGCGGCGGACGTTCAGGCTTGTACGCTGATGCGCAATCCTCACCGCTACGCTCGAACTCTGCTGCTGGTTCTGGCCGGGCTGGCGCTGGCCGGATGGCTTGTGCCGCCTTTCTTCCATACCGGGCGCTACCGGCGGATCCTTGAGACAAGTCTTGAAAGCAAGCTCGGCCGCCCGGTGGAATTGGGCACGGTCACGTTCCGCCTGCTGCCGCATCCCGGGTTTTCGATTGACCGCGTAGTGGTGGAAGAAGATCCGCAATTCGGGTCAGAACCTTTCGCCCGGGTTGAGCGTTTGGAATGTGACCTGCGCTGGCGAAGTCTCTGGGGCTCGCATCTGGATTGCGCTCGAATTCTGCTGGACCATCCGACGCTCAACTTTGTCCGTAATCGGAAAGGCGTGTGGAATGTCGAGTACTTCCTCCTACAAAGCAGTTTAGGTTCCCGGAAACATTCAACACAGGCTGGGGCGACCACTTCAGGGACGTTCGCTTTTGAAATTCAGAGTGCGCGAGTAAACTTTACCGTAAATGCCGTCAAAAAGCCCTTTATTTTGAAAGACGTTGATGCCCGGCTTTCGCTTAACCCCGGCGGAGGTCTGATCCGATTCCAAGCTGCGGCTACACCTGTACGCATTGATCTTCCCTTTCCGCCGCCGGGACGGGTGATAATTTCCGGCATCTGGCGGCCGGGCAAGAACTTTCAAGGACCTCTCCATGCCACTCTCTCGACCCAGGGATCCTTGCTTTATGGATGGCTTCCCTTGGCGACGGGTCGCGATCCCGAACTCTACGGGCTCGTCGATGCGGATATGCAGCTAGAGGGATCCTTTCAGCAAATGAATCTCGAAGGCCGGATACATCTCGATCAGCTTCATCGCTGGGAATCGCTTCCGCCCCTATCCTCGATGCCGGTAGAGGTGAGTTTTGCAGGGTCGTGGGATCGCCCCCGGGAGAAATTGACCATCAGGCGATGGGACGCTGCCTTTGCCAATTCTCACTTGCACCTGGCGGGCGCGATTCATCAGTTTCCTGATTCGCCACAATTCGATCTGGTCCTTGATATACAACGTTCGCGGGTGGAGAACTTGATAGCCATGGGCAGCAGGCTTACAGGCCATCCCTTGGATTGGACTGCAACAGGCCGCATCGACGGCCTGATCACGGCTCAAGGCTATTGGCGCAAATGGCAATACGGTGGCCTACTGACTATTCATCCCTTCGCGTTGCGGAGACATCAATTAGCTATTTCGGCTCCAGAAGTCGCCGCTCGAATCGACACACACGGCCTCCGCCTGCTTCCCACACACTTTACCGCTTTCCCCCATCTTGACGGCGTGGCTGAAGGCTTCCTGACTCCAGTCCTGCCCGGCGAAGCCCCGGCAACCAGCCGGGAGAACTCCTCTCATGCTTCGGCTCGCTCTTTCAAAGGAAGAGGCACTGCAAGGAGGGTTAGGCCGGCCCCGAACTATAAGGTTAAGGTGCGTTACGAACTCCAGATTTCAGTAACCCAGGCGCCGCTCCATGATCTGCTTCGCCTCGCCCGCCAGATGAAGGTGGAGGCAACGCGTGATCTGGATGCCCAAGGATGGGCTACGGCATCCATCCAACTATCGGGTAGTGCCTGGCCGTTCACAAAACCTCAGCTGAGCAGCCAAGGTGATCTCCACTCAGCACGTCTGTTAGTGCCAACCCTGACAGAACCTGTTCGATTCAAACGCTTTCATTTCGAAATCGAGGGAAGAAATATCAGAGCTTTACCGGTATCGTTCGAAATGGGCACAACACAGTTCACCGGCTGGCTGGTTCATGAAGGAGTCCGGAGAAATCCCTGGGATTTCAGAATTCAGACGCCTCATCTAAGTCTCGAGCAAGCGTCCCTCTGGTTTTCAGTGCTGGGTCACCGGCCTTCTTTGCAGATCCTGGACCTCATTCCTGGCCTGAGAACTCTGGCAGAACGTCGCCTCGCTGGCAGAACTATTTTTGCCTCCATGAACGCTCGAGGCATTTTCGAGTCTCATCTTCTCACGTTTCGCTCATTAAAACTTCAGAATTTCCATGCCGCCATCGCGCTTTCTGGCCGTGAGGCACGCATATCGAAGGCGGCATTCCGTGTGGCAGGTGGGGAGGGCGTAGGATCGGTTCAAATTGATTTCAAACAAGCCCCCGCCCGGATTGCGGGCGGGTTCAGACTTTCGGAACTCAAACTCCATCGGATGGCGTGGCGTTTGCCGTCAGCTCTCAGAGATATGCGCGGCACGGCGTTTGCGGAAGGGCATTTCGTCACCCGCGGCCTTACCTTGCCGGAGATTAGCACGAATCTCCGCGGCGGGGCGGAAATCCAACTGAGGAATGTTTCTTTTGGCAACTTCGATCCGGTGCAGGCTGTCGCTCACGCGGCAGATTGGGGCTCCCTGGAGCCGGATCGCGACGGAGTGCTGTTGCGCTCCGTCGATCTGGCCCTTGCAGCTGGTAATCAGGAGATTACTCTTGGGCCACTGCGGTTTAGCCTGTTCGGTGGTCAATTTACGCTGAGCGGAAATTATGGATTTGATGGCGTGGCAAATTTCCAGCTACGGGCGGATTTGACCCATGTGAGGCGGCAATGGGTGAATGACATTCTTGCGGCAACTCCCCAGGATCGAATCATCACATTCCATCTGGCAGGGGCTTTGAACACACTGGCAGTTGTTCCCACCATCGAGGCAAAGCGCGACCGGTAAAATTTGACCCTAACCGAACTGTACTCCCGGGCATATTGCTGAAAAAGCTGAAGCATCAGTGCAGCTTTTCGTAAATTAATTTACTTGTCGGACAATTATTTTATCAGTAAAATAATGACTGAATCTCATAGATATTACGCGTTTTCGTTTCGCAAATTTTAATAATCGCCATTCAAGCGAAGCCCGAGAAGTTTTGTTTTGCCCTACGTTCACAATTGCTTAAAGAACCTGACGGGTTACTGGAAAACTCACGAGACCTATCGGATGAGTATATTGTCTGTCATTTTAGGCAGCAAAGAAGAAACTGAAGGCTAGTGACCGAGCCACGACAGGCCTATTGACCGCATCAGGCACTTGGCTTGTTACCTCATTACTGCCTGATGATTTCTCGTCACCCTCAGGCTCCTCAGGGCCTGTCTGAACAATGCAAGGGCATGAGCATTTTTCAAATTTCTTCAGCAGTCTGAGTAAACACAATGAGGGGAATAACCATGAAAAGAAGCTCGCTGTGGATAATGTTTTTCCTGGTTTGCTCGTTGATTCTGACAGTCGCTCGTCAGAACTGGGCGGATAATGTTTACGGCGCAATTCGGGGTGTAGTCATCGACCAGTCCGGAGCGGTGGTGCCAGGCGCCAAGGTCGTCGTGACCGACGTCAACACAGGCATCTCCAGACAGGCAGTTACAGGGCCCGATGGCACCTTTGTGGTTTTGAATCTCCTCGCTCCTGCCACTTATAACGTCAAGGTGCAACAGGATGGGTTCAGGAAGTTCGAAAGCAGGGACATCCACCTTAATGTGAATCAAGTCTACGTGGTCCATGCAACCCTGGAAGTAGGCGCTGCCACTCAGCAGATTACGGTGCAGGCGAATACGGCGCAGATTGATACCACCAGCATGCAGCTTGGTGTCTCCGTGACTGGGAAACAGATTGTGGACTTGCCTCTCAACGGAAGAAACTGGGTGCAGTTGCAGCAGCTCGAACCCGGCGTTGTTGCGGCAGCCGATGCCCGCGGCAGTTATGCAACCAATGGCAGCGAGGCTGAACAGAACAGTTATCTAATCAACGGTACGGATGATAACGATCTCGTTTTGAATACCGTCCTCGTTGTTCCCAGCCCTGATGCCATCGCTGAATTCCGTCTGGTGACAAGCACCATCAATCCGGAATACGGAAGAAATTCCGGAGCAATCATGAATGCTGTCATTAAATCCGGAACGAACCAATTTCATGGAGATGGATTTGATTTTTACCGGGACACCAGTTTGAACGCCCGGAACTTCTTCCAACCGAAGCCAGCCGTTTTCCATCAGAATCAGTTTGGCGGCACGATTGGCGGACCGATCTGGAAAAACCACACTTTCTTTTTCTTTTCCTACCAGGGCACGCGGAACCGCAGGCCTGAAAGCTCTGCCGGTTGCGGTTGTGCTTCGCCAGGAACCGTGCCGGTTTTCACTCAGGATCAGCGCAACGGCTTTTTCCCTGACATTGCCTCTTCAAGTACCTTATCGCCGTTCCCTCTAACCGGTGAGAATGGGACGGTTTATCCAGCGGGTACTCCGTATTCAACCATCTTCCCGACGGGTCATATTCCCCAGGCAGACTTCAACCCGATTTCTGCAAATCTGCTGAGCAAATATGTGCCCCTCCCGAATGTCGGCTCTGACTACGAATTCAACCCCATTATCACCGGTCTGGATGACCAGTATCTCACGCGTATCGATGAGACTTTCAGCAGCAAGGATTCTCTCTGGGGGTACTGGCTTTGGGAGCGGATTCCGACCACCAGCACGCTTCCTTTTACGGGAGCCACGCTGCCAGGGTTTGGAGAGGTTGACAAGGCACACGAACAGCAATACACGCTGGCCTGGAATCACGTTTTTTCACCCACAATGTTGAACGAGGCGCGTTTGGGTTACACCCGGCTTAACTTTGTTGCCATTGCGCCGCAGAATCCGGTGGCGCCTTCCTCTGCAGGCTTTACGGGTATCATCCCTCAGAATACGGCTGGCGAGGGCCTGCCGGTCATCGGCGTCGATGGCTATTTCAGCCTGGGATTTTCCACCAACGGCCCTCAGCCTCGAATTGACCAGACTTATCAGGCCACTGAGAATTTGACGAAAATCTCCGGACACCACGCTTTGAAGTTTGGCTTCGATATGCGTCGTTTCCAGGTGTACAACCCGTTTTCGCACATCAACGACGGCGCATTCTCCTTTGCCGGCGTGGGTCCGTTTTCAACCGGCGATCCAGGTGCCGATTTTCTGCTGGGGATACCGGATTCTTACTTCCAGGGGAGCGGAGACATTCTTAATGCAAGGACTCAGGAGTATTACAGCTACGCTCAGGATCAATGGAGCGCGCGCAACAATCTGACCCTGACATATGGCCTGGGCTGGACGGTTGATACGCCGATGGTCGACAACTATCACAATAACCACGCCATGCCCGCTTTCCGGCCGGGTCAGCAATCAACCATCTTCCCCACCGCGCCCGTAGGTTATGTCTTTCAAGGAGATCCAGGAGTTCACGCCGCTGGAGTCACATATTTTAAAGGCTTTGGGCCTCGTTTTGGCTTTGCCTATAGCCCCAACTGGGGACGGCTCTCCGGCGGCTCGGGCAACCTGAGCATCCGGGGCGGCTTTGGAATCTATTTCAATCGCTTCAACTCAGAGACCGCAACTCAATCCATGGGCCTCCCCCCTTATGCTATAGCGCAATCACAGGGAGTTGGCGATATCGGACTGAATCCCAGCTTCGCCGATCCCTGGGTGGATATTGCCGGAAGAGGTTCTATTCCGAATAAGTTCCCTTACGAACCCAGCCCAAATGTCGATTTTTCCTTGTTTGAACCCCTTTCCATAAGCGTATATGATCCGAAAATTGCAGTTCCCTATGCGGAAAATTTCAGCTTAACGGTTGAGCGCCAGCTTGGCTCCTCCACCATCCTTTCTCTCGGCTATGTGGGCTCTGTGGGCCGCCACGAAGTGATCGCCTACGAGCTTAACCCTGGGATTAATCAGGCTGGTTGTGCCGCCGACCCCGCTTGTGTCAGCAACCGCCTTTACCAGAACTTCTTTTTCCCTGATAATTTCCGGTATCCAGGCAACATCTTTGGATCTGTCGGGAATGTGGCAACGGCGGGCAATTCAAACTACAACTCTTTTCAAGCCACATTGAACAGGCATTTCTCACGGGGGTTGCAATTCCTGGCGGCCTATACCTGGTCTCATGCAATGGACGATGGGTCAGGGTATGAGAATTCCGGCTTCGGGGGAGGCGGTTTTGGAGGTTTTGGAAGCCTTCGGGGCATGAACCCGTTCAATCGCAGTCTGGACTATGGCCCTTCCGCTTACGACGCGACCCAGCGCCTGGTGATCAGTTATCTCTATTCTTTACCCAGCATTCGCCATTACAGCTCTTTTGATTGGCTTCCCAGTCGGCTTACGGACGGCTGGCGGATTACGGGAATCACCACCTTCCAGAGTGGTTTCCCTCTCGACGTTGTCGATTCCGGCTTCCGCTCGCTGGCCTGCACGGCCTTCACCTATTATGTGTGCCCTGATGTTCCCAACGTCGTGAGTCTGCCTCAGTACGCGAATCCACGCACAAGCTCGTTTGTCAACACGGCCACCAATCCAGGCAATACGACGGCCATGCCCAATTATTGGTTCAACCCGAATACGTTTTCCAAAGAGGCCTTTGGCACTTTCGGCAATGCGGGCCGGAATCTGCTTCGCGGCCCGGGCATCAATAACTTTGACTTCGCGCTATTCAAAGACATCAAGCTGACGGAAGCAACCAGCATCGAACTGCGCTTCGAGTTTTACAACCTGTTCAATCACACACAGTTTGATCCCGTGGGTATCACGACGGATATCAATTCATCTTCCTTCGGCCGTGAACTGGCAGCTCGCTCCCCCCGATTGGTCCAATTGGCGGGGAAATTCTACTTTTGACCTCCCGCAGAAACGAGGGGCGCTATAGACAATGCCGCTGACCTCGGCAGCTTTCATCTGATCTGAAACGGGAAGGGCGAAAGCTCCGACGTTGCTTCCTCGAATCGGCTTGACAAGAAGGCAGAAGGGCAGGTACTTCTAGTAGTGCTGAGCCGTTGGGAGGTCGTCTAACGGTAGGACTGCAGACTCTGGATCTGC
>Ga0209062_1002282_pt1 | contig 26645 bp, 19 predicted proteins | sample Coa_R2_2_FD_187158 | JGI IMG/M metagenome (GOLD analysis project Ga0209062, IMG submission 187158) | Surface soil microbial communities from Centralia Pennsylvania, which are recovering from an underground coalmine fire - Coalmine... | ecosystem: Environmental > Terrestrial > Soil > Unclassified... | reverse complement strand
TGGACCCCATCGAATTCCGCCTCAAGAATTACGCGGACCAGGATCCCGAGAAATCGCGGGCATTCTCGAGCAAGTCGCTGCGCGAGTGCTACCGCCTCGGCGCGGACCGCTTCGGCTGGAGCCGGCGCTCGCCGGAGCCGCGCTCGATGCGGCAGGGCGACACGCTGATCGGCTGGGGCATGGCCTCGGCGGTGTATCCCGTGCACCGGTCGAAGTCCGGAGCCCGCGCGCAGATCGCTCCCGATGGAAGCATTTTGGTCGAGAGCGGCACGATAGATCTCGGCACCGGAACCTATACCGTGATGACGCAAGTCGCCGCGGACGCGCTGGGTGTGCCGGCCTCGCAGGTGACGTTTCGCCTCGGCGATACGGCGTATGCCGAAGCGCCCATCTCCGCCGGATCGCAGACGGCGACGAGCGTCGGCAATGCAGTGGCCGCCGCTGCAAAAGCCCTGCGCGCCGAAATTGCCCGCGCCATGAATGCCGCGCCCGATGCCATTCAGATCCGCGGCGATCGCGTGATTGCCGCCGGCAGATCGGAGCGCCTCGCCGACCTGATCGCGCGCCGCGGCCAGCGCTTCCTCGAAGCCGATTCCGAAGCCCAGCCCGGTCCCGAGCAGCAGCAATTTTCGATGTACGTTTTCGGCGCGCAATTTGCGGAGGTGCGGGTGGACGCGGCGCTCGGCCAGTTGCGCGTCTCGCGTATGACGGGCGCATTCGGCGCGGGTAAAATCCTGAACGCCCGCACGGCGCGCAGCCAGTTCATGGGCGGCATGGTCTGGGGCATCGGCTTCGCGCTTTACGAAGATGCCCACATGGATCCGCGCCTCGGCCGTTTCGTGAACCACGATCTCGCGGAGTACCACATCCCCGTCAATGCCGATGTGCCGGAGATCGAAGCCGTCTGGGTCGATGAAGCCGATACCCACGTCAATCCGCTCGGCGTGAAAGGCATCGGGGAGATCGGCATCTGCGGATCGGCCGCCGCGATCGCCAACGCCGTGTTCCACGCCACGGGCAAGCGAATTCGCGACTACCCGATCACATTGGACAAGGTGATCTGAGGCGGCGCCGGCTGTTAGCGCCCGCGTTGCCGGTGCAACTCCGGCCGCACCGCCGCCGCCATCGCTTCGGCATCCCAGGTTCCACCCAGAAACGAGTTGATCGCGGCCGATGCGGAGCGGGGGTCGGCCAGGATGGCATTGCGATGGAGGTGCAGGACGTGGGTATTGGGCCGGTTCGCCAGGTGTTTGCGGACGCGGAGGACCGTGCGGCCGTACTCCTGCTTGAGGCGGGCCTCGCGGGCGGGGTCCTCCTCCGGCGCCTTGCCGCTCCGCAGCAGCATCTGGCGCTGCGAAGCGAGGATCTCATCGAGGTTACGGTCAACGAAAACGATGCGGCAGGCGATGTCTTCGGGTAGCGCGGGCAGCAGCGGCGCGACGATTTTGACGGCCTTGCCGCGGGCTTCGGGCAGCCAGTCGCGGTTGCGCATCAGTTGCTTGACGGGTTCGTATTCGAAGTAGCCGAGCGGATTATCGTCGTCGGCATGCCGGACACCGTCAGTGAGCACCGGAAGGCCGCCCGCGGCGAGCATCTGCATCAGCATGGAGGTGCCGGAGCGGGGAAGGCCGGAGGCGATGACGATTTCGCCGGGCGAAAGGGGCGGCAGGGCGCGCGGTACATCGGGAGGCGGCTGGGGAGCGGATGGCGCGGCGGCGGTTGCGCCGGGCGGCGCCGCCTGCTTCTCAATCTCGGCGCGCCGCGCGCTCGATCGCATCTCGCGGAACAGCCGGAAATGCTCGGCGGCGCGGGCCTCGTCGTGCAGGCGGCGCCGGTACAGGTAGCCGAGGCGCAGATGCGCCTGGCGGAAATTCGGATTCAACCGCAGGGCGGTTTCGAAGGCGGCGCGGGCGCGCTCGTAATCCCCCATCCCAGCCAGCGCGACGCCGAGCAGGAAATGGCCGACGGGATTCTGATAGAGGCGCTGCAGGCCTTCGAGCGCGGATTGCGCCGCGGCGGCGAAATCGCGGCGGCGTAGCGCGGCGCGGGCCATGCCGACGTGGGCGTGGGGGTTATCGGGGTCGGCGGCGAGCGCTTTGCGATAGGTGCGCTCGGCATCCTCCCACTGGTTGAGCCGCTGGTAGAGAGCGGCAGTCTGCAGGAAGAGGCCGGGGCGGGCGAGGTCGGCTTCCTGCACGTGCTGCAGGCAGTCGAGCGCTTCTCCCCATTTGCGCTCGGCGGCGAAGGCCTGGGCCTTGAGGTATTCGACCACGGCCGGCTGGAACCCGAGCAGCGGCTTGAGGCGGGCGAATTCCTCGCGCTCGTTTTCGTCGAGGAGGGATTCGGCAGCGTGATCCGCGTCGTCTGCGGCCGCCGCCGTCTTCCGCTCTTCGGCGCGTTTACGGGCGGTCTCGATCAGCTCCTGCGCGCGTTGCGCGGCCTCCTGAAACGCCTGGCGCCGCGGGCCGTCGAGCTCGTCGACGATCGCCCGCATTTCGGCAAGCTTGCCGAGCGCCTGGCAAGAGATGAACCGGTGCACGGCGTGGCGCATCTCCTCGGGGCGGGACCGGTCGAGCTCGCGGAAGATTTCGAGAGCTTCGGCGTGGCGGCCGGCATCCTGGTAGGCCTCGCCGAGGTTATAACGCAGCTCGGCGACGGTATCGGCGACGGCCTTCTCGCGGCGGGCATCCGGTCTTTCGATATAGCCGAGGGCGACGAGCTGCTCGAGCGATTCACGGGCGGCTTCGGGATCGAGCCGGGTATCCGGCGGATGGCGGCCGTCGCGGCCGGGGACGTCCTCCCAGCTCGGAATGGTGCGGATCGCGGGCGGATTCTCGAAGGCGCCGGCGAGCACCTTGCCATCCATATCCTCCCCCACCGGGAGATCGAACATCGCGAGGATCGTGGGCGCGATATCGAGCACGCTGGCGCCGTAGAGCAGCTCGTCCTTTTTCAGCCCGGGGCCGGAAAGCGCGAGAATGCCGAATTCGCGGTGCTCGATGGCGGGACCCGCGGGAATGTTTGGGATGGCTTTGGGCCGCAGATGGTCGGGGTGAAACCCGTGATCGGACATCAGGATGACGCGCGTTTCGGGGCCGGTGCGGGCGATCAGGGCGCCGAGCATCCGATCGTGGAACCGATAGGCGGCGTTGACCACATTGCGGTAGAGCTCGAAATCGCGCTCGGGGATGTGCGGCTGGCGCGGCGGATGGTAGCGCATGAAGCCGTGGCAGAAGTGGTCGATCGCGTCGTAATAGACGGCGAAGAAATCGCAGGGCTCGTTGTCGAGCAGCCAGGTGGCGGCGCCATGGACGCTCACGCAGTCGCAGAGCGTCTTGACGATGCTGGCAAGGCGCCGGTCTTTTTTCTGGTCGATCTCGCGGGCCTGCGGAACGAAAAAGTCGATCATTTCGCCGGCCACTTCGTCCGGATGAAGCCGGCACTCGGCGAGCTTCTCCGCCAGGCTCCAGGGATGGACGCTGGCGGGCAGGACGGGCCAGCCCTTTTCGAGAGGCGCGTAGGCCTTGTGGAAATGGTCGGAAACCGTGACGCCATCGATGGGCTCGGCGGGATGGCTCGGCCACCAGCCGATGACGTTGCACCGCAGGCCGTTCTGGTTCAGGATGTTCCACACGGCTTTGCATTTTCGCGAGAGATTGCTGACGGGCTGGACGCCCGTACCGTCCGGAGTGGGTTCGGCGAAACCGTGGATGCCGTGCTGAAAGGGGCGCTTGCCGGTGGCGATCGAGGTCCACAGCATCGGCGATAGCGGCGGGTGGAGGGTGGCGATCTGCGCGATCGAGCCGTTTTCGACGAGGCGCTGGACGTTCGGCATCTGGCCGGCGTCTATCAGCGGATGGATGACCTTCCAGTCCGCGGCGTCCCATCCGATGAGCAGGACTTTGGGCGGCTTATGCATGGAGCCTCGGACGGGCCTGTGTGGGATCAGGCCACATGGGTTTCGGGCGCCGGCGCCGAGGCCCGGCGTTTGCCATATCTGACGGTGTGTGGGAATCCCCAAAGGGGCTGCCCGGTGGCGTTGATGCTCAGCACGCCCAGACGAGCGCCGAGTGTGCTGAGGAAAGAGAGGCGCCGGTGCGCGTTGCAGGTGCCGACCTGTTGCACGGTGGCGATCGTATTGAACGTGCCGGTGATGACGCTGACGCCGGCGGAAGTAGTCGAGGCCAAAACCGCCCCGGTGGCGGCGGCATAGACCGGCCAGTCGCCGAGGCGTAAGCTCCATTCGGGCGATCGGGAAGCGGCGGCGTTCGCGGCGTAGCGATCCCACAGCGCGGCAAGGTTCGGCTTGGCCTTGTGAGGCGAATTCATCAAGCGGGTCTCGCAGGGTTCTGTGGGTCTTGTGATGATGAGTCTTCCGATGCAGGTATCAGGAAGCGGACGGAGCCTCGGCCGCGGCGCGCCTCTTGCGCCAGGCTGCGATTCCGGGGGCGCCGAGAGCGAGTAGCGCGAGCGGGAAGGTGCCGGGTTCGGGCGTGGGAACGGTCGTGCCGGCGTAGATCCCTCCGGAAGTATTGATGGCCCAGCTTCCAAACGCGAGCGTATCCGGAATCGTGTTGCCTGCCTGGCTGCTCCAGGTGAGCTGGATCCAGCCCATGCCGCCGTTTCCGAGCGTGAATCCGGCATAGCCGGGGACGCCGGATGCGAACTGGCCATGAGCGACGGGGTGTGTCCCAGCCGCGCGGGACAGGATCCCTCCGATGCCCATGGTGGGGCCACTCTGGATGGGTTGGGACAGGAGAAAGCGCCGGAGACTGTGGTTCGGTCCGCTCGCGAAGACTCCGCCAACGGTGCTCACCGTTCCCAACAGGGCGAACCCCAGCGTGGCGTGGCGGCCAGAGTGGGAAAGGCGCTTGATCACAAGCTCGGCTGTAAGTATATCGAGATATGCGCCCCGAGATGTGCGAAAGGTGAGGTTTTTAAAGGTGCTGGCCGAGGCGTTTGCGCCGATATGGCTTTGCGTCAGGGAGATCAGTGAGCCGAAGTTGCCGGTGATGACGCTCGCATCGGCGGAAGTCGCCGAAGCAAGGGCCGCGCCGGTGGCGGCGGCATAAAGAGGCCAGCGGCCGAGGTGGGACCCGCGGCCGGATGCCGGTGCGGGCACCGTCGCGGCGTAATCGTCGAGCAGAGTAGCGAAATCGGACCCGGACTTGGAACGCGAGATCATCGAGTGGCTGCCTCCGGTTGAAATTGTCCGCGCTGGACCATGAGTACTAGAAGGTCCGGCGTTCTAAAAGTATTCGCAGAAGAAAGGGAATCTGTCAAGGGGCCGGGGTTTGCCGGACAGGAGCGCCCGGCAGCGACTGTTTCAGGCTCGCTCCGTGAGTTGCCTCCGCCGGATGTGAATGACCGCGAAAATGATAGCCAATGTACCGAGCAGGAGAGTCCATGACTCGGGCTCCGGGACGATGGTGGCGGTGATGTTCACCGCTGAGGCTCGGGCATCCTCAAAGGTGCCGCTGCCATGAATGACAAACACGCGGTCTATGGGGGGCAAGCCGGCGAAGGATGTCGGCAACTGATTCGGATTGAAGAAAAACGAGCAGCACAGGTCAATGTCTAGCGACATGGTTACCGGATCGGTCAGCCCGGGAATGCTGCCAGCCGGCAACGTCGATTGGACGAGGAAATCCTGGCCGCTGGGCAGGACCTGATACGAAGTCGGCGTGCCGTGCACGCTGTATCCTCCAATCTGGGCATTGAAAAAGTCGCCCGGCGAGGGAGTGAAGTTTACCGGGCCGGTCGTGCTGGCGTCATACTGCAGCGTTGCCGTGTAGGTCGTCCCCATGGGGATCGCGGATGTGGCTCCCGCTCCGACATCGTAGAAGAAGCCATTGAAAGTAACGTTCACGACGATGTCCGCGCGGAGAGGGAATGTGAATAGCGCAAGCATCGCGAATGCAACGGTCCATTTAGTGTGGCGCAGGCGCAAGATAAGCCTTATATTGCTCAACATTGCTCGACTGTACTTCCAGTGTGCTAACTGTTCAAGAACATTCGTGCGTGGAAAAGATTTCCTGCTGGCCGATTGGTCCATGCCCACACTTATAAATAGTGCTCGGTAAAACAATTGGGGTTCTTATTTCCCGAACGCCAGCAGCACATTCCCGGGATCCCCTGCCACATCCCGTAGACGGAATTCGTGAAGACCATGCCCCCGGCGGGCACAGGCCCGGCGGGAATTATCCGATATCGGCGATCGGCGCGGATTGGGCCGCAGCGGCACGCCGTTTGCGCCACGCGGCGATTCCGGCGGCGCCGCAGGCGAGCAGGGCGAGCGGGAAGGTGCCGGGCTCAGGGGCCGCGGGAATGGTGGTACCGGCGAGGATACCTCCCGCGGTGCTGACGGCCCAGTTGCCGAAGGCCAGGCGATCCGGGAACCTGTTGCCGGCCTGGCTGCTCCAGGTCAGTTGGATCCAGCCGATATCGCCATTGGCGAGCTTGAATCCGGCATAGCCAGGGACGCCCGAAGCGAACTCGCCATACAGCCTGTTGACAGTGGTTCCGAGAATAAACCGGCCTGTTTCGCGTCTACATAAGGACCCGAAGGGGTGAGTGTGGTCACCCGAGACCGGTTGGGAAAGGGGGAATCGCTGGAGACTCCGGGAACCGTAAATCTGAAGGCCGTTCGTGAAAACTGCGCCGCCAGCGCTCGCGGCGTAGAAGAGAGCCTTACCCCGATGGTCGTTAAAGGCGTGTGAGTAGCGGTTAATTAAGAGCGCGGCTCCGAGCTTGCCGACATAAGCGCCGAGCGACGTTCGAAGGGTCAGCAATTTGGAAGTATGGGCCAAGGCGTTCGGGCCGATGTGGCTCTGCGCCAGAGAGATGAATGTTCCGAAATTGCCGGTGATCACGCTGGCATCGGCCGAACTGGCTGCAGCCAGCGCCGCGCCGGTGGCGGCCGCATAGAGAGGCCAGCGGCCGAGATGAGCGGACCGGCCCGATGGCGGCGCGGCCGCAGCATATGCGGCCAGTTGGCCGGCAAGGTTCGACTTCCGTTTCGAAGGCACAGTCATTCGGTGGCGCTGACTTTTTAGGCTCTTTGGTACCCAGCAGTACTGGAAATACCGACTGGGGAATCATAGAAGGATACCCTGAGCAATGTCAAGAAACGGACGAATCTTCGGTACTGGCGATCGCGCCCGGAGAGGATGCCCGCGGCGCTCCCGATCCAGGCCTACGCAATCTACGGGAGCTTCGCGATGCGTCCGGCGGCAAGGACGCTCGGGCCGTTGCCGAGCAGGGTTGCGCCGCCGATCACCGGGTCCCCGATCAGTGTCCCGATGCAATAGGCCTGGCCGGCAATTTCGAAGCACGGCACGACTTCGTTGCCCACGGTAGTGGTGACCACCAGCTCCGTGGGCTCGTCCGCCAAACCGTGCAGGACGGCGGTGGCGAGCATGGCACGGCCCTGAAGGGCGAAATCGGCGGTGCCGTTTCCACCGAGCGCCGCCTGGCTGTGCGCCGGCGTGGGCTGCGCGGGCGTCGGGTCGTGGAAGACCATGATGCCGGGGTTCCCGGTGCTGTTGCTCGCGGGATCCAGGGGGTACTGCGCCACCGGCATGAATATGTTGCCGTGGATCGGGTCCACCGCCAGGGTCGAACCGCCGCGGCCGGCGCAGGCTGCGCCGACAAGCGTCGGGGCAGGGGCGTCGGCCGTGCCCGCCGCGAAAACTCCCACGACAGGGAAGACATTTCCCGCGTTCGTGGCCGGGCAGCGCCCACCGTTGTTGGTATTGGAGCCGGATCCTGTATAGAAGCGGCGAGTGCCGGGGTTGTAACCCATGACGTCATCCCGATTCACCTGCGGAAATTGGGCGAGCATCGATCCATCGACCAGGCTGACGGCCTGCTCTCCCGCGACGTTGTTGCAGCCAACCATCATGGTGTTGGTCACGGGATCGATCCAATTGCCGTTGCCGGAGCAATTCGTGAGCGGAAAGGTGGCGACGAGAGCTCCCGTCCCGGCGGCGCCGGCATTGGGATCGATCACGACGATTCCCACGCTGGGGATCGTGAGATAGGTGAAGCCGTTAATGGGGTTGAATCGCGGCTGCTCGGCAGAGCCCGGAATGGGAATGGATGCCACGACGGTATTCGCAGCGGGGCCGAGCAGGTCGATACCCGTGAGGAAATACGGTGAGGTGGTATTGCCGATGTAGACGCGGTGGTGGATGGGGTCGTAGTCCAGCTCGTCCGGCGAGCGCGGCATATTCACCGCGGCTGGCGGCGCGCCCGGCAGGGTCAGGTCGTAGATGTATGCCGTGCTGACGCGGTCGGTCACCACCAGCTTTTGCAGATCCGGGACCACGAGCACGCCGCTCGGGCAGGAGGATGAGGTGCAGTTCGGCACCGGAACCCATCCGAGCACGCCATTGGTTCTGGTGTCGATGGCAAGCACGGCGTGCGCGACATGATCGGCGTAGTAGAGGATCTGGGTGACGGGGTTAAAGGAGCTCAAGTCGACGGATTCCGCCGTGGCGCCGGTGGTCGTCCAGCGGGGCACCGGAATCAGCCCCTTGTACACGAGGCCGGCGTCGGGGGTCGCGACCTGCGCGGCTGCGGTGCCGGTGGCAATCACCAGAACCGGGATGAGCCCGCCCATTTTTTGCCTCAATTGAGCCATTTCGATTCCCCTCTTTGAAGTGAAACTTGAGATCTGTGCGGCGCCATGTTCTTCACTTGCCGAACGCCAGCAGCACATTGCCCGGCATCCCCTGCCACATGCCGTAGCCGGAATTCGTGAAGACGATGCCCCCGGCGATTACGGGGCCGGCGGAATCGAGCGAGCCGCCTTTGCCGGGCACGCCATTAGCGGTTTGGAAGTCGCGCGCGGTGTCGAAATCCCAGAGAATTGCGCCGGTTTTGGCGGAAAAAGCGCGGAAATGGCCGTCGATCGAGCCGGAAAAAACGGCGCCGGGGATGGCGGAAATGGCCGCGGACTGGGCGCTGTTGCAGCCTTTCGCGCCGGGCGTGCAGTGCAGCTCCGGCGGCGGCGTACTCCAGATTTTGCGGCCCGTGCGGAGATCGACGGCGTGGATGCCGCCCGGCCGGCCCTGCCGGACCATGAGGTCGCTGACGGCGGCGAAGGCATACTCGGTGTCCGCGGCACCGCCCCACTCGATTCCGCCGAGCCCGCCGCCCTGACCGAGGCGGACCTGCCAGAGCACCTTGCCCTTGTCGTCCGGATCGAGGCCCCAGAGAATGCCGGATTTTTGGCCGCAGACGAGCACTCGGCGGCCGCCGGGGAGATCGCGAAGGATCGGCGAAGTGCCGAAATCGTAATCGGGGCCGGGCTCGGCGGGGCAGTTGGCGCCGCGCGCGCAACCCATTGTGAAGTTATCCTTCGCCTGTACCTGCGCGGACCAGAGCAGTTTGCCGCTCGCGAGATCGAAGGCGAGGATGGCGTCGCTCGTCGGAATCGAGACGCCGGTATAGGAGTTGCCGGTGGCGGCGTAGAGGACGTTCTTCTTCGTATCGATCGTGGGGGCGGACCAGACGGCCGCGCCGGCGGGTCCGAAGCCTTTGGTTTGCCCTGCGGGATCGAGCGGTCTGGGCTCGTCCGGGATGGTGTAGCTCTTCCAGATCTGCCGGCCGGTAGAGCCATCGAGCGCCACGATGCTGCCGCGGAACCTGCAGCAGGCGTAGGTGGGCAGCATGGCCGAGGCTTCTTCGATCGAAGAGACGGGCACGTAGAGGCGGCCATCGTAGAACGCGGGCGCGCCGGTGATGCGCGAGGCGGGGTGGTCTTCGACCTTCACCTTCCAGAGCGGCGCGCCGGTGGCGGCGTCGACGGCGTGGACCGTGGAACGGATATCGCCGAAATATGCGACGGCTTTGCCGCCGGCCATACCGATGCTGACGGCGGTGCGCACCTGCGCGCCGGCATCGTATTTCCAGTACGCGCATCCGGTGGCGGCGTCGAGCGAATAAACCGCGCCGGAGGCGGAGCCGACGAAGACGCGTCCGCCGACGACGGCGGGCTGGGCGGAGCGGACGGTGTCGCCCGGGAAGGCGAAGGCCCATTTCAGCTTGAGATGGGGGACATCGGCGGCTGTGAGGCCGGGCGCGGGTTGGAAGCGGGTGTTGGCGAGGTCGTTGCCCCAGCCGTTCCAGCCGCCAGCTTCGGGACGGAAAGGAGCGGGGGCGGCAGTGCACTGGCCGGCCAGGGCGGTACCTGCGGAGGAGAATTCCTTGGCGGTGAGGTAGCGCGCGATGGCGCGGCCCTCCTCGGCGCTGAGGCCGGCCGATTGCGGAACCATGGCGCCTTCGAACATGGCCTTGTAGATGGCTTCCGGAGTGCGCGCGGCGAGCTCGGAGCGCGACGGCATGCGGGCCTGCGGGGCGCCGTCGTGACAGGTGGCGCATCGCTGCTTGTAGAGGGCGGCGCCATCGGGAGGCGCGGCGAACGAGATCCCGGCGAGGAGGCAAACCGGTAGGAATATGCGGGGCGGCATGGCGGCTCGCCACACTCTATCACAGGCGGATGGTAAAGCTTGAGCCATGGTGAGCCTCTTGGAGAAGGCGTGGGAGAAGGTGGAGGCACTGCCTCCCGAGGAGCAGGAAGCGCTCGCCGCTCAGATTCTGGCTGAACTCGCGGACGAAGAGGCCTGGAGGAAGCGGTTCGCGGCAAAGCGAGATGTGATCCGTCGCATGGCCCGCGAGGCACTGGAAGAGGACGCCCGGGGCGAGACGCTGCCGGGCCCGTGATATAGTAGCTGCCCATGAAAACCGCGATCCCCGGCGCGGCGTCCGCGCTGCTTTGGGCGGGTATCTGCGCGCTCGCGCAGGGGCAGACGCCGCAGCCGCCGGTCCACTTTCACCATGTCCACGTGAACTCGCAGTATCCGGAACTTGCCATCGAGTGGTACACGAAACATTTCGCGTGCGAGCGGGCCAAGTTCGGCGGGGAGGATGCGTTACGGGTGGGAAGCGCGTGGATCCTTTTCAGCAAAGTGGACCGGCCGGCGCCGTGGAGAATTACTACCGCGCTGTACCACATCGGCTGGGGCGCCACGGACCCGAAAGCGGATTACCGGAAGTTCCTCGACATGGGCGCGCGCATTCAGAGTCCGCTGATGGACTTGGGCGAAGGGCTGCCGCTGCCGCTCGGGCAGCGGTTCTTCATGTACCTGTGGGGACCGGACAACGTCATCATCGAGGACATCACGGCCTCCAGCAACGAGTACAATCACGTGCACCTGCTGAGCGAGGACCCGGTCGCGGCAGGGGAATGGTACGCGAAGGAGTTCGGGTTTCCGCGGCGGACCGCGCCGGCATCGAAGGCGCCGCGCTATTTCAACGGCAACCAGATCGGGCCAACCTCGGGGTTCAATATCGATAACGTCAACGTGCCGATCTTTCCGATCGAGCTGGCGCGCGACCTGTTCCCGGAGGACTGGAAAGGCCGGGAGCATCCCGATTCGCCGCGCGGGCACGCGCTCGATCACTTCGCCTTCCGTTGCGACGATCTGGACGCCATGCTGGCGCGGCTGCGCAAGGACGGCGTGAAGATCGTCGAGGAGCCGCAGATGCGGAACCACGGCGCGATACGGTCGGCGTTCATCGAGGGCCCGGACCGCGTGGCGATCGAGCTGGTGGACGGCGCGGCGAAGCAGTAACCCGGCCGGCGCTCCGTGGCGGCCGGGGCCGCTACTTCGCCTAAATCGGGTTTCTCCGGAATCGCGGCCCACGGAAGAGAGCAGCGGACCCCATACCGGCATCTCATTCGAGCCGTGGGCCGGCTCATCGACGCTCTTCAGCCTCGCGGCGACGTAGCCATCGGGATACTTGCCGTATGGGTATCAGATCCGCCCGAAGCGCGCTACGGCCTCTTTGATCGAGCGGAACTTTTCGATGAAGGGGAGCATGGTGTGCTCGGTGTTATCGAGCTCCTGCGCCTTCTTGAGGACATCGGCGGCGCGGGCGCGGGGGACCACGGCCACGCCGTCCTCGTCCGCTACCACGATATCGCCCGCGTTGACGCGCACGCCGGCGCAGGTCACCGGAATGTTGACGCCGCCAAAACGGTAATGGTTGATGGTCGTCGAGGGCACGACGCCGCGGCTGAAGACGGGGAACTGGATCTTGCGGATCTGCGGCGTATCGCGCACGCCGCCGTCGATCACCGCGCCGGCCAGGCCGCGAACCTTCATGGCGGTCGCCATCAGGCCGCCGATGCCCGCGTAATCGCCGCCGTCTTCGAGGACCATCACGTAGATGGAGCCGGCGGGGGCGTTGTCGATGGCGTCCAGCATGCCCTGCGAGGCGGCGGCGCCCTCGTGGTGTTCGCTCTTCTTCATCAGCACCGTGACGGCGGGCCCGGCGATCCTGGCCGGGGAGAGCGGGCGCATCTCGTGCGACATGTAGGCGCGCTGGCCATAGAGCTGTTCCATGGCGTCCGCCACGGAGGCGGCTTCGACGTTGCGCAGGCCATCGATCAGCGGGTCGCCCGGCGTTTGCGCCATCAGCCAGAGGACCGCGGCCGCGGGGAGGAGCAGAAGCGGAATGCGTCTCATGCTGCGCAGGGTAGCAGATGTAATATGTAGGGTGCTATGACACGCCGAAGCCTCGCCGGACTCTTCGCGGCCGGAGCGGTGCGCGCCCTGCGCGCGATGCCCGTTCCGAAGATCAAAGACATTCAGGTGATCGCCACCGAGCCGGGCGGGGTGCGGCTGACGGTGGTCAAGATTCTGACCGATCAGGACGGGCTGTACGGTTACGGCTGCGGCACCTTCACGCAGCGGGCCGAGCTGGTAAACGCCGCCGTCGAGCGGTATTTGAAGCCGTTCCTGATCGGCCACGCGGTGGACCGCATCGAGGATATCTGGCAGGCCTGTTACAACAGCTCGTACTGGCGCAACGGGCCGGTGTTGAACAACGCAATCAGCGGCGTCGACCAGGCATTGTGGGACATCAAGGGACGCCAGGCGAATATGCCGGTGTACGAGCTGGCCGGCGGCAAATGCCGCGAGGCGGCGGCGTGCTACTCGCATGCTTCGGGGCCGGATAACGCGCGTTGCATTGAAAGCGCGCGGCGGCTGATGGAACAGGGATTCCGGCACGTGCGCCTGCAGGTGGGCGTCCCCGGGACGGCGAGCTACGGCTCGGGCGGGGGCACGGCGGCGCGTCCGCAGGCGCTGCACGACGGGCCGGTGTTCGATTCCGCGGCGCAATGGCGGGTGTCGCTCAAGCTGCTCGAGGAAGGACGCAAGGCGCTTGGCGATGAGGTCGAGCTGCTGCACGACATGCACGAGCGCTATACGCCGAACCAGGCGGTGCAGCTCGTCAAGGCCGTGGAGCCGCTCCGGATGTTTTTCATGGAGGACCCGCTTTCTCCGGAGGACATCGCGTACTTCCGGCAGATCCGCCAGAACTGCGCGACGCCGATCGCGATGGGCGAGCTCTTCAACAGCCCGCACGAGTGGACGCCGCTGATCGCGGAACGGCTGATCGATTACATCCGCATCCACGTCAGCCAGGCCGGCGGGTTCACGCCGTGCCGCAAGATCGCTGCGATGGCCGAGACGTTCGGCGTGCGCACTGCATGGCATGGGCCGGGCGATGTTTCGCCCATCGGCCACATGGCGAACGCCACGCTGGACGTGACCTGCTACAACTTCGGCGTCCAGGAATACAGCGGCTTCAACGACCGCGTGCAGGAAGTCTTCCACGGCTGCCCGATTGCGAAGAACGGCTACGTAACGCCGAGCGATTCGCCGGGATGGGGCATCGAGGTGGACGAGAAGGCTGCGGCAAAGTATCCCTACGGCACCGGCGAGCGCAACAAGCTGAACGGGGGATGGGGCGAGATCCGAAGGCCGGACGGGACGATCATTAAGCAGTGAGACGGCCGGTCAACGAGGTGGAGGCGGGCGGATTCGCGGGGGGCGCGTAGGACGCGGTGAGCGGCAGGTGGCCAATCGTTGGCCAGTTGCCGAAAACCCGCAGTGTAGATTCAACGGCTTACAGGCTCGGGGTGGCCAATCGTAAGCCACCTGCCAGGAAAAGCCGGTGCCGTATACGCAGCCGTACCCGGCGTTCAAGCTTCAATGAGGCCGCAGCCGATCGGCTGCGGAAACGACATCAAAATCATATCCTCTCCCACGTAAACAGCGCTTCAATGAGGCCGCAGCCGATCGGCTGCGGAAACCGTGCCCCCAGACGCAACGAGACAGCACGAACAGAGGTGCTTCAATGAGGCCGCAGCCGATCGGCTGCGGAAACCCGACAGCACGTCGCTGACGGTGGCGTCTGTGGCCGGGCTTCAATGAGGCCGCAGCCGATCGGCTGCGGAAACCAAATTTCATGGCTGCGACACGCGAGTGGAAGGAAGGCTTCAATGAGGCCGCAGCCGATCGGCTGCGGAAACCGGCGGCGGCTTATCCCGGTTTGCCGCCGCTCTGGAGCTTCAATGAGGCCGCAGCCGATCGGCTGCGGAAACCGGTGAGGCGCACGCCTGACAAGCCGGTGAGATGCGCGCTTCAATGAGGCCGCAGCCGATCGGCTGCGGAAACCCGAGCTGCCTCACCCGGATGGGATCGGCCAGCTCTAGCTTCAATGAGGCCGCAGCCGATCGGCTGCGGAAACCAAGTCGGCTGCGGGTAGGGCTACGATTAACGCGTGGCTTCAATGAGGCCGCAGCCGATCGGCTGCGGAAACGCCGCTCCACGTCCGCGTCCGAGATCTCCGCCTCCGAGCTTCAATGAGGGCGCAGCCGATCGGCTGCGGAAACCCAACTCTCGCAACGCTCTCGCCGCCCGTTCAGGTAGGCTTCAATGAGGCCGCAGCCGATCGGCTGCGGAAACACGGCGATGATTGTTTTCAGCTTGCGTGACCGGCTCGCTTCAATGAGGCCGCAGCCGATCGGCTGCGGAAACAGCGCTACAACGGCTCCGTCTCGCTGACGGCCGTGGCTTCAATGAGGCCGCAGCCGATCGGCTGCGGAAACGTGCTGACGCCATTGGGTGTGGCTATGGCTGGGGCGCTTCAATGAGGCCGCAGCCGATCGGCTGCGGAAACCCAGCGGTACTTCTTTGGCGCAAGCGCTGAAGACCTGCTTCAATGAGGCCGCAGCCGATCGGCTGCGGAAACAGGAAATTGGCCAGGGCTGTGGAGACGTTGGTTTTGCTTCAATGAGGCCGCAGCCGATCGGCTGCGGAAACTACGATTTCCTGGTGAAGTTCCTGGACTTCCTGAAGGCTTCAATGAGGCCGCAGCCGATCGGCTGCGGAAACGTCGAGCGGCGCATCGCGGCGAAAAAGGCCAAGGAGCTTCAATGAGGCCGCAGCCGATCGGCTGCGGAAACACAAGGACGCCGAACGCCAGCGGCTGTACCGGCTCATGCTTCAATGAGGCCGCAGCCGATCGGCTGCGGAAACGTCGCAGTGAGCTTGTGTGCGTGTTCCTCACGGATTCGCTTCAATGAGGCCGCAGCCGATCGGCTGCGGAAACCCGCCGGATAAGCAGGGCGATCCGACTAAGACTGTGGGCTTCAATGAGGCCGCAGCCGATCGGCTGCGGAAACTCCAGCCTGGGTAGTCGGTCCACAGCATCTGGCCCGCTTCAATGAGGCCGCAGCCGATCGGCTGCGGAAACGGCAACGTTGATCTCAGACTGAACAGCAAGCACAGCCGCTTCAATGAGGCCGCAGCCGATCGGCTGCGGAAACGAGGAACGCGGCGGCGCTCGCGTATGCCCGCAAGATGCTTCAATGAGGCCGCAGCCGATCGGCTGCGGAAACAGCCCTCCCGCTATCCTATTCAATTTTCAAGGATCTTGTCCACACTTTGCGAGCGGTCCCGTTGCCGGGCCATCGAATGCCTCGCCGCGTCTCGGGGCTCCTCTGCAAGTACAAGCATACACGAAATTTACCCGCCGCGAGCGGTCCCCGCATTTTGCTCATCGCCCCACCGCTCGCAAGACTCATCGTGTAATGAAAACAGGGTACACTCCAATCTCGCCCTCCACCACCCGCGCCAGCAAACGGGTCTGAATCTCGAGCAGCCGCCGGTAACTCACACGGTAGTCGAACAGCGGATGCGTCACCAGGGAATCCATCCGCAATTCGTAAGCGCGGAAGAAAGCCTTTCGTCCCGCCGGCGTCAAGGCAACCGATCCGCCCACCCGCACGAAGTCCCGCGCGGTCACCATCCCGCCGTTCACCGCGGTCAGCACCGCGGAATCCACGATCAGCGGACGGAACGGCTCCATCAGGTCCAGCGCCAGCGCCGGCCGGCCGAAGCGCGGCTGGTGATAGAAGCCCACATACGGGTCGAAGCCAACGGCGTAGCACGCCACCGTCAAGTCCTTCGCCAGCAGGCTGTAGCCGAGCGAAAGCAGCGCATTGATGGGATCGCGCGGGGGCCGCCGGTTGCGTCCGGCGACTTCAAACGTCAGATCGGCTCCCTGGCCCTCTTCATCCGGCTTGATCATCCCGGAGAAATCGCCGAAGTACAGCCGCGCCGCGTTGCCCTCGATTCCCAGCAACTCTTCGAGCGTATCCGTGCGCCCGGCGCGGTGCGCCATCTCTTTCAATCCCTCCAGCGTTTCGCGCCGGGGCTCGATATGGTTCCGCTGCAGCAGCGTTCGCTGATTCCTGATTTTCCCTTCGACGAGCCGCCGCGCCAACGAGATCGCAAAGTAGTCCTGCTCGGCCAGCCGGAACTGGCTGCGCCGCAGGAATACGTTCTTCTGGTTCAATCCCGTCGTGATGCCGTAAAACCAGCCGCCCATCGAGAAATAGCAGATCGGCACCTCGGCTTCGCACAAGGCCTGCACCGCCTGGGTCGTCAGTTGCACGTTGCCCATGACGTTCACCTGGCAGATTTCGCCGATCCGCACCTCCTGCACCACGGTGCGCTCGTCTTTGACCTGGAGCACGCCGCCGGACTTCCCCACGCGCGCGCCCTGCGTATTCAGGTATAACGGCCGCAATTCGCTGCGCGGCGTTACCAGCGGCCGGACCTCGCGCTTTACCGGCTTGCGCGGCAACTGGAAGAGCGAGAGCTGCTCGGGTTCCGCTTCCGCCCCGGCGCTCGCCAGCGTCTCGTCCGGGAGGCAGATTCCGACGAGCGAACATCCCGGGCACTTCGGCGAATCGACCAGGGGCGGCGGGATCTCACCCGCCGCGGCGGTGCTCCAGGCACGGCGCACCAGCTCTTCCGTCTCTGCGATCAATGAAGCGTCCACCGCGATCCGCACCCGCTGGCCCGTCTTGCGGTAGTAGGCCACGGCCTCTTCGCAGCGGTACCCGTTCTCCCGCAGAATTATGGCCTGGACGGCCAGTTGCGCGCGGTCCGCAGGCCACAATTCGAGCCCGTCCGCTCCCTCCCGCGGACGGCCGTGCTTGTAATCGACCGGCGTGACGGTTGCTCCCTCGCCCTCGACCAGGTCCATCTTCGCGATCAGCCGCAGCCGCTCGCTGGTCAGCGTGATCGAACGCGCGTGGATCGTCTGCGGCAGATCGTCCGGCTGCGGCAGCGCCGATGGCTGGTCGTCGACCCTCCGGTGCTCGAACCTTCCCTCGATCGTATCCGCGCTGTCCGCAAACAGGCCTTCCACCCATTCGTAGAAGAACAGGCGCGGACAGTAAGCAAACTCGTTGACCATGCGCGCCGGCAGGTAATCCGGCAGCCTGCGCGCGTCTTCCAGCGGTACCGGTGCTGCTCCCATAGCTCCTCACACGATGATGCACGGCCCGTCGAGCGCCGTGTAGGGCTTACCGAGCGCGGTGATGACACGGTCGCCGCGCCCGCCGGCCGGACCCAGGTTGACGAACAGCACCTGGTCCTCCTTGTGGTGGATGATTTGCGCCAGCTCCGCCCGGCAGCGCGCCAGATCGGCCGCCGTGAACTGGCACTCGAACACGGAATACTGCAGATGGTCGCCGTATCCCCGCATGGTCTGGAACACTTTTCGCAGCCGCTTTTCGTCGCAGATGTCGTAGCAAACCAGGTACGAGGTCCGCATGCCTACATGCCTGCCATGAGGCCCAGGCCGTAGAAACGGCCGCCGCCGAGGCAAATCGGCCCGGCGATTTTGACCGGGTTGCCGTGGGCGTCCCGCCACGTCACCTTCACGTGGTAGCGCGGAAAGCGCTTCAAATGATCCGGGACGCCGTAGCGCCCGGCGGGATCCACACCCCGCCAGAAGCCCACCTTGCGCCATTCGAGCCCGGCGTTCGCCGCCAGCGGCTCCGGAATTCCGGCCTGCACGATGGCTTTCCGCAGGAGCCCGTCGATGCGCGCTTCGAGTTGTTCGAGCAGCGCCCGCTGCTCCCCGGCACCCGTGGGTTTTTCGAGCCGGCGGCGGTAATGCCGCGGGTCGTCGAAGCCCGGAAGCACGGCCGGAGTCACCGTCGCCCAGGTCGCGGTGGGCTGCTGATAGCGGCGGATCACCGGATCGCTGCGCGGGATGAGCGAAAGCAGCGCGAGTTCCCGCCCGCTGGTCTCTTCGCGGAGCACCTCTCCGGAGAGCGCCCGCGCCACCCAGGCAACGTCCTCCGCGCCCGCGCCGAAGCCCAAGGTCATGACGCGGCGCACGCTCCCCGCCACCGCGCCATCCGGGCGGGCCTCGATGGTCGGGACCGGAACGTAGGCGAACCGCGGCGCGGAGGCGGCGTCCGCCGTATGGCCCAGCACCAGCGAGGCGATTTTTTCGGCCGGCCATCCACCGCGGAGGGCTGCTGCTTTGACCGCGCCGCGCAGCATTCCCGCGAGCGTCAGCCCGCGCCGGGCGGCATCGAATGGCTGGAAACCATCGGCGTCCGGCCGCAGGAGCTGAAAGGCCGCAAACGGCGGCGCGGCCGGCTGCGTGGCAGGCCGGTACGCGACTTTCCGGTAGCGGGCGAGCGGCGGCGGCGGAACGAAGCCGGCTTCCGTGATGCGCCGCAGGAAGCGCTTGTGCCGGCAGAGGATCTCCGGAAGTGTGCCCGGCATCGGCACGCGCAGGCCATCCGCCGGACTCTCGCCGCCCGGCAGCCACCGCTCGCCCGCCAGCGATTCGATCTCGCCATCGGACAAGATTGTTCCGTGGCCCACCGCGAGGTCCATTCCCCATCCCAAAGCGGCGATCGAGCGCGCCGCTTCGGAGAGGGCGCCGATATGTTCCGCGGCGCCCGCCTCCGCTATCGGCCACACGTAGTGCACGGCATCGGATTCGAGCAGTGTGGGCCGCACGGCCTTCATCGCGCGATGGGTTCGCGGATCGGCATCGCCCGATCCAACTTCGTTCCCCCTGGCCCAGGCTCTGGCGACGATATCCATGGAATTGTTCGGCACCGAGAGGCGGTATGGGTTGCCGTCCCGATAAGGCGGGGCCACGACAACCGGCGGCGGCAGCGTCTGCATCCATTCGAGCGCCGAGCGCGCGGCGGGCGCTGGTTCGCCGCCATTGCGCCGCGCCGCCGCGGCGACCAGGGCCTGGTAAAGGCGGAGCGGGGAAGGGGGCCACTCCCGCTGGCCGGCATCGCCCTGCCCGTGATACACCGTGTCCAGGAACCGCACTGACAAGCAGAAATGCGAGGCCATGTTCTTACCCCTGCTTGCCTCCCTTGGCCGCCTTCTTTTTCTTGCCGGCCCCTTCGCCCTCGCCGGCGACGTCCTTCTGCGCCCGCTCCGTGCTGAACTCCACCACCCGCGGGCCCGGATCCACGCCGAACTCCTGCGCCGCGGCCCGCGCGTATTCCAAGGCCTCGGCATGCGTGACGGTTGCGTCGACGCGGCGGCCGTCTCCGTATACTTCCTGGAACTCGCGCCCCTTCTGCGGATCGGCCACCAGGTGGCATCCCTGCCGCAAATAGCCGCTGCCGGAATACGTAAACGCCGTGAGCGCCAGGCCGAGGATATACCGCCGCAGCGCCAGGGGATTCTCGCCGCCGCCGAGCAGCCGCAGGCAGGCCAGATGCAGCGAAGCGTCGCGCCGGATACCGCCGTCCGCGATGATGCCGCCGTGCGAGCCCGCTGCGGGTACGTGGATGAAGCCCCGTTCCGAGTAGGCATCCTTGGCGGCCTTATCGGCGGGCTCCGGAAGCAAGCCGTCTTCGACGTAGGGCAGCGCCGGAATGTACTGCGCCGATCTCTTGAGCTTCCGGACGTTGAAGGCCCGGATGGTGGATGCGACGAGGCGCGGCAGTTTCGCCTGTGTGTCGCGCGAATCCCACGCGCCGAAGACGATCGACGTCGGCGCCAGGCGGGCGAGCGGCTCGTGATTCCCTTTCACGCTGGCCAGGAACGCCTCGCGGACCTGTGATTGCAATTCGGTGCAGCGCACGACGGCGTCGCCCGCCCGGTGCCCGGCTTCCAGCAGATTGACGATTTTCGCCCCCTCGCCCGATCCCGCCCGGATCTGCACCTGCGGAACCAGGCTCGCGTATTCGCCCTTGGCGAAGACTGGCTCGATGCGGTTGGCCTGCGACCCGACGCTATCGATCAGGCACACATTGCCGCCCTGCGGAAATTCGTCGATGTTGTAGCCGATATCCACAAACGTCGGCGGAAACAGAACTCCGTCGGGTCCTTCAATGGGAACCAGATGCTCGCGGATCGTAAGGGCCGCCGGCCCGCTATCCTCCAGCCAGGAATCGAATCTCTTTACGGTGTTCTCCATTCTTTTTTCCTCTCTATATCGGTGTCGCACTCAGAAATGCTTTGTGTTTGCGCTGATCGGTGCGGAATCCGTTCTCGAACCGGAATCCGTGCGCCGGTAAGCCCATCGCGCCGCACGCCGCCGCGGCGGCGATCGCCGGCGGATACGGCACGCTCCAGCAGAAATATTCGAATACGCGCGGCTGGCCGGTGGGCCGTGGACGGAAGCGCTGCAGGCCCACGAGGCACAGGAACTCGACGGCGGGAAATGCCTGGCTGGTCATCTGCAAGGCGTCGGCGGAGAAGCCCACGTCGACCGATTGCGCCGAACAGCCGCGCCGGCTGTCGAAATAGAACGGCTCGACCTTCTTGTCCGGCTCCGCCGGATCGTATACCACCGTTCCGGCATCGAACAGGGCCTCGGTCTGAAAATCCGGGTTGCGAAGCGCGGATTGCATCGCGCGCGCGATCCTGACGCTGCGCATGCTGCCTGCCCAAACTTTTAGGCGGCCGCCGCCCGCCCGCGTGTCCTTCCACCAGTCGAGGTCCAGGCCGAACGGCGCGGCGATCTGGATCGGCGACGAGTAGTCGTCGTCAGGATCCACCTGGTGCAAGGGGGCGGACCCGATCGCTGCAAGGGTTGCCGCCAACGTGTGGCCGGCCGAACCGGTCAGCGGCCGAGCGTGAAACGAGCTCTCCTCGAACCAACCCTCCGCTCCTCCCCAAAGGCGATCCGCCAGTTCCAGTAACCCGCAGCAGGCGAAGAATTGCCCCGGATTCGCCGGCTGCACACGAACCTGAATCATCTCTCGCCTCCCGCCGCTCGCGCGCTTGGGATCTCCTGCGAAGCCTGCGCATCCGCAGCCCGCACCAGCGACTCCAGGTAGGCCAATCCCCATCGCCCGTAGCGGCGCTGCAGGCGCGCATACCGCCGCGGGACCTCCGGCGCGATCGCGGCGCCTTCGGCTGCGTTTTCCAAGTCGAATGCCTCCTCTCCGGTGAAGTGCGGGCGCGCCCGCCCGTGATGCGCCGCCACAACGTGCAGCACGAGATCCTGCATCTCCGGCGGAAGCGCCCGGAACTCTTCGGTCTTCGCCATATCGATCAGGGACCCGAATTCATGCCGGTACTTCGTCGCGGCGCCTTGCATCTCCGGGCCGGATTTCGCCAGCACGCGATCCGGATACTCGCGATTCCCGATCGAGCGCTGCCAGACCGCGCGCCGTTTCCCCGCATCGTGCCATTTGGCGGCGAAGGCGATCGCCTCGGCTTCCGTATCCGGCAAGCCGGCCCGGGCTGCCAGGCCGCGCGCGATGCGCTCCGCCGACGCGCTGTGGACGTCCAATTCCTGCGCCGCCGTTGCCGCGCGCGATCCCGCCTCTCGCACGTACCAGCTCCAGTACTGCGGCGGCTCCTCGTCGCTCTCCGCGACGTTGATCCGGCGGACCAGCCGCATGCCGGGCACGCCGCCACCTTCGTGGACGCGCTTACGCTCCGAGCCGCCGGCCCAGTCGTCCGCGACGTCGTAGCGCGGCTCGCCGTCGTATTCCGCCGACCCGTCCAGCATGCCTTCTTTCGTCAATCCGCCCGCCTGCGGCGGCAGCAGAACCGTGCAGTCCCGCAGCTCTTCGGGCTCCCTCTTTACCAGTTCCGACAGAAGCTCGATCTTCACCGCGCCGTCGCCATCCACGAGCCAGACGTCCGTTTCCGCCGGAACGCGAGCCGCCAGCTTCTTGAGTTGCTCCACGATCCTCCGGCTCGCATCTCGCAGCAGTTCGTGCGGCTTCAGCGGATAATCGTCCAGCAGTTCTTCCGGCGGATATTGTTCCGCCAAAGGCCCTCGGATCTCCTGGACCTCCTGGCGCCACGCCACCCACGTCTGCGGCGGCTCCGCCTGATCGGTGCCATGCAGCCAGTCTGCGGCGGGCGGCCGCCCAGGCATCGGTTCGCGGCCGCGAATCGAGGTCATCGCCCAACGGTCGAAGAGAATGTCGCTCGCCGGAACCGTCGCCGGCGCCGGTGAGAACGCCGCCGCCCGCTCTTCCGCCGGCAGCTCTTCCAGCGCCGCCGGGCTCGCATCGAGACGTCCATCGTCGCGCTGCGGTAATTTCTGAAGCAGCTCCAGCGTCCGTGCTCGCGCCTGGTCGAACTCTGAGCCGGAGGCCGCCACCGGCGCGTAGACCAGCTCGATCCGCGCATCGCCCGTACCGAACCGGTTCACGCGGCCGAACCGCTGCGCCATGCTGTCGAACGGCGTGAGATCGCAAACCAGATGATCGGCCGACAGATTCACCCCGACCTCGCCCGCCGACGTGCACACCAGGTACACGGTTCCGGGCTCGGGAGCGGCCGGAGAGTCCGGGCTGAAGCGCGCGAAGATCGGATCGTTCTGGCTCATCCGGTCGCGCTCGAGCCCGCGTATCGTTCCGGTCAGCGGAAGAACCTTCTGCCCGCGCAGCTTGCCGCGAACCTCTTCGACGTCCTTCAGCGTCCGCAGAAAGATCAGGATCGCGGCCCCGCTCTCGCGGAATTCGAGCGCCCGCTCCGCCACGGCCGCCGCTACCTGCTTGTCCGATTCCACGCGGTGCAGCGCGAGGCCCTTCCTGGCCTCGATGCGGCGCTGGATCTCCGTGCCGGACGCGCGGTCTTCTTCGGTCAGCCGGAACGCGTCTTCGCCTCCGCCGCGCGAGGTTGCGGTCAGCCCCATTACGTGGAAGCGCCGGAAGTCGCCGCAGCGCTTCTGCTCGTCCCGCACCGCCTCGATCAGCTTCTGGAAGGCGGGCTCCAGGTGGGCCTCGTCATGGACAAGCAGAGCATCCTGTCCGAGAAACCCCGCGTGCAGGGGGCGGCGCCGGAAACCCAGGCCATAGCCGGAGAACAGCAGCCGGCTGCCGATCATATCGACCGTACCGACGATGATGGCCGGGCGCGCCGGATCGTCGCACCACTCGCCGTTATCGGCAAACTGGCCGCGGAGCGTGCTGATCCCGAGCGGCTTGGGGCCGCCGGACAAGCGCGCCAGCGCCCGGCGCAGTTCGCCCAGTCCGGCGATGCCGTCATCAACCAGGCGCTTGCGGATTTTCTCCGCCTCGGTAGTGGCCTGGTCGACTACGGCTCGGCGGTTGACCACCCAAACCAATCGTCTGGGGAGCGAGACGCTTCCCGGTCCGTTTCGGGCTTGCCAGGCGAGGGCAATCAGCCAAACGAGCATTACCGCAGTTTTGCCGCAGCCAGTCGGCAACGCCGCGGAAGCGGGAATCTCACCTTGGCAAAACGATAGGAAGAGCCGTTCCTGCCAGGGGAATGGCACACGGCCGCCGGATAAGGCAGCGAACGCTGCGCGGAAAAAGGCCAGGTCTTCGGAGTCCATGGGCTAGTTTCATAGTGACAGTGGGGGTGACTGTGTATCGCGCGAGATAGTACCGAGAGTACCTGCGCGAAGGACGGGCAATTGCGGCTACAGCCCCGGTATCCGCTGCCTTAACAGCTTCGCCTGCCGCCCCGCCACCGCGATCTGGGTCTCGGCGGCGTCGGCCATCACGAGTAGGAAGCTGCTCTTGAAATACGGCCGGATTTCCTTCACGCGGGCGAGGTTCACCAGCACGGAGCGGCGGGCGCGGAAGAAAGTATCGGGCAGGCTGCTTTCGAGCTCGGCAAGCTGGAAGTTCACCAGGAACGAATCGGCGGCGGTTTTGGCTTTGATCAGGCCGTCCTCGGCGGCGAAATAGAGGATGTCCGCGGGGTTGAGCAGGATGAACCGGTCGCGCTTGCGGCCGACGACCTGCGCGAGCGGTGTGGCGCGGGCGCGCGCGGCGGCGGCGTGGCGCTCGCGTTCCTGCTCGGGCGCGCAGAGCCTGGCGGCGCGCTCGACCACCGTCGCCAGACGGTCGGTCTCCACGGGCTTCAGCAGATAGGCCAGGGCGTTGGCCTCGAAGGCCGCGAGAGCGTGGCGGTCGTAGCCGGTGACGAAGACCACCAGCGGGTAGGGCACGCCGCTTGGGATCGAGCGCAGCACCTGGAACCCGTCGAGTCCCGGCATCTGGATATCGAGGAAGACCAGCTCGGGGCGGATTTGTTCGATCTTCGCCAGCGCCTCCAATCCGTCGGATGCCTGCCCCGCGATCTCGATTTCCGGATGCGCCGCCAGCAGGCGCACCAGCCGCGACCGCGCGGCGGCCTCGTCGTCGACGATCAGGCTCCTCATACCGCCGCCGCCCCGCTTCGGGGAATCAGGATGGTGACGCGGCTGCCGGCGGCCTCCGCGGCTTCGAACTCGAGGCTCGCCCGGCCGTGGTAGAGCGTGCGCAGGCGCTCGGCGATGATCTTCAGCCCGAGGCCGTTGTTGGCGGCCGGGGGCCGCGGGGCGGCCGCGCCCACGCCATCGTCCTCCACGGCCAGCTTCACGAACTCGCCCTGGCGCTCGGCGGTGATGCTGAGCGAGCCCACACCGATTTTGGGCGCAAGACCATGTTTGATCGCGTTTTCGACCACCGGCTGCAGAATGAGCGACGGGATCGTATCCTGCGAGACGGCCGGGTCGAGCTGCATTTTGACCGAAAGACGCGGGCCGAAGCGCACCTGCTCGATTCCGAGATAGGTGCGGAGGAATTCCATTTCCTCCTCGACGCGCGTGAGCGGACGGTCGGTGTGCATCAGCACGTGGCGGAAGACCTTCGAGAGCAGCAGCGTCATGGTCTCCGCTTTGCCGGAGTCCGTGACGATGAGCTCGGCGATGGTGTTCAGGGAATTGAACAGGAAGTGCGGGTTGATCTGCGCGCGCAGAGCCTTCAGCTCGGCCTGCGCGGCGAGCTGGCGGAGACGCGCCTCGCGGCTCTGGCGCTCGATGGTTTCGCGCTGGTGGGCGAGCGCTTCGAGGCGCCGCCCGAGCTGGCCGGCGACGCTGCGCAAAAACGTCAGCTCGCTTTCGAGCAGGCTGCGGCGTCCCGGGGCGGGCGCGATCGCCATCACCTGCGTGATTTCGCCGTGCACCCGCACGGGCACCAGGATGTCGGTATCGAACTCGGGCAGCAGGCGGCGGCAGGCGTCATCGCAGGAAAGCTCCCACAGGCGGCCGGCGTTGGCCGCGGCATGCGTCTCGACGGCGGGAAAATCGGCGCGGTTGAGGACGCGGGCGGCGCGCAGTCCGAGCGCCTGCGCGACCACGCGCTCGGCCGTGGCGAATAGTTCGGCTTCGCTATCGATCTGCGCCATGCGCTCCCAGAGCTGCACCAGCGTTTCGCGAAAGTCCGGCTGGCGGAGGATCCAGCGGTCGACGCAGCGGCCGATGGCGGACTCCGCTTTGCCGAACAGCAGCAGCAGCGCGGCGATCAGCGCGGCGCCGACTCCCGCCTGCGCAACGCGCGGGAAGACGCTCAGATGCATCGAAAGCTTGGGCAGCGAGCGCGCGATAAAAAAGAACGCCCAGATGCCGACCGACGCCGCGGCCACCACCCGCAGGCTGAACTTGATCAGCACGTCCGAGGAGCGGAAGCGGGCGAAGAAGAAGAGCGCGCCGAGAATCGCCAGGAACGGCGACTGCTCCTTGGCGACGACCAGCGCCGCCTCGACGCGCGGCGAAAACGCCGTGCGGTCCAGCAGCAGGATGGAGGCGGTGCAGGCCCACACACCGACGAGCGTGAGCGTGAGATAGATGCGGTCGGAAGCGGCTTTGAGCCGGCCCTTCACCTGGATGAAGGCTCCGGCGGTCAATAGAATGGAAGCGTTCCAGGTGACGGCATACGTGGTGAAGCGGTTGAGCGCGCGATCGGGCGTCAGCACGCAGGCGAACATCAGCGGGATCAGAAGGGCCGCGCTGCACCGGGCGATTTCGAGCAGCCACCGCGCGGCGCGGCTGCGCCAGCTTGCCGGGTAAGAGGGGCGCTCCCAGAGCTGCAGGAAGCTGACGGGAAACAACGCGCCGCCGGAAAGATAGGTGGCGTGGCACATTTCGAACGGCCACGAGCCGCGCTGCGCTCCGCCGAGCAGCATCAGGTAGGTGATGAGGCCGAAAACGTTCCACAGCAGCGCGGACCACGTCAGCAG
>Ga0209062_1002281_pt1 | contig 26645 bp, 34 predicted proteins | sample Coa_R2_2_FD_187158 | JGI IMG/M metagenome (GOLD analysis project Ga0209062, IMG submission 187158) | Surface soil microbial communities from Centralia Pennsylvania, which are recovering from an underground coalmine fire - Coalmine... | ecosystem: Environmental > Terrestrial > Soil > Unclassified... | reverse complement strand
CCCCCCGTCTCCGCCAGCACCTTGGTGATCGCCGCCGTCAGCGACGTCTTCCCATGGTCCACATGACCGATCGTCCCGATGTTGCAATGCGGCTTCGTCCGCTCAAATTTCGCCTTCGCCATGGTCCTGGCTTCCTGTCCTTGATCCTATCGCTCAACCTTGCTGCGTGCGCGGCGCTGGAGCGGGTGAAGGGAATCGAACCCTCGTCGTAAGCTTGGAAGGCTTCTGCTCTACCATTGAGCTACACCCGCCCACGAGACCCTGACCTTGCTCCGCCGCCCATTGGCCCGCCGATCCCAAGCGGATGGTGGAGGGGGCTGGATTCGAACCAGCGAACTCCGAAGAGGGCAGATTTACAGTCTGCTGCCTTTAACCGCTCGGCAACCCCTCCGCGATTCTTGCCGTCCGGCGCAGCGGAGTGCGCGTCTTAAGGTTTCCGCCGCGCTTTGTCAACCATATGGCATGGCAAAACCTTGCCGTCGAGCCGCTGCCGGCTAGTATTTCCCCTCCCATGAAAAGGCCGCCTCGCTTCCATCGCCGGGACCATGCGGAGCCCCGCCAAGCAGTCGAGCGTCCGCCCGATAGCGGCTCGTGGCTTTTCGGCCGGCACGCCGTCGCGGCGGCGCTCGCCAACGGGGCGCGCCGCATCCGCCGCCTCGTCGCCACCGCCGAGACGGCGGGCGAGCTGCGCGCGCTCGCCGAAGCGGCCGCGGCGCAACTCCCCGAGAGTGCCGTCGAGGTGCTCGACCGCCGCGGCCTCGATGCGCTGCTGCCGCCGGGCGCCGTGCACCAGGGCATGGCGCTCGCCGCAGAGCCGCTCCCGCCCCAGGACATCGACGACGTCCTCGACACGCTCGCCCAAGCGGCCGAGCCGCATATCATCGTGCTGCTCGACCAGGTCACCGACCCTCATAATGTCGGCGCGGTGCTGCGTTCGGCCGCCGCCTTCGGCGCGCGCGCGCTCATCATGCCCGAGCATGGCGCGCCACCCGTCACCGGCACGCTGGCCAAGGCCGCGTCGGGCGCGCTCGAAAGTGTGACGCTGTTGCGCATCACCAATCTCGCCCGCACCCTCGACCGGCTCAAGGAAGCGGGCTTCTGGTGCGTCGGCCTCGATGAGAGCGCGGAGAACACGCTCTCCGACCTCGATCCCGGCGCACGCGTGGCGCTCGTCCTTGGCGCCGAAGGCAGCGGGCTCCGGCGGCTGACGCGCGAGCGCTGCGACATGCTCGCCCGCGTGCCGACGCGCGGAGCGCTCGCCTCGCTCAATGTCTCGAACGCGGCCGCCGTCGCGCTCTACGAATTCTCTCGCCGCCGGCGATGAGCGAGGCCCGGCCCATCGCGCGCTGGTGTGCCGCCGCCCTCATGGTGACGGCCGACGGGCACTACCTCATGCAGCTCCGCGACGACAAGCCGACGATCCTGCTGCCCGATCATTGGGCGCTCTTCGGCGGCACCGTCGATCCCGGCGAGACCGCCCTCCAGGCGATGCGCCGCGAGCTCGTCGAGGAGCTCGAATTCGACGCGCGCGAGATCGAGCCCCTCACCGAGATGATCATCGAGCTGCCGCTCGCCCCGCCGCGCTTCGACCGCATGAGCTTCTTCGTGGTGCCGATCGCGCCCGACGATGTCACGCGCATGGTGCAGCATGAGGGCGCCGGCAAGTGCCTTTTCACGCCCGAAGCGCTCGCGGCGGAGGCCAAGGTCGCGCCGTGGGACCTCGCCGCGGTGCTGATGCATGCGCGAAGACAGGCGCTGTTCCCGGCGAGTTCCCGCCCTCACCCGCGCGGCACGTAGGAAAGATCGTAGCCGAGTGCGTCGAAGGCGCGCCGGGAGTCCTCCGTCAGCATCGCAGCGAAGACCTTCCGGACGTGGTCGGGAAGATTCCGCCAGACGGTTTCAGGCGGTTGCGCGAAGGGCTCATGTGCCACTCCGAGATAGATCCCTTTCTTAGCGCGCCACCGGCCGCCGTAATCATCGATCTGACCGCGGGACAAATGATCGATCATCCGCGCCCAGGCCTCGTCGCTCGTCATCAACTCCTCGAGCTTGAACAGCGGATCGTCGGTGCTCCGGACCAGCCCGATGCTGTTCACATTCATCATGTAATGCGCCGGCACGTGGTCTCCTTCCTCGCCCAGGATGGAAAACGCCTTGCGCGCGACCGGGTGGTCGCGTTCCATGTTCCAGTTCTTCAGGAAGTCGCGATGCCGCCAGTCGCGCCCGACCGCCTTCGAGAAGGCGAGCGAACCGGCCAAGCGCGGCACGGGATGACCGATGAGGTGGCCGCCGCGGAACTCCTCGCCAAAGGCGGCGCGCGCTGCCGGGAAATGATCCGGAACGATACCATGCACATCGCCGCAGGCTCGATAGTCGTTCCAGCCGAGCCGAGCCATGCAATCGAGATATTCCACCGCGGTCAGGTCCCTTTGAATCCGCGAATGCGGCGCGAAGTTCATGCATGACCACGCATGAATCGCCGGATGCAGATTGATGCATTCCGTGACCCATTGGACGCCGGCGTTTCCCCACGACGTTACGGCAAACACTGTCTTCATCCGGCCACTGCCCCGTGTCGATTCAATCCCATCATAGACACTTTCCACAGCTTCGTGGCAATCTCCGCACCGCGAGCAACCTTGGCGTGTCATTCACAAACGGAGAAACCGTGCTGAGCCTATTCACCCGGCAACCGAGCAAGTTCGATCGAACCGCTTTCGAGCGCGATGGCATACAGCTACTGGGGCGATTTCTCAGCGAGCCCGAGAAGCAAGTGCTCAAAGAGATTCTCGACGAATTTCACGCGCTGCTCGCCGCTGGGAAGATCACGCGCACCTCAGTGCACACGGCTGGCGACCATGCCAAGCTCTTCGACCGCATCGACAATTTCGCGAGCATTCGCGCGCTCGCTCAGTCGATCGTCGGCGAGAATTATTGCCGCTTGGTCTCGCGCTTCCTCATCAAGGACAAGAGCTACCGTGCCGCGGTGCCGGCGCACCAGGATTACCCCTATTTCGGCGGCTATCCTAACAAGCTCAACATTTTCGTGCCGCTCACGCGGACGAACGCAGCGAACGGCACCTTGACCTTTCTCAAGGGTTCCCACCGCTACGGGCCGCTCGAGCGCGGAACGATCGATATCGATCGCTATCCGCAATTGGAGCGCATGCCGATGAAGCTAGAGGTGGGCGACATTGCGATCGCGGATTTCTTGACCTGGCATTACTCGGAGCCTTCGACCAGGGAAGAGGATCGGGTGATGGTGCAGATCGTCTATCAGCCCTCGACCGATCCCTCCTCGAAAGTGCTGGTGTCGGGCCGCATCCTCAATGACGCTCTTTGTCCGACGCGCGAGACGCCGCTCAAGGTTCAGGAGACGCAAATCTGCTATCGCGAAGCGGCCAATCAGTTCGCGCACAAGAACTACGCCGCGGCCGAGCAGGTCGCGCTCAGCGTCGTCAGCACCCGACCCGGAGAACGTCAATGTCCTGTTGCTGCTGAAGCGCCTTTCCGCGCTGCGCGGCGACACCGCGGCGGCGCGTGACTACGCCACAAAAGCCTTGGCCGCCGCGCAAGCGGCGCTCGGCGCCTGCGAGGCGGAGTGTCGATAGCGCGCCGACGCGTATGCGCGACGCGTGCATAGGATGTTCCTCCCGCGCCGTGCCGGCGCGCCGCGACACCCTGTTCGGCGCCGCGCCCTTGCCGCGCACGCCCCGCTCCCTGTAAGAGAGGTGCGCGGCGTGCGGCTCTTTGGTTGGTGCGGGGGACCCTGGCTCATGCATATCGGAAGAAGGATGGCGTCGTGGCTCGTCCTGGGCGCCTTTCTCGCGCTCGGCGGTTGCGGCATGTTCGGCCAGAGCAGCGAGCAGGCGCGCCAGCAGGCCGTCACAAACGCCCGCAAGCTCTGCGTCGATTTCGGCTACAAGGCCGGCACCACCGAGTTCGCCCAATGCGTCCAGGCGGAGTACGACCGCGGCTCGCACCCGGCCGAGGCGCGCGCAGCGCAGCCCTCATCGACACCGCCCGCAACGGCCCAGGCGCAACCGGCGCAATCAAAGGCTGACGCTACGGATGACTGGCTCGAGCGCTGGATCCACAAGCCGCCATGCTCGAGCTGTGCCGGGTTTGCGCACTGACAAGCGGCTGCCGGCACGCTCATCCCGCTGCCAATACTGATCCGATCTCCCTCACCAGCCGCCGCCGCTCGGCCTCCGTATTGACCGGGTAGCGCACCCAATCGCCGTCGCGCTTCAGATCGGCGAAAATACCGGCGGGGTCCTCGTGGAAATGGAGGAACGCCTTGCCGCGGGCGTAGAAGAGGCCGGTGCCGCGCTCCTTGAGGCGCGGCTCACGGCGGAGCGCGGCGAGAAGGCTCTCGATCCGCACCAGAGCCTCGGGTCCCGCATGCCTCACGATAGATGTCCTTGCCGGCGCTGAGCCAAGGTCAGGGATCGACGGTCGTCAGTTTGGCGCCGTCATCGGCGACGATAACCGCAAGAAGCTTCGCCGGCTCCGACGTGCTCGCATTCTCGCTCACCACATGGTGCGCGCCCGGGCCTTCGAAGAAGAACTCGCCCGCGTGATAGACGCGCGCGGCTTCGCTGTCGACCTGCGAGCGCACGGCGCCGGCGAGCACATAGGCGAAGACCACGCCGGCATGATGGTGCGGCTTCGAGGCAGCGCCGGGATCGTATTCGACGGTGACCACCGTCATCGTCTTGCCCGGCACATTGGGAAGCGCCTTCGAGAAGACCGGCTGCACCCGCGAGGAGGCGCCCGCCGCCGCCAGCCTATCCGAGAAGAGGCCGAGCGCCGCGAGGAGCACGCTGGCGGCAAGCGCGGTGAGGGCGAGAGGCAGAGTTCTCATGGGGCCAGACCTTTTTGAGGGACCAAGACCCCATGAGACTACGGCGCAGGACGCCGGGCAAGCGTGGCGATCAGCCGGTGCGTCCCCAGCCCGACACCATCGGCGCGTGCCGTGCCGGATGAGTCGGTGATCGCTGCGCGACGGCGGCAGGGGACCGGCCGCGGCTCAACCAGCTCGCCGCCGCCGCGACGGCGAGGCCGCCGAGGATGGCGCCCGCGGCGATGCGCGCCGCCTGCCCATTGCCGCCATCGCCGGCTTGCGGCTCGCCCGTGCCGGGCGCCGCCATCTTGCGGTGCTGCTCGACCGTCATTCCGGCCGGCAGGACATTGGCGATCGCCGATTGCAGCTTGTTCTTCAGGCCGGTCACGATATCGCCCCGCCCCTTCATCATGGCCTCGAAGCCTTGGCGGGCGACGAAGGCGGGATCGTCCTTCTTTGCCGTGCCGACCTTGGTGTCCGTCATCTCGGCGCGACGGAAGAATTCGGTATCGGTCGCGCCCGGCATCAGGCAGGTGACGGTCACGCCGCTGTCCTTGAGCTCGTTACGCAAGGCGAAAGAGAAGGAGTCGAGGAAGGCCTTGGTGCCGTTATAGACGGCCTGGAAGCTGCCCGGCATGAAGCCGGCGATCGAGCCGGTGATGAGAATGCGCCCGGCGCCGCGCGCCCGCATCTCGCGACCGATCTTCTGGATGAGGTAGAGCGTGCCGGTGAGATTGGTGTCGAGGACGCGGCGCGCCTCGTGCCAATCCTGATCGAAAAAGGCATGGCCCAGCCCGCGCCCCGCATTGGCGAGCAAGGCGTCGACGGGGCGATGCTCGGCGCGCACCGCCTCGAGAAGACGATCGACGCCGTCCTCGCCGGCGAGATCCGTCTCGACCGCGGCGACATGGGCGCCGAGCGCGCGCAGCTTCGACGCCGCATCCTCGATCCGCGCCTCGTCGGCGGCGATGACCAGGTCGAAGCCATGCTGCGCGCAGCATTTCGCGAGTTCGTAGCCGATGCCTGTCGAAGCGCCGGTGACGACGGCCAGTTGTCTTTCGCTCTCTGCCATGAGTGTCGCTCGCTGAAGAAAGGCGTCGGGGATCACTCTCGCGAACATCCGTCGCGAGGGCCTGTTCCGCGCGGCGATACGCCTGATTTAGGCGAACCCGAACCCGCTCAACGGCGACGCCGGACGCAATGTCCCCTGATCCATCGCCCGTTGCGCGCGCGATGACCCCCGATATAGCGGCCATGCGGACCGCAGCGGCGGTCCACCTCGACGATATTGGCCGAGCGGGGCGCCTCGAGCAGGGGCGCGGCCGGCAGGGCCTTGGCGGGAGCCGGGCTCAGGACGATGAGCGGCGCAAGGAGTGCCAATCCGAGCAAGAGGGAGCGGCGCATGCGATTCTCCTTCAGATCGGGCGGGGCGCAGGCGATCTCTGTCTCTCGATAGGCGTCAGTGCCAATCCTCGCAACTGCGATCCGGCGTCCTTTCGCACCATTCGCGATGTTCGCGTTCCGCACGATCGCGGTCATAGGCTTCTCGCCCGTGATGCTGCTCCCACCAATCGTGGTGCGGATCGGCGGCGATCGGCCGTTCACGGACCTCGCACCCCGTCACCAAGACGAGCGCCATCGCGGCAAGCACGATCTTCGCAGATGTCATCGCGTCCTCCAGTGCATCTTGTGGAATAACCCTGCCCAAGCCGAAAGGTTGCCTCGGCGCGCCGCCGCCTCGCGTTCAGTTGACGCCCGACAATTTCGGCGGCGCGACGGCAATTGCGCCGAAGTTTTGCTGCCGGCGGCCGCCCCCTTCGATAGCATCGCGAAAAATCATTCCCGGGAGGAAACGAATGAATGTGCCTGCCATCATCGCAGCGGCGCTGACCGTCGGCATCATCTCGCCGGCCGCCGCCGAACCGAGTTCGGCCGCCTCCCGTCAGGAGGCGCGCCAGACGGCCGAAGCGCTGATCGCGAAGCTCGACGCGGCCTATAACCGCCATGACGCCGCCGGCATCGCTTCGCTTTTCGCCGAGGACGCCACGCTCGTCCCGGCGCGCTCGAGCCCGACGCTCGGCGCCGTGCTCTCGGGCCGGCTCCAGATCGAGAAGTTCTTCGCGCAGGCGGTGACGATGTTCGGCCAACAGACCGAGACGGTCGTCGATGCCGGTCCGATCGGCGATGCGGGGATTTGGCTCGTGACCGAACTGCACCTCGCAGGGCACGGGCAGCTCGAGGGACATGTCGGCGGTGTGCTTGTCCGCAGCGGAGACGGGTGGCAAATCCGAATGAGCACCGTCAGCGCCCGCCCGCCCGGCGCAAGCACTGCCGCGGCACCTGCGCATCAGTAGAGTAAACCCCGGCGAGCCCGCGATCGCGCCGACGTGGCGAAGTTCCAACCCCGGGCCGCTGGACTCCCCGTTGCCATCCGCGCAACATGTGATACGGCGCCAAGGGCGCAAAGCCGCGCCCCGGCCGCACCATAGGTGTCACCATGCGCCACATCCTTGTGGTCGATGACGACCCGGCCATCTGCGAGGTGATGCAGATGGGGCTAGAGATGGATGGCACCTGCCGCGTGACGCCGGCGGCGAATGCCGTCGAGGCAATTGACACCGCGCTGCACGACCGTCCGGATGTTGCGATCGTCGGTGCCATATTGCCGCGGCGGTCCGGCCTCGCGCTGGCGCTCGATCTCGTCGAGTTGAGCATCCCCGTGCTGATCACCAGCGGCGGACCGGACCAACAGCACCGCCTCGACGAAGCCGGATGCTACTTTCTGCGCAAGCCCTTCTCCTTCGCCCGCCTGGCCGAGGAGGTGCGGGTATTGCTCGCGGATTCGGCGCAACGCCGGGCGCAGCTTGCGACCGCGCTCCGCGCTTTGGTCGCCGCGCGAAGCGAGCTTGCCGACACCATGGAGAAGACGGCACACCTCGTCGCGGATGCGCGTTGGCGGCGTTTGGGCGGATTTCTCGGCGGACCGCCCTCCGCGGCGCGATTGGCGACATTCGCCGCCATCCTGGCCGACGCCATTAAAGCGACCGGCGCCGACCGCGGAACGCTGCAATTGGCCCACCGCGAAACGGGCGCCCTCCACATCGTCGCGAGCCGCGGCTTTGGCGAGCGATTCCTGAGGTTCTTCGACGACGTCAGGGCGGGCGACGGTTCCACTTGCGGCGTGGCGCTGCTGCGGCGCGAGCGCATCATCGTGCCCGACATCGAACGCAGCGCGATCTTTGCGGGAAAGCCGAGCGGCCAGGTTCTGCGCGCGGCGGGGGTGCGCAGCGTGCAGTCGACGCCCATCGTCAATGGCGGCGGCCTGCTCGGCGTCGTCTCGACGCATCGCCGTACGATCTGGATGCCGAGTGCCACGGAGCTCGCTCGGCTCGATGCCGTGGTCGCGCACGCCGCCATCGAGCTGCGATCGGCATAGCCAGCCTGCGACGATCCGGACGCCATGCGCACGGCTTGGCCCTCCGTGCCGGGGCTGCTAGTGTGCACCGGCCGCGGCGGGCGCCGGGTTAGCTCAGCGGTAGAGCAGCGGTTTTGTAAACCGAAGGTCGGGGGTTCAATCCCCTCACCCGGCACCAGTTTTTCATCGCGCCGCGCCGCCATAGCTCCGCCCCTTCGCGGTGCAGCGGGCCTTGCTCTCGCGCAGCACCTGGTCGACCAGTTCGAGAAGGGGCGCGATGCGATAGGGCTTGAAGAGATAGCGGTGGCCGCTCTTCTCCACCGTCTCGAAGTGATCGTGATGGCCGGTGACGAGAATGACGCCGCAGCCATGGGCGGCTGCCTCCTCGGCGAGCGCGATGCCGTTCTCTCCGCCGGGCAGCAGCACGTCGATGAGGACGATATCGACATCGCCCGCGGCCAGCGCCTGGCGCATCGCCGCGCCATTGCCGACGAGGGTGAAATGGTAACCCTCATGCCCGAACGCCTCGCCGAGCAGGTCCTGGATGTCCTGATTGTCCTCGACGACAAGAACCTTGCAGATCTTCGTCACGGCCATCTTCGCCTCGTCCTCTGCGGAACGTGGTTACCGTAACAATCCGTAACCGGATGCATCAATGCGTGAATGCGCGGGTTGCGCCCCGTCCGAACGCGCTGTGGTGGAGATCAGGGGAGCGGGCCCGCCGCGGCCTCAGTGGATCCGCTCATCCTCGCCGGGTTCGCCGCGCAACAGCTCGGCCAAGGCGCCGACGATCTTCATGAGCGCACGGAACCCCTCCTGGTCGCCTTTCGCCTTCAGCTCATCGGCGCGGCGGGCCACGATGCGGGCGGCATCGGTGCCGTGCTCGCTGAGAAGGCGCGTCGTCACGCGCCACGTATCGGTATCAGGGATCATGAGGCGAACCGGCGTAGAGAGAGATCACCGGCTACGAAGCAAACATCGGGCCAGATTGCAAGTGGCACCGCCAGCCGCGGCTTGGCGCGACGATCGGCGGAATCGTCCGGCCAATCCGTAAAAACCGCCGACGGTGACCGTCAATCCCGGCGGCATGCTGTTCGCGCGACGGAAATTTGCGCTAGAAAGCCTCGCCTCCCGCGAGAAGAACCGCCATGCCCCGCGCCGTGCTCTGCCGCAATCTCGGACCGCCCGAGCAGCTTAGCTTCGAAGACCTGCCGCCGCTTCCGCTCGGCGAAGGCGAGGCGCGCATCCGGCTGCGCGCCAGCGGCGTCAACTTTCCGGACACGCTGATCATCGCCGGCAAATACCAGTTCAAGCCGCCGCTGCCCTTCACGCCGGGCGTCGAGAGCGCCGGGATCGTCACGGAGATCGCGCCCGGCACCAGGGAATACCGGGTCGGCGACCGCGTCATCACCCGCCAGCGCCTCGGCGGCTATGCCGAGGAGATCGTGCTGCCAGCGACGCAACTGATGCGGCTTCCCCGCGGCTTCGGGTTCGCCGAGGGGGCGACTTTCCTCGTCGCCGGCCTGACCGCCTATCACGCGCTGGCGCAGCGGGCGCGGCTCGCGGCGGGCGAGGTTCTTCTCGTCCATGGCGCCGCCGGCGGCGTCGGTCTCGCCGCGGTCGAGATCGGCAAGCTCCTCGGCGCCACCGTGATCGCGACGGCGTCGAGCGAGGAGAAGCTCGCCGTCGCGCGAAGCCGCGGCGCCGATCATCTCGTCAACTATCAGAGCGAGGATTTCGTCGAGGCGGTGAGGCGCCTCACCGGCGGCGCCGGCGCCGATGTCATTTACGATCCCGTCGGCGGCGATGTCCTCGTGCAGTCGCTGCGCTGCGTCGCCTGGCAGGGGCGCGTGCTCGTCATCGGCTTCGCCGGCGGCGAGATCCCGGCGCTCGCGGCAAACCGCATCCTCATCAAGGGATGCTCGGTGATCGGCGTGCGCGCGGGCGAGGCCGGCCGCCACGATCCCGCTTCGGCCAAAGCCGCCTATGACGCGCTTCTCGCCTATGCCGAGGCGGGACACCTCCGCCCGCATATCTCGCATCGTTTGCCGCTCGCCCGCTATGCCGAGGCGATGCGGCTTTTGATGGGGCGCAAGGCGATCGGTCGGGTAGCGCTCATCAGCGAGGGATGAACCCCGTCACCCGATGAAGGCCGCGATCGCCTCCGCCGCGGCGGCGGGCTGGTCCTGCACGAGGAAATGCTTCGCATCGGCGATGGTACGCTCGGTGACGCGGCTCGCCACCTGCGCGATCGAGCGATGCGAAATCGCGCCGAGCCCATGAGCAGCGGCAAGCGAGAGGACGGGCATCGGCAATTTCGCGGCGGAGAAGCGCTCGATATTCGTCTTCGCGTCCTGAAGCAGCGTGCGGTAGTAGTTGAAGCTCGCGACCAGACCGCCGGCGGCGTAGGTGCGAGCATATTCATCGACATCCGCCGCGGTCAGCGCCGACGGGTTCATCGTGCCGCGACGATAGAAATATTCGATGAAGGACCGCTCGCGGCCGGCGACGAGAAGCTCGGCGATGCCGGCGGCCATGCAGAACCCCATATGCCAGCTCCCGCCATGGGCCATATCCATCAAGGCCTCGAGGCCGAAACCGGGAATGGCGCTCTCGATGAAGGTGAAGCTGCGGACCTCGCGCGGCCATTCGGCGGCATAGGCGAAGCCCACGGGACCGCCCATATCCTGCGCCACCAGATCGATCTCGCCGAAGCCCAGCGATTGCACGAGCGCGCGCAGATCGGCGGCGATGGTGAGCTTGTCATAACCGGTCGCCGGGCGGTCGGAATCGCCGAAACCGCGCAGGTCCGGCGCGATCACGGTGCGGCGTTCGGCGAGGACCGGGACGACCTTGCGCCAGGCATACCAGGTCTCGGGCCAGCCATGGATGAGGAGCACGGGCGCGCCTCGGCCCGCGACGACGAAATGAAGCGCGGTCCCGTTCACCTCGACGCGGCGCGAGGAGAGGCCCGCCGGCAGCGCCGCAGCGGCGATCGGCAAGCTGGCCGTCGCGGGCATTGCCGCCGCGCCCAGCAGCAGGTTTCGTCGTGACGGAAATTCGAACGGCATCCAGACCATCCTCCGGCTTTAATTGCCTGCAAGTCCCTTCACCAGCAGCGAGACCGTATCGGCGCCGGCTTTGCGGTCCTTGGCGATCTCCTGATATTCGGGCGCATCGATGAAGCGGCGGCACGCGGCCTCATCGTGCGGCGGCGCGCGCTCAAAAATCCCGCCCGAATTCCAGGCGCCAGACCAGCGTGCCGCGCGGCGCGGCCGGCGTCACGCCGAAGACATAGCCGATATTATAGGCGAAATCGCCGACCTCCTCGATCTCGCGCGCGCCGTGGAGGACGGGGCCGAGCCGATGATCCTGCGCGCCGGCGCGCGCGAAGCTGCCGAGCTTCCCCGGCTCGCCGAAGAACTCGATGCCCGGCGCGATTTCGGGAATGAATTGCCAGGTCGAGATGCCGTTATAGCGCAGCCGGACGCCGGTCACGGCATGGCGGCCCATATCGTGATCGAGCAGCAGATTGATCACCGTCTGGGACGGGCCGAATGTCTTGCCGAAGAGACCGCCGATGGTGGCGGTCGAGGGCGTCTTGCCGTCGGTCGGCTGATCATATTCGAGGAAGAGCGAGGTCACCGGCAGCCATTCGCCCTCGCGAAAGATCCGGAACGCATTCTCGAAATCGGTGGTGCGGTATTTGAGGCCGCCCAGATCGCTCTCCCAATGTCCCTCGATCTCGGTCCACCAATACTCGGTCACGCCATAGCCGAGCTCGACGAAATGCGTCTGATGCGGATCGCTCGAATGCCCGCGCCGCAGTACGAGCGCGCTGTTGTCCTCGAGCGAAACCTGCCCCTCCTCTTCGGTCGGCGGGTTGATCTTCAGTTCGGCGGCGGGGGCGGGAAGTGCGGTGATTAAGGCGGCCAGTGCGGCAAGTGCCAGGCGAAAGCTGCACCCATTGATTTGGAATATCCGGCCGTCATTGCGAGCAAAGCGAAGCAATCCACGGTGAATGACGCGGCGCAAACGATGGATTGCTTCGTCGGCGATGCCTCCTCGCAATGACAGCGCCCTGGCGGATTCCATCAAGCCGCGGCACGCTTCAGCAAGCGCACCGCGCGTCAAACGTGAAAAATGCTGAACCAGCGGCCGAATGTGCACGCGCTATGCTCGACGGCTGCGCCGCGTTGTGAGCTCGCGCTTTGCAGCCGCGCGAAGACCGCCGAAGTCAAGCAATCCTGCATCGCCGCTGGAGATACCCTGCTTCCAAGCATGCTGAAGTCTGTTTATGCGCCCCGCCTCCTGTCGATCGGCGCGCACAATCGGGCGCAACGCTTTCCGCACGACACCGAGCAACATGATCGCGGAACCGGCGACTTTCCAAATGGTCATATCGCGGGATTCTGTCATTGCATCGAACTATCATACCGGCAACTTGTGCGCCCCGAAATCCTCCCTCAGCTTTGTCTTGAGGAGCTTGCCCGTCGCCGTGTGCGGCAGTGAGTCCACGAAGACGACATCGTCGGGAATCCACCATTTCGCGACCTTGTCCTCGTAGAACTTCAAGAGCTCCTCGCGGCTGACATTGGCGCCCGCCTTCTTCTGCACGAGGAGAAGCGGCCGTTCGTCCCATTTCGGGTGGCGCACGCCGATGACGGCGGCCTCGGCGACGGCGGGATGCGCGACCGCGACATTCTCCAATTCGATCGAGCTGATCCATTCGCCGCCCGATTTGATGACGTCCTTCGAGCGGTCGGTGATCTGGATGAAGCCTTCCTCGTCGATGGTCGCGACATCGCCCGTGGGGAACCAGCCTTGGCGCAGGGGATCGCCGCCCTCCCCCTTGAAATAGCCCTTGGCGATCCAGGGACCCTTCACCATGAGGTCGCCGAAGGCCTTGCCGTCCCAGGGAAGCTCCTTGCCCTTGGCATCGACGATCTTCATATCGACGCCGAAGATGGCGCGGCCCTGCTTGCTCTTGACCGCGAGCTGGTCCTCGAAGCTCTGGCCGCCATGCGCCGCCTTCAACTGCGAGACGGTGCCCAAGGGACTCATCTCGGTCATGCCCCAGGCATGCAGCACCTCGACGCCATGCTCGGTCTCGAAGGCGCGGATCATCGCCGGCGGACAAGCGGAGCCGCCGATCACCGTGCGCTTCAAGGTGGTGAAGCGCTGATTGCTCTGCGCCATATATTGCAGAAGCCCGAGCCACACGGTCGGCACGCCGCCGCTGAAGGTGACCTTCTCGCCCTCGAAAAGCTCGAAGAGGCTCTTGCCGTCGAGCGCAGCACCAGGAAAGACGAGCTTCGCGCCGACGAGCGGGCAGGCATAGGCCAAGCCCCAGGCATTGGCGTGAAACATCGGCACCACCGGCAGCACGCTGTCGGACGCCGAGAGCTTCATCGCATCGGGGAGGGCGGCGCCATAAGAATGGAGCACGGTCGAGCGATGAGAATAGAGCACGCCTTTGGGATTGCCGGTCGTGCCCGAGGTGTAGCAGAGCGAGGAGGCGGCGTTCTCGTCGAGGAGCGGCCAGTCGAAATCGTCGCTCTCGGCCTCGACCAACTCCTCGTAGCAGAGCGCATCGGGGAGTGACGCGGGCATATGCGCGCGGTCGGTCATCGCGACCCAGCCTTTGACGTTCGCGCAATGCGGCTTCAGCTTCTCGATGAGCGGGACGAAGGTGAGGTCGAAGAAGACGTAGCGGTCCTCGGCATGATTGATGATGTAGACGATCTGCTCGGGGAAGAGGCGCGGATTGATGGTATGGCAGACCGCGCCCATGCCGGAGACGCCATAATAGATCTCGAAATGGCGAAAGCTGTTCCAGGCAAGCGTGCCGATGCGGTCCGCCTCCTTGACGCCGAGCCGGAGGAGCGCATTGGCAAGCTTCCGCGCGCGGGCATGGGCGTCGCGATAGGCGTAGCGGTGGATCGGTCCTTCGACCATGCGCGAGACGATCTCGGTCTTGCCGTGATGGCGGTCGGCATAGGTGATGAGCGACGAGATCAGCAGCGGTTGGTCTTGCATCAGACCATGCATGAGCGCCTCCCAGAGCGAGCCGCCCGGCCGCTCTTCAAAGGCGTGCGCGAGGCGGGTTTTTCCTGTTCGCTAATGACTTAGCGCATCGTTTCCGGCGAAGCCAGAGGCGAGCGGCAATCAGGATGTTGCGCGGCCATCGCAACTGTATTAATGAGTCACAAGGTCGGGACCAGCGGACCCCCGGCTCCTCCAAGACGGCGTGCCGTCCAAGCTCCGCTCATCACTCGAGGTCTCGAGGGCTGAGCGTATGGGCGAAATTTGCATCCGCATTCCTTCGACGAAATCCTTATCCCCCGGTGCCTGGCCGCGCGCGAGCCTACGCCTCTACCGCGTGTCTCATTCAGATGGCATCGCTCAAGGCACTGTCATGGCGAGGAGGCATCGCCGACGAAGCCATCCAGGATCGAAAGAACGTCGCCCGCCCTGGATGGCTTCGCTCCGCTCGCCATGACGACCTTCTGTTCCCGCAAAACGGGAACTGCTTTAACCATGACGATCCCTGGAGAAACGCGATGACCGATGACATGAAAAGACGTGGTTTCATCACCTCCGCCGGGCTCTTCGCCGGCGCCGCGATGCTGGCAGGCACGGCCGAGCGCTCCGCCGCGGCGCAGGCGTCCGCTGCCGCGCCGCTGAAGCCGATGGTCTATGAGACGAAGCCGCTGACCCTCAATCCCAGGAGGGTGCGAGGCTTGTCGGAAAAGATCGTGACGAGCCATTACGAGAACAACTATGTCGGCGCCGTCAAAAGGCTGAATGCGATCACCGCCGATCTCGCCGGCCTCGATCTCGCAACCGCGCCGAGCTTCGTCCTGAACGGCTTAAAGCGCGAAGAGCTCATCGCGCTCAATTCGATGATCTTGCACGAGCTCTATTTCGATGGGCTCGGCGGCAATGGCGACCGGCCGATCGGCGATCTCGCCCATGCGATCGCGCGCGATTTCGGCAGCCTCGAACGCTGGCGCGCCGAGTTCGCCGCCATGGGCAAGGCCGAAGGCGGCGGCTCCGGCTGGGTCATCCTGGCCTACGCGCCGCACAACAAGCGGCTCGTCAACCAATGGGCCGCCGACCACACCATGACCCTCGCCGGCGGACGGCCGATCTTGGCGCTCGACATGTATGAGCATGCCTATCAGATGGATTACGGCGCCAAGGCCGCGGCTTACGTCGATGCCTTCATGGAGGGCATCCGTTGGGAGAATGTGGCCAAGCTCTACGACCGCTACAGCCGCGAGAGCTGAGGAAGGAGAGGGCCGTGATCCGGCCCTCCCCAGAATTTCAGTCCTTGTCGGTATCGGGCATGGCCTGACCCGTTTGCGGATTGACCGCGAGCTTCTCGGTCTTGCCGTTCTTCGTCGCCGTCACATCGACGTGACCTTTGTCGTGCTCCTTGATCTGCACGTTGCTGTAGCCTTCGGATTCAAGCTTCTGCTTGATCTGAGAGTCGCTCATCGTGCTTGCTCCGGCACCGCTGGTGCCCTGCTTCTCCGCGGCAAGCGCCAGGCTCGCCGCGCCAAGGAGCATCAACACGCCGACCGTCGTCGCTGCAAGTCTCTTCATCGCGTTCCTCATGGCTATGTGTTCGTCTGAAGGTGCGGACATCCATTCCGTCGTTCCGTCGACCCGGGCGCCGCGGTCAGCCTTTCTTGACGTCGATCTTCGCCAAAGCGGCGCGGAGGCCTTTTGCCAATTTCTGCGCGTCGTCATTGGCCCAGAAATGCGCGGGACCGCGGTCAGGGCAACCATCGAAATGGTTTTGAAGGACATCGGGCGTTCCCTCCGGAGGCTTTCGCGCGGAGCGCATCTGCCGGCAAATGACCTTTTTGGAATCGCCTGAGCTCAATGGTAACGACTTCGTTTAAGGCAGTTTTATGGGATCGACCGCATCAACCGGCATTGCGCTCCATGGATGCGCGGAGCCGCTTAAATCTGCCCTAAACTTCGTGTAGTGATTCGAGAGCAACGGATCGCCGGATTCAGTCGGCTATGCGGCGTAGCCATCAGGCCGATGAAGCATGCGCCTTCTCATTGTTGAAGACGAGGCCCGGATCGCCGAACTCCTGCAACGCGCTCTTGAGCGCGCCGATTTTGTCGTCGATGCCGTTCGGCTCGTCGCGGACGCGCGCGAGGTTCTCTCCGCCATACCCTACGATGCCGCCATTCTCGACCTCGGGCTCCCCGATGGCGACGGCATGAAGCTGCTGGGCGAACTTCGCTCTGCCGGCAACCGGATTCCGATCCTGGTCCTGACCGCGCGCGACGCCGTCGAGGATCGCGTCATCGGGCTCGATTCCGGGGCGGATGACTATCTGGTCAAGCCCTTTGCCATGGCCGAGCTGATCGCGCGCACCAAGGCGCTGTTGCGGCGGCCGGGCGGCGCCCTGGGGACGACGCTCAAGGCCGGCAATATCATCTTTGATAGTATCGGCCGCGATGTTCGAGTGGGAGATGCGCCGCTACTCCTGCCGCGGCGCGAGGCCGCCATTCTCGAGCATTTGATGCGCCGGCTCGGACGCGTCATCCCGAAGGCCGTGCTGGAGGAGAAACTCTACGGCATTGACGATGAACTCGAATCCAACGCCATCCCCGTCCATGTGCATCATCTCCGGCGCAAACTCGTCGAAGCGGGCGCGAGCGCGGAGATTCATACGGTGCGCGGCGTCGGTTATCTTCTCACGGAAGCCAAGTCTTGATCGGTCCCCATCTCCGCTCATTGCAAGCACGTCTCGCGGTACGCTTGGCGATGGTCTATGTCGTTGCGACCGCTGTCATTGTCGGCGTCCTCGTCTACCGTGCCTACGATACCGCCGCGTCGCTCAATGATCGGGAACTCAGCCTCCGGGCCTCGGATCTCGGGCAATCGGTGTCGCTCGACAGCGCAGGGACGCCGCGGCTGCAATTGCCGCCGAAATTGGCCGCAGCCTATCAAGCCGCCGCGGAGCTCGATGTCTACGCCGTCCGCGCGGCGGATGGCCGCATCATCGCCGCTTCGCCCGCGAGCTTCGGCGAGCGTGTCGCGGAATGGCCGACGCCCACCGATGATCCCACCTATTTTCGCCTGACCAGCCTCGGCAATCGGCCCGAGCCCTATTACGGCTTGGCGCTCGCCGTCGACAGCGCCGCCGGTCCGCTGTCCATCTTCGTCGCCCGCGCCGCGGGGGCCGACGCGCTGGTCCATTCGTTGCTCTACGAGTTCGTGCTCGATGCGGCATGGATCGTTCCGGTCGTGATGGCTTTGACGGTGGCGATCGCCATCTTCGCGATCCGCAGCGGATTGGGGCCGGTGCGGCAAGTATCGCAAACGGCCATGGCCATCGCGCCCAGCGCCACCTCCGTCCGGCTGCCCGAGGCCGGACTGCCGAGCGAGATCACGCCGCTCGTGACCGCCGTGAACCGCGCCCTCGACCGGCTCGAACAAGGCTTTGCCGTTCAGCGCCAATTCACCGCCAACGCCGCCCACCAGTTGCGAACACCTTTGGCCATCATCACCGCCGCGCTCGACGGAATGGAATCCGGCGAGGAGCTGACCAAGCTGAAAGCCGATGTCGCGCGAATGAACCGGCTCGTCGAGCAATTGCTGCGTGTCGCGCGCCTCGATGCGATCGCTCTCGACCTGTCTGCGACCGTCGATCTCAACGAAATCGCCGCCTCCGTCGTCGCCGTGATGGCACCTTGGGCGATCACGCAGCAACGGACCCTCGCCTTCATCGGCAGTGAGGCGCCGGTCGAGGTCAGGGGGAGTGGGCTCGCGATCGAAGACGCCATCAGAAATCTCGTCGAGAATGCCGTTGCGCATTCGCCCAGCGGAGAAGAGGTCGTGGTGAGCGTCTCTCGAGACCAAAAGGTAAGAGTTTGTGATCGCGGGCCCGGAATCGCCGGCGAAGACAGGGAACGCATTTTCGAGCGCTTCTGGCGCGGCGGAGCAGCGATCGGCGGCGGTGCAGGTCTCGGCCTTGCCATCGTGCGCGATATCATGACGGCGCATGGAGGTGCTGTTTCCGTCGAGGGCAATCCGGATGGTGGCGCGATTTTCACGCTGAGCTTTGCGCAAGCGAGCTCATTGCCGCGCGAGGCATAAACTTGCCTTAAACAAGGGCGCTCATCCTGGTGGAGGGAGAGTCGAATGTTTCGGAAGAGAGGACGCGCCGCGGCGCTCGTCATCGTTCTCGTCATCGCGGCGGTCGCGGCGGCGCTCTATTGGTGGGTCTTGCCCGGCCTTTCCAGCGCGCGCAGCGAACCGCCGACGGCGGAAGTCGCGGTCGCCACCTGGCTCCTCCACCAGAGCGTTCCCGAAGAACAGCGCGCGCGGAAGAATCCGCTGGGCCGCGATGCCGCCGATCTCGCCGCGGGCCGCGACCTCTTCCGCCAGAAATGCGAGGGCTGCCACGCCTATGATGGTGGGGGGAAGACCGAGATCGGCGCGGGCGAGTATCCGCGCCCGCCGGCGCTGCGCACGCTCGCCGTTCAAGACATGAGCGACGGCGAGATCTTCTATCACATCCGGAACGGCATCCGAAACACGGGCATGCCCGCCTGGTCGCTCCCCGACCGCGAGACCTGGCAGCTCGTCCTCTATATCCGCCACCTGCCGCAGACGGCGGCGCCCGCTCCGGAGACGAATGCGCCGAGCCCCATCACGGCCGGCGCCCATTATGTCGGCTCCGCCGCCTGCAAAGAATGCCACGCCGAGATCTATGAGCGCTGGAAGAAGACGCCGATGGCCAATGTCGTGCGCGATCCGCGCGAGCATCCCGACGCCATCATCCCCGATCTCTCGAAAGCCGATCCATCGCTCGTCACCTTCACCAAGGACGACATCGCCCTCGTCTATGGCAGCATCTGGAAGCAGCGCTACTTCACCAAGCGCGGCGACGACTATTTCGTCGAGCCGGCGCAATGGGACGTGACGCACAAGCTCTGGCGCAAATATTTCGTGCGCAACGGCACCGATTGGTGGGCGCCGCTCTATCCCCCCGACAATTTCCAGCGGCCGACCGGTCCGCTCTGCGATGGCTGCCATTCCGTCAATTACGACATCGCGACGAAGCAGGTGACCGAATGGAATGTCGGCTGCGAGAAATGCCATGGCCCCGGCAGCCTCCATGTGCAGCAGAAAACCGCGGCGAGCATCGTCAATCCCGCGCGCCTCGATTACGTCCATGCCAATGACGTCTGCATCCAATGCCATTCGCAGGGCCAGCCGCTTTCGAACCCGATCACCGGCAAATATTACGACTGGCCCGTGGGCTTCCATGTCGGGCTCAATCTCGCCGATTTCTGGAAGCTCGAGGAGCACAAGCTCGGCGAGACCAACTTCATGCATTTCGCCGACGGCACCGCGCGTAAGAACCGCATGCAGGGCAACGACTTCGTCCAGAGCCTCATGTATACGCGCGGTATCACCTGTTTCAGTTGCCATGACATGCACGGCACAGCGAACGAAGCCAATCTCAGGAAGCCGCCCAACGCGATCTGCTTCGACTGCCACGGCCCCAATTCGCAGAACGGGCCGCATGCCGCCTCGATCGAGGCGCATACGCATCACGCCAAAGGCAGCGCCGGCAATGAATGCGTCGCCTGCCACATGCCCAAAATCGAAGAGACGCTCGGCGATGTGATGGTGCATGCCCATACCTTCGAGTTCATCACGCCGGCCAAGACGGAGTCGTTGAAGATCCCGAACCCCTGCACCGTCTGCCACACTGATAAGTCGCCGGAATGGGCGGCCGATGCGATGAAGCACTGGACCGACCGCTCGCCCTGGCGCATGAGCGAATGATCGTGCGGCATGCCGTGCTTTTGGGCGCCGTGCTGCTCTCGGCGCTCGTCATCGCGAGCCGCGCCCAGGCCTTCCGTCCCTTCGACGGAACCGACGCTTCCGTCGCCGATACCGGCGAGGCCGGGGTCGAGCTTCAGCCGGCGGGGCTCTTGCGCGAGGGAGCCGAGACTCGCCTCGTCTCACCCGCGACCATCGTCAATCTCGGCGTCGCGCCGAATTGGGAGGTGAATGCACAAGGCCAGGCCGAGACCCCGATCGGCCATTCGCGTGGACGCACGAGCATCACCGATACCGGTATTTTCGCCAAGGGCGTGCTACGGCCCGGATTCCTTCAGGACCGGGCGGGACCGAGCGTCGCGACCGAGTTCGGCGTGCTTTTACCGCAACTCAACGGCCCGTCCGGTGCGGGCGCCCTCTGGGATGTAATCGTGTCTGAAGGCGGTTCCTGGGGTGCGGTTCACCTCAACATCCAGCCCGAACTCGCGATGGATCGGCATTTCGACCTCTTCCTCGACCTCATCATCGAGGGACCGCGGACATGGCCGGTGAGGCCCGTTGCGGAAATCTTCATGGATCGCGATTTCGGCGGCGCGCGCACGCGCTCGGCCCTGCTCGGCGCCATCTGGCAGGTGCGCGACAATCTCGCCTTCGATATCGGCCTGCGCGGCGCGCGGGTCGACGATCATAGCGTCGTGGAGTTGCGCGCCGGCCTCACCTTCGCCTTTGCCGCGCGGTAGCGTCAGCGCAAGGAGCGCACGAACGCCATCCAATTGCCGTCGGGAGAGGCGCAAGCCGCATTGCTTGCAACGAGCGTCAGGCCGGGAAAGCGCCATAGCTTGCGCCATGTCTCGAGATCGTCGAGACCGCGCTGCCGTACGCGGCGCTCGATCCGGCGATGGATATAGGCCTTGCCGAGGGTCAGATAGAGGACGACGCCGATGGCGAGCGCCGCTGCCGCGGCGCCGAGCCCCCATCCCCACCAGGCGGCCGCCGCGGCCGCGAGAAAGCCATAGATCCAGATATTGCTGTCGGCCTCGACCGCGACGGGACTGTCCATGTGGTTGAGCCGCGCGGGCTCGATGCGGATCTCGACCTTGCCCTCGGCCTCAAGCCGTTGCAGCGCGCGCAGCAGATCGGCCGCGCTCTCGGCTTCCGCAGGGCCATCGGTCATGGGTTAATAACCCGTTCAATTCTCGCTGTCAGGATCGTTCGCGCGGGCGGCGGAGGGGCACGCCCGCGGGAGCGCGAGAGCATGGCATCACCGGGTATTTTCGCGCATCAGCACCTGCTGACGCTCTTCGGGCGTCAGGCGGCTCTCATAGATGGCGATCTGGTTGCGCCGGGCATTGGCGACGCCGAGCGATGCCGCTTGGCGGTAGAGCCAATAGGCGGCCACGGGATCCGCGGCGCCGCCGATGCCGTTGAGGCGGCACCAGGCGAGGACCTCGACCGCGCGGGGATCGTTCGCGGCCGCAGCCTTTTCCAGCAGCGCCATATCGGCCGGCGAGACCGCTTTGTCGCGCACCTTGGCGATGACATGATCGAGCGTCGGGCGCGCGGGCGGGGCCGGCGGCGGCTGAGGATGGTCGCGCTGTTCCTGCTCGCAGGCCGCATCGGGCGCGGTGAGACAGCGATAGGCGCCGTCGAGATCGTAGAATTGCCCCAGCGCGGCACCAAACGGCACGAGCACGAGGGCAACCACCACGAAAAGGAACGGGCGCGACATGGCCGGCATTATACCCCAAGGCGCGCCGCGTGGGTGATGGCATCGGCGGTGCTGGCGCTAGCGCTCGCCGGCTGCACCGAGGTCGCTTCCTCCCTGAAATCGGCCGCCATCGATCTCGGCGCGCCCGTGCCGGCGGCCTTCGACCGGAAGCCGCCGCAGGTCCCGGTCGTGCGCGGCGGGGCCTCGGGCGAGCTTCTCGCCGGTGCCGCGCCCCCGCTCCTCCCCGAGGATGCGGTCGACGAGGTGGTGAGCCCCGGTCTCAAGGAATGGCTGACGCCGCTCGAACGCCGGCAGCTCGCCGATGCGAGCCAGCAGGCCGCGGTCGCGCCCACCGGCGCCCCCGTGCCGTGGCAGGCCGCCGATGCCAAAGGCGCGGTCACCGCGGCGGGCGCCGCCGTTCCGGTCAACAATGTCTTCCGCTCGGTGAGCGGCCGGATCTGCCGTGATGTGCGGCAATATGTCGAGAAGGCGAACGAGCCGCATCAGCGGCTGGTAACGCTCTGCCGCGAATATCACGGCGATGATCTCGCGATCTGGGTGCTCGCCGGCACGACGCGCGCCGCCGAGCAATAGCCGCCGCGCCTACTCCGCCGCGAAGGCGATGGTGCTGAGGAGCGCGAGCTCCGCGCTTCGCGAATCGAGCCGCGTGTGCTGGACCACGATCGGCACATCCGACGTGATGACCGAGCTGTAATTGGCGGCGCGTGGGATCTCCTGCGGGTCCTTCAGCTCGTTGAAGCGCAGATGCCGCGTGCGCCGCGCCGGCACCGTCAGGCGATAGGGGCCGACGGGATCGCGATCGTCGAAGTAGATCATGATCTCGATATGGGCGTCGCGGTCGCCGGCATTCAGCATGCAGGCGGTCTCATGACTGGTGAAGTCGGGCGCCGGGCCGTGACTCGTCGCGGGAATATAACCTTCGGCGATCGCCCAGCGCCGCCTGCCGATGATGTCGCTCATGCCGAATCAACCGACGCCCTCGCCGATCGTTCCCGCAAGGAACGGCCGCCATGCGGCACCTGTTGGCGGGTTACCCAGTGTTTAGAATCGGCCCCACCTCACCCTCCCGTCGCTCCGCGCCGGGTCCCTCCCTCTCCGCCCCATTGGGGCGGAGAGGTTAGGTGAGGTGGGGCGGGCGCCTGACGAGAACTCAAGCGATGCCTCATTCCTTCACAACCGGATGCCTGATTTTGGCCTTTACGATTTTTGCTCTGAGCAACGCGCCCGCGAAGTCGCAGCAATCCGTGAACCCGCAGGCCGGCGGCACCGCGCGACAACCGGGGCCGGAGGTGCTGGGACTGCTGCAAAGCCAGGTGCGCGCGACCGAGCTCATGGGTGCGCCGGTGCTGAGCCCCAAGGCGCACACGCTCGGTCATGTCGCCGACATGCTGCTCGATAAGCAGCACGCGGCCGTCGACGTGATCGGCGTCGCCCTCGCCAAGGGGCCTGGCGGGAAGGTCGCGACGGTTCCCTGGTCCGCGCTTCAGCCAGCGCCCCACTCGCCCGGCAAATATGTGACCTCGCTCTCGACGAATGCGCTCGCGGACGCGCCCGATTTCGCCGATCAGGCGAAGGCGCATCCCGGCTCGTCGATGTCGCTCACGACCTGCTCGGCCGCCAGGTCGCGTCGAAGGGCGAGAAGCATCTCGGCACGCTCGTCGATGTGGTGTTCGAGCGAGGCAGCGGCCGGATCGACTATCTCCTCATCCGCAATGGCGCGGGGATCGCCCTCGGCAACGAGCCCAAGGCGGTGCCGTGGAACATGCTGGCGCAACTGCCCAAGGACAAAGGGACGCCGCTCGTCCTCACTCTCGACGCCCAGCGCCTCGCAAGCGCGCCCTTCTTCGGCGCCACCAAGGCGCGGCAGCGCCCGCAGAACCCCAACCCCGATTACGTCTTCCAGCACGTGCCGCCGACCGGCGATACCGGCGCCGGCACCTTGCCGCAACGCTGAGCGAACGGGACCATTCCGCGGCCTCGATCCTTCAATCGGTCACTGGCCGCGTCTGCTGCCCGGCACGCCCGGCACGGCTTCGGCGGCGCGGAGATCTTCGAGACATTGCGCGTCCTTGCCTTGGCGCGCGGCCGCGCGCGCCTGGTCGAGCAGCGCGGCCATGCGGGCGCGCTCGGCATCGGTCAGCGCCGCCGCCTGACCCGGCGGCTCCTGAACCGGCGGTGCCGTCGGCATGTTATCGGGATTTCCGGCGGGCGGATGGACCGACATGGGTGCGTCGATATCGGGCGGCGTGACGACGCCGCCGGTCCGCCCCAACCGCTCGGATGTGGGCGCACCGGGTTCATGTCCCGCGGGCGGCGCCGGTGCCTCGGTCGAGCCGGAGCGCGGCGTCCCCGCGCCGATATCATATTGCTGCGCCAGGCGCTCGATCTCGCCGCTGCAACTCTGGGCGAAAGCGGGCGCGCTCACGACAGCGGCGGCGAGCGCAAGCAGCGGCAGGAAGCTCGCGGGTGTCGCGCGATGTCGGCCGACCAGGCGCATAAACGTCAAAACGGAGGGTTGCCGACCGAGTTCCGCCGTCGAGCCGCCGGCGACTGCCGGTCAATGCTCGCCGCGGCTGCCGATGGCGGCAAAAGCGATGGCGGTGACCGTGAGCGTCAATTGGATTACGACGTTCCACAGCAGCTTGTCGTTGGGGACGTCATCGATCTCGAAGAAAATCTTGAGGAGGTCGATGGCGGAGATCACCGCGACCGAGGTCAGGATCTTCACCTTGATCGATCCCGGATCGAGCGCGGTCAGCCAGGCAAGGCTTCGCTGCTCGGCGCCGATCGTGATCTTGGCGACGAAATTCTCGAAGCCGCTCAGCATCACCATGACGATGAGGCTCGCGATCAGCACGAGATCGAGCAGCGTCAAGGCGTCGAGGGTGAGATGAGCCTCCTGGCCCGAGCCGATCGCCGCCGCCATATGCACGAGCTCGACGAAGAACTGCCAGATGAACAGCAGAAGCAGACAGGCGAGCCCGAAATAGAGCGGCGCCAGGAGCCAGCGGCTTGCGAAAAGCATTCTTTCGAGAAAGCGCTCCACCGTTGTGCCGTCCGACCGTCCGGAGCGCCCGCTACTTCCCGGCCGCGATGCGTACGCGCATCTGCCGCAGATTCGTGCAATAGAGCCAGGAAAGCTTCATGGCGGGCGCGAATTTATCGGGCGCGGGATCCTTGTAAACCTTCATGCATTCCTGCTCCTCGCTGCCATTGAAGCCGATCAGATTGGGAAGAAGGAATTCCCACTGCTCGACCGAGATCTTGCCAATCGGCGTGGGCGTGATCTGCTGGGTCGACTCATGCCCCGCCACCTGGCTCGCGTCCTTCACCTCGGTTCCGACCAGCATCGGCTTGCCCGCCCTCACCTCGACTTTGTTCATCGTGATCGTCAACATGCCCATATGCACAGGCGACACTTTTAGGGTCAATGAGCTCGAGAGCAAGCCGGGACCGGAATAGCCCTCGACACATGGCTGCCCCAGGCCGCGAGAGCGCCGCATTCCGGCTGCTTGATCTGCGTCGCGGCCAAGGCGCCGCCCGCCATCGGCAGCAAGGCCGCGGCCGCCGCGAAGACGAGACCCCTCATGTGCTCCTCCCCCTTGGCCTCGATTATCGAATTTTCATGTCCTGGACGACCCACGCGACCCGGCGCCAATACGCGGCCCCATCGAGATCGCCATCGGCGCGGTATCGTTCGGCGCGCTCTTCGATCCGCGCCAGCGCGTCCCGCCCGTACCGCTCGACCATGATTTCGGCGACCGTGGCGATCGGGTCGCTCTCCTTCTTCTCGACGGTCATGTCCTTCGACCCCTGTGGAAAGCGATCGCCCGATGCCGGGCGCGACCGCATCGGGAGCGCCACTCCATCAATGAATGTTTCGGCCTTCAACTATCAAACGATAGGTATCGAACGGCAGTGGAAGCCGGCGGACGCGATGAGCGAAAGCGCTCATCGCGCCGTCAGCGTGGTCAGCAAGAGGCGGACGAGTTCTCCTTGCCGGCGTGTGTCGGTCTTTTGAAAGAGTTGAGCGAGACGGCTTCTCGCCGTGCCATAGGTGATGCCCAATTTTTCGGCGGCCACCCGCAACTCCTCGCCGATGGCCAATCGAGCGGCCAGGCGGGCTTCCGCCGGGGTGAGGCCGAAGAGCCTTTGCAGATGCTGCGCCGGCGGCAACGCCTCGCGAGCGGGATCGGTGATGACCACGCAAACCGCGGGACGACACAGCGCCAGGGCCGGCGATTGGCTCGACAGAGGTGCGACAAAGATCCCATAAGCGCGCTTGCCGGACGGACGAGCCGCCGACATGGCGCCGCCCGTGGGCGCGCCGGACGATGAGGCCGGCATGAGCGCCTGGGCGAGCAGCGATTGCAGCCTGCCATTGTCGCGTTTGTTCAAGAGAGAAATGCCGGCGGCAGACAGCCGAACGCCATCGCCGCCGAGCTGCAGCTCTTGCGCGCGACGGTTCAGGAAGACAACGCGCTTGTTATGGTCGAGCAGCACGATTGCCGCGTCGCTGCGGTCGAGCCACTCCTGGCTGAAGCGCTCGATCGCGCCGAGCGAGCCCACCCGGACGCCGATCGCCAGCGCGCGTTGCAGATGCCGATGAAGGAGGGCGAAGCGCTCGATGTCCTGCGCGTCATAGCGGCCTGCCTTCCGCGTCCGGTGGAGCGCGATCCCGGCCTGCACCCTGGGAGCCAAGCGCGCCTGTCCGACCATGCGAAAGCGGGTCTCGATATTCCGGTCGTGCCAATCGTAATAGGCGCGGCTCTTCTCATCCCGGTCATTCTCCAGGAGCCCGTCATGGACGATCGCCTGCCCGGGATGG
>Ga0209062_1002278_pt1 | contig 26661 bp, 24 predicted proteins | sample Coa_R2_2_FD_187158 | JGI IMG/M metagenome (GOLD analysis project Ga0209062, IMG submission 187158) | Surface soil microbial communities from Centralia Pennsylvania, which are recovering from an underground coalmine fire - Coalmine... | ecosystem: Environmental > Terrestrial > Soil > Unclassified... | reverse complement strand
ATCCTCATAGCGCTCGCTGCTCAGCCAGTGCCCTACTTCCCGCGACTTCGTGCCTTGGCGCTTTTCGGTCGCCGGCCGCCTCAGCGCGCGGATAGCCACGTCATGCCGGCAACCGAAAACCAGCACAATCGCAGACATTGGCACATACCATCCTTGCGCCAGATTCGCGTGCACCCAATCCGAGCTGCACAATTTCGCTAGAGCTAGGGATTAGGAATGACCCGTTGGATGCTCGCGCCGTCACTATTGGCGATCATACCGTTGCTCTCAGCCATGGTGCGAGCGCAGGAGGTGCCGCCGTGGCCGTCGTTCGGGCCAGAGGCACAGCTGGCGTTGTCGTCTGTAATAAAATTCGAGGGGGCAGAGAAGAGTAATTGCCCGACAGAAGCCGTCATGCTTCTGCTGCTTGGGAGCAGAGCCGTACTGAACCTCCGGTCGATTCCCTCGGCTCCAAAGGACGCAGCGGTTCAGGGCGACACCGACTCCGGTGACACGTTATTTCGTGCTAGTGTTTTGCAAGATCACACAGGGAAGCTCTTCGAGCTCATAAGAAAAACGTGTACTGTTGAGGTGGCCGTTCGGTATGTCAAAAGCGAGCCGACCAGTGGCGGTATTTACACGCCCTTTCCACCGCTAGTGCGAGCCCAGGAGGCATCGCCGGGGCTGCCGTTCGCGCAAGAGGGACAGCCAGCGCTGTCGTCTGTAATTAAATTCGATGGGGCAGAGGAGAGGAATTGCCCGAAAGGTGCCTTCATGCTTTTGCTGCTTGGAAGCAGAGCCGAGGTGACCTACCCGTCAATTATTTCGGTTCCAAAGGACGCGGCGGTTCAGGGCGATATCGACTTCGGCAACAGTATGATTCTTAGTGGTCCATTACCAGATCACACAGGGTCGCTCTTCAGGGTTGGAGGAACAACGTGTGCGGTTGATTTGACAGTTCGGTCTGTCAAAAGCGAGCCGTCCAAGGGTGGCGAGGACGTACCCCCTCCGGCACCGCCTGCGGGCAATTAATGAACTAGGCAATATGAGCCTGCGTCGTAAGCTTTTTAGAGTTTGGTATGGCCTCACTGTTGTTCTTTGGCTTCTTCCAATCTTCGACGGCGATGCGTCCCTAATCGCTCTAAAATTCCGGGTGGGCGGATGGCGGGCGGCTTACGTGCAATTTACCCTAACCGTGATCATGGCAGCGGTCATACCCTTGACTGTTCTTTTGATTGGTCGCGCGGCCTTTTGGATCCGCGACCAGTTTCGGCTCAATAACAGTAGCTCGGCAACCGAGAACTGTCCCTGAACTCGACATATGTCGTCACTACACCGCATGTCTCTTCTGGGTCATTCGCGTGGGTTGGCCGGACCTTGGGCGACTTCCGGTCTACCCGAACGAACGGACATTCCTCCGAGGGGCCAAGACCGGACTTCCAGCGGGCGAGACCGGGCTTCGGCCACGGGTCACAGGCCGCCAATCACAATCAAGCTCGGAAAACCTTCGCTTTGTGTTGGCAAGCCGACGTTATGAGTACACGCCCTAACACTCAGCAAGCGTCTACGAGTAGATTTAGTTGTCTGTACCGTTCAGTGGCGGCAGGTGTGACCACTGGTCTGCAGCGGTGGCCCGCCTTCCGCGCGGAGAACCAGTTCTAGGCCGCTTGCGGCGCAGCTCGGCGCACCGAGACCCGATCATGGATTTGTGCTGGTGATTTGCCCGACATGTCAAATGTCGCCGGCGCTCGTCGGCAGCGACGGTGCGCTACTTTGCATGGGGTTGTTTTCGATATTTTGATCGGAAGCGGGACCGCTGCCAGACTTGGCAAGAGTCTTGGCAAGAGACTTGGCATGAGGCTTGGCAAGAGTCTTGGCGTGAGTCTTGGCCTGACTGGTGCTGCCGGACAGGATTGAACTCAGGCTTCAATCTCGTTTGGCATTGATTCTATTGTACTTTTAGGTCCGGCGATCTTAATTTGTGTGGCACTCTTGCGTGGCGCTTTGTTACTAAAACACTACCCCATACGGACTCGGATTGCAGCATGGTTCTTTAAAAACCGGCCATGTCGGTTGTGGTCGCTAGGCACCTTGAAACCGCCCTGTTCTCTTTCCACGTATGGGATGTGGGATGTTTCGACTGGGTGTATTCGCTGTGACGATATTCGGTCGTGATAAGCGCACGCATGCGCCGGAAGGTCTCAGCGACGGTTGCTCGTCGTCTCCGAGAAAGGACCGGCATTCTGAGCGCGGGCCGTCCCTTTCAGCTCCTGCGACGCTCACAAAAAACGCTGGCCGCGTCGGGATTTTGTTGCTCTCTCAACAGGAAATTGAGAAGGCAGACATCTATTTTTCTGTTTATGGAAAAAGGCTGCCGTTTGAGGCTTATTTTCCGGCCCACGTCGTGGCAGATTTGGAAAATCGCCACCTGAAGCACCCCGCCATCAACGTTGTTTACAAAGAACTTCAATGCTTGCTGCGAGTGACGGCGCCATCGGCAAGCAAGTTTGTCGAAATGGCCACGTACCACAACATCGTGAGTTTGACCTCATGCCCTCAGGGCGGAAAAGACATCCTATTCCTCGATCCGGAGCAGCAGCGACAGATTCGCGAGGTGGAAGCGCGGTTGATCGCGCTGCAATTCAAGTTTGCGGATGCAGTCCGCGGACTCGAGCGGCTGCACTAAAAAAGTAAAGATTCTTTAAGAACCCGGATTTCAGCGAAGACGTTTTCTAAAACCGCCTCACTGGCTGCGATGAAGGGTCCATGGGGGACCTGGCGGCCAGAGGAGGTGTAGAGTGAAGACTTTGTTTGCTGCCACAGTTGCAACGATTCTGATGGCGACCGCGGCCAACGCGGACGGTCTGTCGTTCAAATCGGGGACTTCTGTCGGTGTGCCGGGCGCGTCCTTCGGCCACGCCACCGGCATCGGCCTCGACACAAACGGCAAGACCATCAACGGCAACTTTGGTTCTGTCACCCAGATCAGCGTCCCGGGTGCGAAGGTCGATCACGGAACTGAGCTGGGCGGCACCATGCGCATCCCGGGCCGCTAGCGCGCGGCTCACTCAAGGAAAAAGGCGGGGCCTGTCCCGCCTTTTTCGTGCCATGCAACACAAGTGGACCAGTTTAGGAATGCGAGACTCGCTTCTAGGAGCGAGAGCAAGAGCTAAGGCGAGCGCTTAAATCACAGCTGCAGACAGTTTTAGGTACTGCGAAAGTATCCTGTATCGCTCCTTGATGCTGGATGCATCGTTGGTGCCCTGCTGGTTCAATCTGTCAAACTCCAAGAGTTCGAAGGAAGCATCTGGGTAGTTATCAACTGCCTGATCCCGATTCTCCGCCAATCTCTCTCGGAAACTTAGCAGCTTCTTGCGTGTAATCTTGTCCAGATTGCCTTTTTCGACGGCGGCCCTGAACACCAGATAATAGACAACAAGAATGCCTTGAGCCTGCAAAAGCTCGTCGCTCTTGGTGAACTCCTTGTGCATAGCGTCGAGAACGCTCACCACAGCCTTCTTCAGAAAAGTAACGCGCTTCTTTTGATTCTCGCGATACTTGACCGCCAAATTGTCTAAGTAGACTTTTTTCGTGTCCACTATTCGCTCGTCGCCGGTGGTCAAACTATCTTCGATAAGCAGAAATCGAGCAGCGGACTCTCGGTGCTGATACCGATTATTTCGAAACCTGACATTCTGCTTGAAAAAGCTGTGGTTCGAGACTTCGGTGATAGCTTTCACCATGTCCCCACCGATGGCGTTGCGCTTCTCCGCCGCGTTGAGAGGCACCGCCTCGTTCAGGCGCGAAAACATATCTTCGATGAGATCAAGGTCATCGCCATCAATCGTAACAGCTACGACGGGCATCACAAACGAATCAAATCTCACTCTAATTTTTGGGTGGGTTTTCGCGATATCGTCGTAGCTTAATCCCGCCAGCTCAATTTTCTTATCTCGCTGGTACTCAAAGTCATCAGCCAAGGTGAAGTCGCCGTCCATAAACTTCCAAATGGTCTCAAGGCGCTGCCTACCGTCAATCACCGCGTATTTGTGACCGGTCTTTGAAAAAGCCTCGGCGCTCAGCTCGTGGAAATAGATCTTTGGCAAGTCATAGTCGTTCAAGATGGAATCTATAAGAAGCCGACGCTTCTCGGTCGTCCATATTCCTCCCGACCGCTGGTAGTCAGGATTCATATTTATCTCTTCACGTATCGATTGAAGATACATGATGGTGCTGTTCTTGAGTGCCGCAGTCTCGACATAGCTCATTGCATCATTTCTCGCAGGATCGAGCCTACACTAGGCAATTCAGGAAAAAGACTGAATCGGTTGAGACCCAGCAGCTTCAATTCCTTTTGGAGAGTTTTTCGCGCAGCGTGAGGAATCACATATTTCACCACGTGGGACTTATCCCCGACCTCTTCGATCGGCATCTTGGCTGTATGATGGATCGTAAACGTACCCATCTGCGCTTGAATGCGCGGATTGTTTCTGGTGGCAATCGTCGCAACCGGCAGCAGATCATTTCGACTCGCCCGTAACCTTTCCGTTTTGTAGGGATCAAGCTCAGGTTCGTCGAAGGATGGAATATACTGTGCCTCTTCGGGATCGGAGATGCGTGCATTCTTGTTCAGTACAACAGGCTTCAGGCACCAAATTGCAGCGTCGGTGTCTGGATGCTTATCCAGGTCCTCTACCGCGAAAAACATCGCCACAAGGGGGCTCTCACTCCAGTCAAGCAAGCGGGTCGGCACACCGTAGTGCTGCATCATGAATGTCCAATCAAAGGATGATGTCGGCAGCCGCTCCATGAGCATCGCGGCGCTTTGCTTGAACCGAGCAAGCGAAGATCCTTCCGAAAGGCCGGGGGCAGTTCTCATGATGCCGGGCAAAAGCGTCCAGCCAGAATTTGAATGTCCTCTAAACCAGGTTACCGTTCCATCCTGGTCTGCTCTCAACGCATCTAGAAATTCGGCAATACTTTTCACCTCTCGAGTCTTCACTCGTCCCCCCACGCCGCCAATTCGCCGAGCCTTGACCATTTTTCATGCTACGTTTTGGTAGCGGTAGTACATGAACTCCCGCTTAGGTAAATAGGTCATTTTGCTTAGGTGCCCGCTCGAACCAAGCTGCACTCTGAAAGCGACGAACTAAAGTACACTAGGCATTTGGGCACGGCCGTTGCTGCAGCCGGGTGGCGCTTCAGCGTGGCTTCGGCGCGTGCCTGCCTTAGGACCGGGCCTGTGGATCGTCCTCAAAGAAATCGGCCTGTCTGAGGTCGCGTTCTTGGGTCTGGCTCTCGGACGGCTTGGTCCTTGCCGAAGAGGTTAACTCTGCAACGGCCATGAAATAGCCTTCCGCAAAGATAGTCAGCATCTCCAGCTTTGTTTCCTCACTGACGCGAGGGATATTACGGGAATCAACGATGCGAAGCTGGCGCGGTGGTTTCGGTTGGCCCGGCTTCACCCTCCCGATCTTCGGCACGCTGAAGTCCAATATCTGGAACTCGGCAGCCACGAGATCAGGGTCATCTGCAAGTAGTTCGTCCACCAGGGTTACGAACAGCGACAGTCGCGCATCCGCCAACGGATTTGACCGCCAGAAGCTGAACCAAGGAAACGTCAGCTTACCACCTAGCCCATACAACAGAGGTGGATCAAAGGGGACCATTAAACCGCGCCCGATCGAGTAGTAACGGCGGTCAATAGCTTGCACGAAGTCAGGAGCCACACTGGCGAAGTGATCCCGGATCAGTGGGAGAACGCCTAGCAAATTCTCTCGTACATCGGACCGCTTGATGTGCCGGCGGATACCTTCCACGATCTCATCGTACGGTTGGTTGAAAACCAGCATGTCCCGCACTGCGCCGAACAATGGGTTGTAGTTAAAGCTTGGAGGACTTTCAGCCAAGGAGACAAGCTTCCGACAAATCCGCTCGGGCGTACTCCGCCAATTCCGAGCAAGGTGCTGTACCGATGGCACTTTAAGCTTTGACACGCCGTCCTCTCTTCATTGCAGCATGAATTTTGGTACGCGCTTGGAGTAGAAACTTGCGATTTGTTCGTCGCTGATCTTCATGCCGGGGTTAATTGCCCCCGAGTGATTCCACACAGTGTACCACGGCCCGCCTACCGCGTGTGTAAGCTCAACTAAATCACTCGGCCGGAGCCGCGAATAGAACTCAACGACTTTTGTGAGTACATCTGTTGTCGCATCATCAAATTCATATTGCACAATTTCGCTTCGGCCAGTCAGCGGATTGATTCGCCTTGCACGCTCGCGGATTGGCGATCGATCAAAGCTCTTAAATTCGCGGTACAGATAGGGAAGAACGGGGCCGTATTCCCAAGCTTCGAATCGGTGCGCAACTAGCGGGGATTTCAACTCAATCAGCGACCAGACGTGGCAGAAGTAGACGATTTTCTGCAAGGACAGGTTCGAAACTTCCGTTCCGCGTTCGGCGCATCTGTCGAGCACGAAATTGGCTACCGCTCGGCCATCATACGGCATGTTCTCGCCCATTGTTCCCATTTCGTTCTAATTGATTTCGGTAAGCCCCACAAGGCGAGCGTGGCCTTTCCAAGCGTTATGAACAGCCGGTCCAATACCAAGGCCCAGGCTGTTGCTGGCAGGGGGGCGGGACCTCAGGTGAGGCCGCCCATAGGTCACCCGGTATGCGACCGGCACCGACGGCCGTTGTTCGCAAAACGAAGCCGGTTTGGACAAGTCCAGGCAAAGATAGTGCGGAGTAATCGTCGCTCTTCACTGTGGAGTCGATTATCACTATAGGCAATAACGAACAGATGGGCATGGGGAAGCATGAACGCCGTCGAGATAGAGGAGGCGATATCCGCTCTAGCTGAGCAACCGTTCGATCCAAAGGAGTTCCCCTTTGCGTTCCTTCAAGCCTTCGGCAACAAGGACACGACCCTCAAGCGCCTGCGGAAGGGCGAATCGAACAAATCCGACGTCGGAGGTGTCCTTCAGACCAATAATATCCACATCGCTGTTGCCGCGTCCGGCGAAGTCACAAAAACTCTCGTCGCGCTGAAGGCAAGCCCGGCGACGGCTAAGGCTAAGGCCAAATTCATTTTGGCTACGGACGGAGACTCCTTCGAGGCCGAGGACCTGACCAGCGGCGAAACGGTCGCCTGCACTTACCCCGACTTTCCCGACCATTTTGGCTTCTTCCTGCCACTGGCCGGTATCACGACCGTCGAACAGGTTCGCGAAAGCTCCTTCGATATCCGCGCAACCAGTCGTCTAAACCGGCTTTATATTGAGCTGCTGAAGGACAATCCCGATTGGGGCATGGCGGCGCGTGGTCACGACATGAACCATTTCATGGCGCGACTGATTTTTTGCTTTTTTGCCGAAGACACGGACATTTTACGCAAAGTCGATCTCTTCACGGACACAGTTGAGCAGATGAGCGAGAAGGACTCGTCCAACACCCATGAGGTGATTGGCGGGATCTTCCGCGCAATGAATATGAAGCGTGAGGACCGCGTCGCAGCAAAGCTGAGTCGTTGGGCCGATGCCTTTCCCTATGTGAACGGCGGCCTATTTTCAGGCAGCACGGACGTGCCACGTTTCAGCAAGATCGCGCGGTCCTACCTTATTCACATCGGCAGGCTCGACTGGAAAAAGATCAATCCCGATATTTTCGGATCGATGATTCAGGCTGTCGCCGACGAAGAAGAGCGCGGCGCGCTTGGCATGCACTACACCAGTGTACCAAACATTTTGAAAGTGCTGAATCCGCTTTTTCTTGACGAACTGCGGATGAAACTCGCTGAGGCCGGAGACAACGCCCGCATGTTGCTGAACCTTCGCAAGCGCATGTCGCGGATCAGAGTGTTCGATCCGGCCTGTGGCTCCGGCAATTTCCTCGTCATCGCCTATAAAGAAATGCGGGCGATTGAAGCCGAGATCAACAAGCGGCGCGGCGAAGTCGATCGGCGCAGTGAAATTCCGCTGACGAATTTCCGGGGCATCGAACTGCGCGACTTCCCCGCCGAGATCGCGCGCCTAGCCCTCATCATCGCGGAATATCAATGCGATGTTCTTTGGCGGGGCCAGAAGGAGGCTTTGGCCGATTTCCTGCCGCTGGACGCGCAGAATTGGGTGACGTGCGGCAACGCATTGCGTCTGGACTGGCTGAGCATCTGCCCGCCGACCGGAACTGGTGTGAAACTGCACAGTGACGACCTATTCAGTACACCGTTGGATCAGGCCCAGATTGATTTCGAGAACGAAGGTGGAGAAACCTATATCTGTGGGAATCCACCATATAAGGGTAGCAAGTGGCAAACCGACGAGCAGAAGGCGGATTTGGCGAACGCTTGGGCTAAACACCCCAAACTAGCCAAGACCACCGACTTCGTAACGGGATGGTTCGCGCGCTTCTTCGATTACGTTGACCGGGTTCCCAATGCAATCTCTGCTTTTGTGGCAACCAATAGCGTGTGCCAAGGGCAGCAGGCCATCGATGTTTGGCCGGTCGCTTTTCAACGCGGCTGCGAAATCCGCTTTGCGCACACTTCGTTCAAGTGGGCCAACCTAGCCAGCCACAACGCGGGCGTAACCGTGGTGATTGTTGCTCTAGGAAAGAAATCGAATCTACCGAAGCGGCTCTACCAAGACGAGATAGTTAAGCAGTGCTCGGTCATCGGCCCATACCTTGTCCCGGATAGCATCGCCTATGTGCAAAAGGCGGGCGATCCAATTGGCGATCAATCCATCATGTTGTTCGGGAACATGCCGCGGGATGGTGGGCATCTATTTCTGGATTTCGATTTGGCGGAGAAGGTTACGGCAGAGGATGAGCTTGCACGACCTTTCATCAAAAGATTCGTTGGTTCTGTTGAGTTGATTAACGGAAGGCAACGATACTGTCTGTGGATTGAAGATAAGGAGGTCGAAGCCGCACAGAAAAGCACCTTCATTGCACAGAGATTGAAGCTGGTAACAGAGAATCGCACTAAGTCCGATGCCGAATCTACACGCCTGTTCGCCAGAAAGCCGCACCGTTTCGTGCAAATTGCAGGCGTCGCCAAGAGAGACCAAATACTAGTACCCGGTGTCAGTTCGGAAAACAGGCCGTACCTTCCCTGTGATTTTTTTACTGCAAATTTCATCGCCTCAAACAAGTGCTTCGCCCTGTACGATGCGCCCCTCTGGAACATGGCGCTGATCGCATCTCGGCTTCATTGGGTCTGGATCGGGACCGTTTGCGTCAGGATGCGAACCGATTTTTCCTATTCCAACACGCTAGGCTGGAACACCTTTCCTGTTCCCACGCTCACCGATAAGAACAAGGCCGAGCTGACTCGCTGTGCGGAGGACATTCTATTGGCGCGGGAGGCGCATTTTCCAGCGACGATCGCCGACCTGTACGATCCGGACAACATGCCGGCGAACTTGCGCGACGCGCATGAACGCAACGACGAACTTCTGGAGCGCATCTATATCGGCCGCCGGTTTCGTAACGACACCGAGCGACTGGAAAAGCTGTTCGATCTGTACACAAAAATGACGGCAGGCAACCGGGCAGCCAGGAAAGCAAAAGCGGGGGCAAGCGCATGACCGATGGCACGAAATCAGTCCCGTCGATTTCCGTTTCCTATGCTCGCAGCGGAAAATCGACCAAGGCTAATGCGCTCGGTATGCGCCCGATGCAGGAACGCGCTTATGAACGGCGCGGCGAACAATATCTGCTCATCAAGTCGCCGCCTGCTTCGGGCAAGAGCCGAGCGCTCATGTTCATCGCTCTCGACAAGCTTGCCAACCAAGGCATAAAACAGGCGGTCATCGTGGTGCCTGAGAAATCTATCGGCGCGAGCTTCCATGACGAGCCATTGAGTAAATACGGGTTCTTTGCCGACTGGACGGTTGAGCCGAAATGGAATCTCTGCGATGCGCCAGGATCGGACAACGGTGGCAAGGTCAATTCCGTCGGTGCGTTCCTGGAGAGCGGCGACAAGGTGCTCGTCTGCACGCACGCCACGTTTCGTTTCGCCGTCGATAAATTCGGGGTGGAGAAATTTGATGACCGACTGATCGCTGTGGACGAATTTCATCATGTGTCGGCCAAGCCCGATAACAAGCTGGGGCTGCATCTCGGCCAGTTCATCGCCCGCGAAAAAGTCAATATCGTTGCGATGACCGGTTCGTATTTTCGCGGCGATGCCGAGGCGGTGTTGGCCCCGCAGGATGAGGCGAAGTTCGATACCGTCACCTACACCTACTACGAACAACTCAACGGCTACGAGTATCTCAAGCAACTCGATATCGGCTATTTCTTTTATTCCGGCTCCTACACAGACGATATCCTTAAGGTCCTCGACTCGGCGGAAAAAACGATCATCCATATCCCGAGCGTCAATTCGCGCGAAAGCACCAAGGACAAGATCAAAGAGGTCGAACACATCATTGAAGAGCTTGGCGAGTGGCAGGGAGTCGATCCTCTCACCGGCTTTCAGTTGGTCAAGACCGCCTCGGGGCGCGTGCTCAAGATCGCCGATCTAGTCGATGACGATGTGACCAGGCGCGACCGGGTATCCGCCGCACTGAAAGACCCCGCGCAGAAGAACAACCGCGACCATGTGGACATTATCATCGCCCTTGGAATGGCCAAGGAAGGCTTTGACTGGATTTGGTGCGAACACGCGCTGACCATCGGCTATCGCGCGAGCTTGACAGAGATCGTGCAGATCATTGGACGTGCTACGCGCGATGCGCCAGGAAAGACCCGCGCTCGCTTCACCAACCTGATCGCAGAGCCGGATGCCGCTGCCGAGATTGTCACCGAGGCGGTGAACGACACGCTCAAGGCCATCGCCGCCAGCCTTTTGATGGAACAGGTGCTTGCGCCGCGCTTTGAGTTCAAGCCTAAGAATCCCGGCAACACCGCCGCTCCGGGTTTCGATTACGGCGAGGGCGGATACGACCCGAACAAGAACAATGTCGGGTTCAATGAGGAAACGGGGCAGTTCCAGATTGAAATCAAAGGTCTGGCCGATCCCAAGAGCAAGGAAGCCGAACGAATTTGCCGTGAGGATTTGAACGAAGTGATCGCGGCCTTTGTTCAGGACAAAAGCGCTATCGAACGCGGCCTGTTCGACGAAGAGATGGTGCCTGAAGAACTGACAGTCGTTCGTATGGGCAAGATCATCAAGGATAAATATCCTGAGCTTGACGAGGCGGATCAGGAAGCTGTGCGGCAGCACGCCGTCGCTGCGCTGAACCTCACGCAACAGGCTAAACAAATTGTTCTGGGCGACGCAGGCAACAACAACCAGCCAGGTCCCAATACTGCCTTGATTGATGGTGTGCGCAGGTTCGCACTCAGCGTGACAGAACTTGACATAGACCTTATCGACCGGATCAATCCATTCGGAGAAGCCTATGCGATCCTCGCCAAGACCATGAGCGAGGAAAGCCTGAAACAGGTGGCCGCGGCGATTTCCGCCAAGCGCGTGAGCCTCACGGTTGAGGAAGCCCGCGAACTCGCAAAGCGGGCTCTGAAGTTCAAACAGGAACGCGGGCGCTTGCCCTCGATCACTTCGTCCGATGCGTGGGAGAAGCGCATGGCCGAGGGTGTGGCCTTCCTTGCGCGCATGAAGGCGGAGGCTGCCCGTGGCGAATAACTTCACCGATGAGGACGACGCCCTCCTCGAAGTGCTTGGTGTCGAGATCGAGGCAAAGAAGGAAAATGGCCGGACGGCCCGCGACGAGCGCGTCATCGCCGGGTTCGAGGAAATTCAGCGTTTCGTCGATCAGTACGGCCATGCGCCTCAGCACGGGGAAGACCGCGACATTTTCGAGCGGTTATATGCAGTGCGCCTGGATCGTCTTCGTGGACTCGCCGACTGCCGCGCCCTACTTGAGACGCTCGATCATCAAGGGCTTCTGGCGAACGCAGCTCCGTCCGCTGTCGGTTTCTCCGAACAAGTTGATGATGATGAGCTGCTGGCGCAGCTCGGGGTAGACGTAGCCGCGCCGACCGACATCACGGAACTCCGCCACGTTCGGTCAGCAGCCGAGAAGCGCGTCGCTGAGGAGATCGCCAACCGCCAACGTTGCCAGGACTTCGAGCACTTCAAACCTCTATTTGAGCGGGTGCAGAACGACCTTCGAACCGGTCTGCGCACCACACGGCCATTCGTCAAAGATGCGGGGTTCCTGAAAGCGGAGATCAAGGCGGGGCAGTTCTTCATTCTTGGCGGCCAGACCGCCTATGTCGCTGAGGTCGGGGAGCCATTCAGAGCGCCGAACGGCGAAATGGATGCGCGGCTGAGAGTCATCTATTCCAACAGAACCGAGAGCGACCTGCTGCTTCGGTCGCTACAGCGCGCCCTTTACAAAGACGAGGCCGGCCGACGGATCAGTGATCCGACAGCAGGCCCTCTATTCTCCGATCAAAATGAGGAAGGCGACGAAGCAAGCGGCACTGTTTACGTGCTGCGAAGCAAAGCTGATCATCCGACTGTCGCAGCTCACCGCGATTTGCTGCACAAAATTGGTGTAACCGGCGGCGATGTTGCACGGCGGATCGCCAACGCTCGGCTCGACCCGACATTTCTCATGGCTGACGTCGAAGTCGTTGCGACTTATGAATTGTACAACATAAATCGAACTCGGCTCGAAAACATTATTCACCGCGTCTTTGGCCCGGCCCGCCTTGATATCGAAATCAAGGATCGGTTCGGTCAGCAGATTATCCCGCGCGAATGGTTCCTTGTGCCCCTGTTCGTAGTAGATGAGGCGATCGAAAAAATCAGAGACGGAACGATCACTGACTACGTCTACGACCCGAAAACCGCCTCCCTCAGTCGCGTGGCCGGATAGGAGCGTGTCCAAGTTCGCTTTCCAGCTCCAAGGATGGCCCACGGCTCTGCTGGGCCGCCCCACGCCCCGCCACTTTTCCGAACCTAAGAGACAATGAAACCGTTGCCAGAGCTACAACGCTTCGCCAGTGTCATCACCGAAGCCACTGAAAGCGAGATTACTTCGGATGTGACACTTGGGGGCCGACTACTTCTCGCAAATCAGCATCCGCTCACGATCAGCTATGCACCATTCGAGCATATTCAGCGCGGCGCCCGGATTGCCATCGTCGGGATCACGCCCGGCGCCCAGCAGGCCCGCAACGCGCTAGTGGAAGTCCGACGCCAACTAGCCGCAGGCGCTGGTTGTGCAAGCGCCCTCAGCGCGGCAAAGACGTTCGCAAGCTTCTCAGGTCCCATGCGGACGAATCTGGTCGCGATGTTGGACCATATCGGACTTGCCCGCTGGATGGGATTGGAGAGCACCGCCGAGCTTTGGTCGTCGCGGAGCGATCTAGTCCACTTTACCAGTGCGCTTCGTTATCCAGTGTTCGTCCAGGGTGAGAACTACAGTGGCAATCCGTCTATGGTCACCACCCCAATTCTGCGAGAGACGCTGCTCCGGCACCTGGGCGAGGAAGTTGCGGCACTGCCAAAGGCACTTTGGGTACCTTTAGGTCCGAAGGCTAGCGAGGGAGTTGGGTTGCTCGTCAAACTCGGCATGCTGCATGCAGATCGGCTACTGTTAGGCTTGCCGCATCCGAGCGGGGCCAACGCGGAGCGGATAGCTTACTTCCTTGGTCGGAAGGACAGGGCATCGCTGTCGGCGAAGACATCTCCCGATGCGATTGACGCTTATCGCACGCGCCTCATTGATCAGGTCGCGAGCTTTTCAATTCCCACGGGCTGAGTTGTCTTCAGGAAATCGGCGCGGTCACGCCTGGTTCAGGCAAAAATTTGACACTAACCTGAGTTTGTGCTAGGAAGTTGAGTACATTGCAACATTTAGATCAAAAAAGGCCCCGCCCTAGGTGGGGCTTTTTGCGTCTGACCATTCGCCTCGGCAATCCCGCCGGGGCGTTTTGCTTTGAGGAAAGAAACATGAGCAACCGTCTCTTCTACGATCCGGAGACCGACCGACCGTACATCGGGCTGCGGTTACCCGGCGAACAACTTACCGCGCTGGATGAAGCGCGGTTGCGCTTGCGTCTGAGCCGATCGGAGTTCGCACGTCAGGCCATCGCCGCGCATGTGCAGCGACTTCGAGCCGAGACGAAGTAACCGCCACCATCTAAGGGAAAGCCCCAAGGCGCGCCAACGCCAAGGGGCTCAAAGCAGTTCAGCAATCACACGATCACTATGTCACACACATTCTCTAAAAACAAGCACGAGAACGACAATAGCAGATTCTACAAGTCACCGACCGATCGGCTGGACTTACTATTTGCCGTGACGAAAGCGCAGGCACAAGGCTCGTTGGAGCAAATTGACGTTCTCGTCATGATTGCTCTGATCGGTCACCGCAATAACAAGACCGGCCGATGCGATCCGGCCTATCCGCTGATCGCGGCTGAGATCGGCGTGTCGGCTCGCACGGTTGAGCGATCGATCGGACGACTTAAGAATTTCGGATTCCTCAGCACCATCCCCAGATCGCGGAAGGGCTTCAAGCTGACTAATCAGAACGTCCTGAACTTTGACCGTGGCGAGCAATGGCTGACGTCCAGTGATGACCATGAGGCAGACCCGTCCCCCATGACGGGGCAGTCCCGTCACCCATGCGGGGACGGTGGCGTCACCGGTGACGGGACAGTGGCGTCACCAGTGACGTATAAACACAGTGAACGAACGAACGGTGAAGGAACGCCAGTGAAAGAACCCGGTGAAAGGACTCCCGGCCACGCTCACGCGGACCGGAGTCATCCCGTTGATGTTGGTTCAGCTGTTGGTTCGAACGTTCTGCCGGCAACCATGAACCGCTCTGCCGATGGCAATCCGTCCGAGGATCAGCTTGACGAATTTCTTGCTCAGCTTGAGGCTATTTATCCGCCGGCCTCCGAGGGCGCCGACTACCCGCCCGGAAAGGATAGCAGGCGCGGTGCACGCAACCTTCTCCGTATGACTCTGAAACGGGGAGTGCCGTTTGAACGGATATTGGACGGTGCTCAGTCATACCGGAACTATATCGACGGCACGAAGGGCGACTGGAGAAGCTTCGATGGAAAACAACACGCCATGTCGCTGTTGAGGTTCCTCAAGAACGACTCATGGGAGGAGCTTTACTGGGAAGAAGGTCAGAGGGGATCCGCCGGCTTCTGCAAACGACAATCAGCTTCCATCGGAACGCAAGGTTAGCGGCGTCGAATGACCCCCTTTTTGTGCCCAGCGAAGAAGACAGGATAGCAACCCGCCGGCCTCCTGATCCCGATGCCGGCGGGACGCCTGAACCGACATGCCCTCATGATCAGCAGCGCGTGCCGCTCAGTGGCTTTGGAGGACAAGTCGCTTGTCTACCATCAGCGATAGCAAGCCCTCGCCAGCGGCTATCTGTGGGGCTCTTGAGACGTGTGCGATCTTCGGTGACATAGAACCATGGTCAGGATGCAGCCCGCCTCGCCGTTGCTGGTCCCTTAAAAGAGCCATTCCTTTTGTTTTCCTGATGAACATTGCGTAGCGATGCAAGATGTACCCAAAAATAGGGCACTTCTTGCATTCATCGTGGAATCGATGGGACTGATAATTCGTGACGGTTTTCTTTGTCGATTTGCATCCATTTGCGCATCCTTGACAAAAGGCGCGAGTTGATGTAGTGGTTCTGGCAGCATAGCGAAGCCGCGCCCACGATGATGAGCGCGGCTTTTTCTTTGCCCTGAAGACGCTGGCGAACCGCTTCTACAGGGCCTTCCATTCCATAAACCCGATCCACCTCTCAGCGTGCGGCAGCGTTGTCGCGCGTCTCCCAACCACGTCTACATTACAGCGAGGAAATAAATGACCACTCTCAATCTCGAAGAGTTCAGGCACGATAAGTTTGCCGTTGTCGGCTTCAGCGTGCCTGAACGGCTGATCCCCATCATCGACCGGTTTGCATCCCGGGAGTTTATCGCCCGCTCTGCTTGGCTCCGCAAAACGGTCCTTGCCGCGCTGGCAAAAGACGAGGCCGCGCAATGACCGACATCGAAAATCTGGTCATGAAAGAAGCGTGTCAGCTGGGACTCCGGCCCAATGCCGACGCGGTGCGGCGAGCCGGCATCGATCTGGCCGGCAGCGTGATGACCACTGACGGACTGATTGCGATGCCAGGAAAAGGTAGCATCCATCCGGCCGATTTCGTTCGCAGCCTCCGTAACGCTATGCCGGAAAGCTTCGCGGCCATCGCCGACAAGCCAGCAACCTCGGATGAACGTCAATCGGGCGAAACCCTAACCGATTTCATGCGCCGACAAGTCGAGGCCGGTCGGAAACGAGGGCTCCCTGCAGACTGGGATCAGATTCGCTCAAGAGCGATCGGATTGACCAAGCGGTGCATGGACGAAATCGAAGCAAAGCGACGCCGCAACTAGTAAGCGGCGCGATAATCAAACCAAATCACGGAAATAAATGATGAGCACTACCTGGACCCGCTTTCGTAGGCAAAGCCCTGGCGCAGCAATCGCTGTTGACGATGACGTTCGCAGTCAGCGTCAGGCGCATCTGGAACGACTCGAAGCCGAACGACGACTCCGCGAAGCTCAACAGCGGGTTAAGGCAGCAAAGGCCGCCCTCGCCGCGTTTGACAAGGCGCCGCTAGAGGCAGAGCTGAAAAACGCGGTTGAATCTTTGAAGCAGATCGAAGCCGAGGCGCAGCATGTCTGACGACAAAACGATCACCCCGCGCCTGCTTACGACCAGTCAGCTCGCCGGGTATTTGGGATTCGGCAACATCAAGTCGGTCGCCAACCTTGTCAAGACGGGAGCTATCCCGCCGCCGGTGTTCGGCAAGAAATGGGACCGGCTCGCCGTTGATGCTGCGTTAGATCGGGCTTCGGGCCTCTCTAAGCAGACCGGCTAAGCACCCTCGCGACCTGCACCGCCTGCCATTGACCACCGCGTGGCGTTGGAATGCCCTGATCGTTCAGAGCAGCCGCAAGCCTCGTAAGAGACGTTACACCGGCCGCCTGAAGCTCTCTGATCGCCGGCATAATCTGAGCCGCCCTTTCATCGGCGCGCTTCGCAATCGTCTCCCTACCCTTCGCGATGGCATCCAGTGCTAACGTAACCGGCTTCCCGTCTGCATCGGCGCGGTGACCACCGAGCTTCACACCACGGGCTTTCGCGGCCTGTAAAGCAGCCTTGGTGCGGGCGGAGATCATGCGACGCTCTTCATCGGCGACCATTGCCATGATGCCGATGGTCAGCCGGTTCGCGTTTGGCATGTCTGCGGCGACGAAATCGACGCCGGCCTTCTCTAACCCGAGAAGGAAATGGGCATCGCGGCTCAGCCGGTCCAGCTTCGCAATGACCAGCTTGGCGCCGAACATGCGGCAGGCATCAAGCGCCGCCTGTAGCTGCGGCCGGTCTGATCGCTTGCCGCTCTCGATCTCGGTGAACTCCCTGACCAGCTTCCAGTCGCCACCGTTGAGGTACGTCTTGACTGCAGCTCGCTGCGCCTCAAGGCCCAGTCCGCTCTTGCCCTGTTTGTCGGTCGAGACTCGGTAATAGGCGATCCATTTGCCACGGGCCGTCATTTTCAGTCCTTTTACAAACTAGGCGACGTTCGTTGGCTAGTTTGTAATTTGTCGATAAGGCCTCCGCAACGGAAATCTTTGGTTGCCGCCAAAGAATTTCCGGTCTGCTGCCGATGAATCTGGGTCCGTGGCGCAGCGGTGTCAGCTGCTGGTGGTGTCTGTCACTTGGGCACCGCGCCATGGCGGCGGTCTGCGTCAGTCACCGGCCCCCGCCAGTGCGGTTTCCTGCACTGAAAATCCGCGAGGGGTTTCCCGACGATCGATCGGAGGGAGCCTGATTTTTTATCCGACACGGCCCCTGGGTAGGGACACCCGTTCAAACTAGCGAGCAGCAAAAGACGATTTCCAGTCGAACCTCTGCTCCCCACCGGAAGACCCGTCGCCTTCCCAAGTACCCCCGTCGGGAGGTTCATGCGTCCGCGTCGCGACCGGCGACGCCAACACCAATGAAGAGACTCACAATGTCAGAAAATCTCGACGTTCGCACTCGTTTTACTGCGAGCGACGAAATGTCTCCTGTGGTCCGAAAGCTCGTGACCAACCTGAAGAAACTCGAGACCGTCGCCAAGAGCATCAACGCCTCGTTCGCCGGCATCGGCCGTGCGGGTGTGAGGTCGATAGCCCAATTCGACCGCGTTGCCCAAAGTGCCGCAGCACAAATCCGTGGCCTTGGCAATGCCAACAAGGCCGCTGCCCGTGGCTTTGCTGACGACTGGCGAAAGGCGACAGAGCAGCGCATCCGCGACGCTCGCTCGATGTACCAATCCCTAGAGCGTATGGAATCGCAATACCAGCGTCAGCTTGATCGTCGTATTTCCGCGGAACGCCGGGCCGAACGAAGCTCCGGCCGGCTCGGCTTCGGCAGCAGCAGCCGCATTCCCGGCCTACGGATCAGCACGCTCATGATCGGCGGTGCCGCGATCGGTGCCAGCACTGCAAGCGCCATCCGGAAGCGCATCGAGGTCCAGGCCGCGGAAACGCGGGCAGCGATGTTCGGCGACCTGTCGTCCGGTGAGATCAAACGGCTTCGCCAGAGCACCGACAAGCTAGGCGTTCGCTACGGTGTCGGCAGCACCGCCGCGATTGATGCCGCCGTTGAAGGCCTGAAGGCCGGCATTGAAAAGCAATATGCGGGTGCGTTCGCAGAGCTTGGCTTGAAAGCAAAGGCCGGCCTCGATCTGAACGAAGCCGACACCGCGAAGTTGATGGGCCGACTCACGACCATGCACGGCAAGTTCGACATGGGATGGCTGTCGTCAATCCTGAACGCGGTCGCGGTGGCGAACAACGCCACGGCGGCGGACGGAAACGAGATCGTCGAAGCCTACCGCAGGTCGCTATCGGTGCTGACCGAAACCAATATGAAGCCGGAAGACCTTGCCGCTTTCGATGCGTCGGCCATCTCAATCGGTATCCAGCCGTTCAAGTCCGGCACCTACATGTCCTACATCACGTCGGAGCTTGCCAACGCCAAGAACGCGCGAGGGCAGCGGGCGAAGGATTTGAGCAGGGCTGCCAACATGCTCGGTTTTGGTGGCCGGTCCGATCTGTCCGCCAGGATGGTCGCCGATCCGACGCAGACCCTGCTTCAGGTGTATGAACGGCTGATGAAGATGCCGGAAGCCCTTCGGGCTAAGGTAGCGGACCTGATAGGAAAACGCGAATGGCGTGACGAGCTGCTGTCGGTGGCAGCGGCGCGTGATCTGATCGTAAAGACGCTTAGTGAGATCGCAGACAAGAAAGGATTCCTAGACTCGACTAGTTTAAAGAAACTGCGATCTATGGGCGGCCGATGGGCCTCCATCCAGGCTGCATTTGGTCTGGTCTGGGAAAAAATCGGTGCCGGTTTCGAAGCGATGTTCGATCAGATCACCGACGCCGTTATCGGCATTGCCGACAAATTCGATTTCGACTCCGTTCGCCTGCACTTTAGCGCGCTGATAGACGGACTCCGCGAAGGATTTGGTCTGCGAGACTGGGGCGAAGTCGTCAAGTCGATCACGAATCAGTTCGATGCCGGTTCGGTCAAGAAATGGAAGCATTTCGGCAAGGGCTTCGCAGAGGGCATCCGGGAAATTGGCAATGGCCTGAAAACAGCATTCACTATGCTGTCGTTCATGTTCGGCGGCAGCCAAGACGCGGAAGGACTCGGCAAGTTCAGTGCCCGGCTGACCGGCCTCGCCGTTGCCCTGGCGCTACTTTCGCCGACGCTGTCTGCATTGGCAATGTTCACGGGCCTTGTCACTACGCTGGCGACCATGAACCCGTTCGCCAGATTGGCTCTTGGGTTTGTGGCGCTGGCCGTAGGCATCAGGCGCGTTCTGGACTATATCAGCGACCGCATTTTTTCGGTCTTCGTTCACATCGTCGATGCCATCAAGAGCGCGGCGCTGTCAGTCATCAATAGAGTTCGATCGTGGGTCGGGCTAGGTCCGATCGGTGAGGGCGGCGGTGGCGCTTCCGGAAGTTGGGAGGAGGGCGGCTCAGTCCAAAGGCAATCGTTTCTAGGATCGTCGCAAGGGGGCACTGGGTCATTTAGAAAGGCCTCGTTCAGCACCGCTGTGCCGGACTTCAGCGCTGGTGCGTCCGGCCGTATCGTCACCCGCGGGAATATCCCGTCATTCTCTGGCGGCGGTGGAAGCGCGGCCAGCCTCGATAAGGCTGCATTCGATCGGAAGTTCTCGGGGACCGCACTGGCCGGAAAGTACGATCAGATTGTCGCGGAGGCCAGCGCCAACGGCATCCCGCCCGCGCTGCTTGCCGGCATCATCGCGCATGAGACAGGTAACGGACTTGTGCTGTCGGGCAACAATCCCGGCGGCCTCATGGACCCTGCCACGGGTATGGCACGCAAGATGCAGTTCGCAAGTCTCGACCAGGGCATCCGCAAGACGGCCCAGAATATCGCCAAGCGCTACCGCGAAGCTGGTGGTGATCTGAGGAAGATGGGAAGCGTGTACGCTCCCCCCGGCGCTGCCAACGACCCTGGTGGATTGAACGGCGGGTGGACGGCCGGTGTCGGGAAGCAAATGCGCTCTCTGAGCGGTGGCGTTGGCAGTGTGGGCCTCGGTGACGCTGTTGGCATCGCGGCCCAGTACAAAGGCCTGAACGAGTATCGTGACTACCGCGTCCTAGCTTCGTACTTGGGCGCCGACGTTCGAGGCCGCGATAACGCTTGGTGCGCCAGATTCGTAAATAGGACCCTCGAAGCCGCGGGAGGAAGGGGCACCGGCAGCGCGGTCGCAAATTCGTTCCAGCGTTGGGGATCTGCCGTTGATCCTTCCGACGTGCGGCGAAACGATGTCTTGCTACAGACGCACGGGCTGGGGTTCAACCAACCTGGTGGCCACGTCGGCTTCGCTACGGGTGAAACGCGGGTGATGAACGGCCGGCTGCAAGTGAAGATGCTGGCCGGAAACGATGGCGACTCCGTGCGAGAGCACTGGATCGATGCTGACCGAAACCTGATGATCCGCCGGGGTAACCTTCCGAAGGGCATCACTAGCCAAGTCCCGGCAGCCGATGCGGTCAAGAATGTCCCGCCTACCGCCGCGCCCGGCACCGGAGCTGCTGACGCGCGTATGGTCCACCACGGGAACGTGGCCATCCACATCAACGGCGGCAGCCACGATCCGGAAGCTCTGGCAACGCTGGTCCAGCGCCGCATCGACGAGTCGATGAACTGGCGCATCCACGACAGCGAGTCTGAGTACACTTAGTATTGCCTGATGCTCGGCCACGTTCACTTGGCCGGGCTTTTCATTTGCGCAAAGGCAAATTCAAGCCTGTTGATATGCAAATGACACACGATCACAAAGTTTCCGCTCAATCCTGAGCAAGTTGGAAAGAAGCATCACCATATGAGCTATCCAGTCGAATCGATCGTTACCAAGCTCTTGCCTCTGCTGCACCGTCTCCCTGGAGATGAGCAGATCAGATCATTCGCGGCGGGAGCTGCAGAGAGCTTGATGGGACTAGTTGATGCGGGCGCGTTCAGCATGAAAGATCAGCCAAATGCATCCGCCGAACTCATGGAAGCCATCGCGCAAGACCCGCGATTAAACGGGGCAGACTGCGTGGTCGCCAACCTTTTGATCGGCGCGTCCAACAAGAGGACCCCGCATGCACGTCTCTCTTATGCAGAGATCAGTCAGCAAAGTCAGTTCAGTATCGGCGCGGTGCGGTCGTCGTTGAAGAGGCTGGTTGATGCTGGTTACTTCCGAGTCATCCGGCCGTCGCCCCACCAGATCGCAGAGGGCGACTCAGGGTTGAGCTATGAGCCTCAGTTTGACGCGCGCCTGAGCCTCGAAATGGATAAGGATGCGATGACATCTTGATTCCATAGCGCGGGTCGGCCGCCGATTCAGGCTGACTCCGCCATAGTCATCGCGGCCGGCCCTCGGTCCAGTGACGGGCCGGTCGCAATTCGAGGAATGGCTTTGATCACGCGGGCCATAGCGACTACAGACACGTCGCCATAGTCCTCGCCAGATGTTCGCGCGGCGTGCCCTTGAATGGCATCAACGACACGCGGATCAAATCCAAGGTTGCGGCTGATCGTCTTGAGACGGTGCCGCCATCCGTGATTGGGCTGGACACGCTCGTCAGTCACCACCACGCGAACAAAATCTAGAACGCGCTTGTAACTGCCCTTCGCAAACAGCGGTCCATCGCCCGATTCTTCGACGAAATTTAGCAGCCCTAGTTCGATCAAATGCGGATGGACTGGGACCAATCGAAAGGTCCCCGTCTTGATGGACCCGGCCAGTGGGTTGAGATCGAAAACGTGGTGGCCGGACTCTGTGCGAACGTCTTCCTTTCGAAGCTGCAGTGCTTCGGCAATCCGGCAGCCGGTGTAAGCAGCTATCAGGGGCGCCCATCGCTTGGCAGCCGCAGTCCTGGGGTCTTCTTTCGGTTTCCGCACATAGGCAAGGCAAGCGTTGAAGATCGCGCCTGCTTCCTGGTCCGTGAAGCCTTTCGATCGCGTCCGGATTTTCTTCTCCGACTTGACCTTGATTACATCGGCCGGATTCCTGGCCAGCTTCCGATTATCGACTGCCCAACTGAACACCGATTTTATTCCGGGCAGATCGCCATCCTTCAAGGTCTTGGCAGTGACCACGTTGAGACGGGCATCCTTAAACGCAAGCATATCCTGCTCTGACACTCGGCCGGCATCGTCATGGCCAAGATGTTTGATCAGCCGATCGATCGCGCCTTTGTATGTGTCATAGGTCTGCTGACTGCGCCCGATAGCCTTCGCTTCCTTCCACCAAAGCTCAAGCAGGCCTGTGATCGTCTGCTTTGGCCTTGCTGCTTCTACCGTCTCGATAGGCGGGAAGCGCTTGGCCTTCGGGTCTGGCGTATAGTCATCCTCAGCGTTGCGGCGGAGGTTCCATCCAGCATCAAGCGAGGCGGTGCCAACAAGCCGAAGGAAGCGTGGGCGATCTTCAGGCGCGAGGTTGATCCGCAGACGGATCAAGACCCAGTCAGCCAGCAACCCGAAACGATCCTCAAGCGCGTTGTATTGCCCAGCCGGTAAGGCGTTCACGGCTTCCGTGAGATCACCAGTCCCAAACAACTGCGATGCCACGTCTGCTTCGTTTGGCATCAGCGCGGCAGGTGGCGGGTTCTTAAGGCGCCCCTCAAGAGCCGCACGATGCAATGCCTTGTGGTAGGCCCACGCGGAGGGTTCACCGGGATTGTCACGGTGGATTTCGTCGTAGAGCCGATACACCTCGCCGCTCAGCGCGACCATGTCTTTGTGCGACAGGTGGACCGGCTCCGCTTCGGTGAGATCGACAAGGCGACGGAGATGATCAAGAGCGTTGGCCTGCCGCGACTGAGCAATCAGAGGGTCTTTGGTATCGAGGCTAAAAGCCACCTCGCTCCCGATCGTCGCGAGCTTGATGCAGGGGCTGTCGTTACGGTTCGAAATACTGAACAGCACACGCTTGCCGCGTAGCTGATCGACCACGTTGGCGGGAACACGAACTCGAAATTGTGGGACGGTAGAGCGGGCTCGTTTGGACATCGAGAAGTTCAGGGAAACCATTGTTCTGTGTGGCACTTTTGTGTGGCACTCAGGACCGAATTTCCAATAAAATCAATGTCTCCAATGGCATGCCTGGTGCTGCCGGACAGGATTGAACTGTCGACCTCTCCCTTACCAAGGGAGTGCTCTACCACTGAGCTACGGCAGCGTGCCCTCTCGGCTTTTCGACAATGAGAATCGGCCGCGGACGGCCCCCGTGAGGCGCGGCGATGTGTGCCATAGACGCTTCCCTGGTGCAAGGTCGCGAGAGGCCCGGAGGGGGCCAAGTGGGGGTAAAATTGGCTTCGGAGCCAACAAATTCCGCCGGCTTTCCCATTAGTCCCCGATTTTTCGCAGAATGCGGCTGGCCAGCGGCGCGGGCATTGCGAGGTCGGCTGGTGGGACACAATATGTCCAGCAACATGCCCCCGCGTGGGCGTTGCTCCCGAACCGGAACAGCTGCCTCGATGACCGACGACAGCCCCAATAACCGGCGTCCCCACAGATTGCGCGGCAATGAGGCGCGGCAGGACCGGCTCAAGGCAAAATTGCGGGAAAATCTCAAGCGGCGGAAATCGCAAGAGAGGGAACGCGGCCTGCTGTCATCGGACGGCCATCAAGACTGCCCAGATGGGGAGGTTGGCAGCACAGACAGCTAGCCCTTATCTGGGCCGGCAACTTCGAAAGAGATGTCAGATGGCGGACGACAACGCAGCGGCAGGGGCGGCGGGCAATGGCGGCGAAACTGGCGGCAGGGTGTTTCAACGGTTTGAGCAGACCTTCCCCGCGCTGACCACCGCCGAAATCGCGCGGATGCGCCGGTTCGGCGAGACCCGCAGCTTCAGGGACGGCGAGGCGCTGTTCGAGACCGGCAAGCCCGGCCCCGGCATGTTCGTGGTGCTCTCGGGCAACGTCATCATCACCCAGCGCGATGGGCTGGGCCATGTCACGCCTGTGATCGAGCAGGGACCGGGTCAATTCCTCGCCGAGATCGGACAGTTGTCGGGTCGGGTCGCGCTGGTCGATGGCCATGCCGAGGGCGATGTCGAGACGCTTCTGATCCCGCCGGACAAGCTGCGGGCGCTGCTGGTCGCGGAGGCTGATCTCGGCGAGCGCATCATGCGCGCGCTGATCCTGCGCCGGGTCAGCCTGATCCAGGGCGGCGTCGGCGGTCCCGTGCTGATCGGGCCGTCGAATTCGCCGGCCGTGGCCGGCTTGCAAAACTTTCTCATCCGCAACGGCTTTCCGCATCATCTGCTCGATCCGGAGAAGGATCGCGACGCGGCCGAGCTGATCGCGCGCTATTCGCCCTCGCCCTCCGACTGGCCGCTGGTGGTGACCGCCGATGGCACGGTGCTGCGCAATCCCACCGAAAACGTGTTGGCACGTGCCATCGGCATGATCGGCGGTCCCCGCGGGACCAGGATCTACGACGTCGCCATCGTCGGCTGTGGGCCAGCGGGGCTTGCGACCGCGGTCTATGCGGCGTCCGAAGGGCTCTCGGTTGCGGTCCTGGATTCACGCGCCTTCGGCGGCCAGGCCGGCGCCAGCGCCCGGATCGAAAATTATCTCGGCTTTCCCACCGGCATCTCCGGCCAGGCCCTGGCGGGGCGTGCCTTCACCCAGGCGCAGAAATTCGGCGCCGACATCATGATCCCGATGAGCGTGAAATCACTGGATTGTGCACGAAAGGACGGCTCCTTTGCGCTGACGCTCGACTGCGGCGATCTCTTGCGCTCACGCGCCATCGTGGTCGCCAGCGGCGCGCGCTACCGGCGGCCGGAGATCGAGAACCTCGCAAAATTCGAAGGCCGCGGCGTCTGGTACTGGGCCTCGCCGGTCGAGGCGCGGCTCTGCGCCGAGCAGGAGGTGTTCCTGGTCGGCGCCGGCAATTCGGCCGGACAGGCCGCGGTCTTCCTCTCCGGCCACGCCAAAAAGGTCACCATGATCATTCGCGGCGGCGGCCTGGGCGCCAGCATGTCGCGCTATCTGATCGAGCGCATCGAGGCGACGCCGAACATCGAGTTGATCTTCAATGCCGAGGTGGTCTCCCTCGAGGGCGATGGCGAATCATCACTGACGCGTGTGCGCTGGAAGAGTCGCCTGGCGAGCGAGATCATGACCGAAGAAATCCGCAATCTGTTCCTGTTCGTCGGCGCCGATCCCGCCACAGCCTGGCTGTCCGGCTGCGGCATCACCCTCGACCGCGGCGGCTTTGTCGTCACCGGCGCGCAGTCCGATCTCAACCAGGGCCGGCTGGTGCCGCAGCTGGAGACCTCGGTGCCCGGGGTGTTCGCGGTCGGCGACGTGCGCTCGGGTTCCGTCAAGCGCGTCGGCGGCGCCATCGGCGAGGGCGCGCAGGTGGTGGCGGCGCTGCACGGCTTTTTGGGCGACACGGCAAGGCCGGCGCTGTAGCATCTCCTCCCATTACTGAGCATGATCCGGAAAAGTGTGAAGCGGTTTTCCGAAAAGATCATGCGCTGAAAAAAGGGAGGAAGCCGCCAATGGCCCAAGTGATCGTGACCTACAAGACGCCGAAAGATCCCGCCGCCTTCGATAGATACTATGCCGAGACGCATATCCCGCTGGCCAAGAAGATGCCGGGCCTGCGCAAATACCAGATCAGCCAGGGGCCGGTGGGAAGCCCGGCCGGCGCCTCCGGCATCCATCTGATCGCCATCCTGACCTTCGACAACATGGCTGCGGTAGGCGCCGCGTTCGGCAGTGCCGAGGGCAAGGCCGCGGCCGGCGACCTGGCGAATTTCGCGACCGGCGGGGCCGACATCGCGTTCTTCGACACCAGGGACGTGTAGTCACACATGGCGAGGCTTCGGGACTCCTGCACCCATATTGCCGGCATCAAGACCGTGACGCCGAGCGCTCTGGGCTGCGAGGAATGCCTGAAGTCCGGCAGCCCGTGGCTGCATCTGCGGCTCTGCCGCACGTGCGGCCATGTCGGCTGTTGCGACGATTCCCCCAACAAGCATGCGACCAAGCACTTTCATGCCACCGGCCATCCCATCATCGAGGGCTATGATCCGCCGGAAGGCTGGGGCTGGTGCTATGTCGACAAGGTGCTGTTCGACCTGTCC
>Ga0209062_1002276_pt1 | contig 26714 bp, 20 predicted proteins | sample Coa_R2_2_FD_187158 | JGI IMG/M metagenome (GOLD analysis project Ga0209062, IMG submission 187158) | Surface soil microbial communities from Centralia Pennsylvania, which are recovering from an underground coalmine fire - Coalmine... | ecosystem: Environmental > Terrestrial > Soil > Unclassified... | reverse complement strand
ATTTCAGCCGCACACCATCATTCATTTTGCCGAGCAGCGTGCGGCCCCCTATTCCATGAAATCGTCGCGGCACAAACGTTACACCGTGGATAACAATATCAATGCCACGCATAATGTGTTGACGGCCGTGGTCGAGAGCCGGCTCGATATTCATCTCGTTCACCTGGGCACGATGGGTGTCTACGGCTATGGCGCGACGGGAGAGCGGATTCCCGAAGGCTACTTGTCCGTCAGTGTGGAAACGGACAATGGCACACGTAAGGACCTGGAAATCCTTCACCCCGCCTATCCAGGCAGTGTCTATCACATGACCAAGGTGCTGGATCAAATGATGTTCCAGTATTACAACGCCAACGACGGCGTCCGCATTACCGACTTACATCAAGGGATCATCTGGGGCACGCAGACGGAGGAGACGGCGCAGGACGTTCGGCTGATCAATCGTTTCGATTACGATGGCGATTACGGTACGGTGTTGAACCGTTTCTTGATGCAAGCGGCGATCGGCCATCCATTGACGGTGCATGGCAGCGGCGGGCAGAAGCGCGCTTTCATCCACATCCAAGACACCGTTCGTTGTCTGGAGCTGGCGGTAAGCAATCCGCCCGCGGCCGGCGAGCGGGTGCGTATCATCAATCAGATGACAGAGACGCACCGCGTCGGCGACCTGGCCCGCATCGTTGCCGAGTTGACGGGGGCGGAAATTCGCCAGGTGGACAATCCGCGGAAAGAGGCCGCCTCAAACGATCTGGATGTGTCCAATGAGACCTTGCTGAATCTGGGCCTCGCCCCGATCACATTGAGCGACGGCCTGCTGCGGGAGATAACCGACATCGCGCGTGTCTACGCCGATCGCTGCGATTGGAGCAAAATCCCGGCGACCTCGCGCTGGACAACCACGGAGCGACGCCAGATGACATACCCGCGGATCGAAACTTCCGTTAGCCGCCTCTCACAACTCACGTCACCATAGGCGGTTGGCCAAGAGTGACACCAAGCGCCTCTTCGCACCAGAGTGCAACGGGGAATAACGCGCTCTCGCTCCCGGCCGGCCGACGAGCTGGATGGCCAGGGGCAAATCGCCGGTTTGAGAACCAGTCCGGGTGAAAATTGCCTTCAATTCGTGAGATTCGCGGCGGCTCTGTTCTTCATCCCGGAGGCCAAGTGAAATGGCGGCCGCCGAGCAAGTGCAGGTGCAAGTGCGGCACGGTCTGCCCCGCGCGTTCCTTGCAATTGAGAACGAGCCGATAGCCGTCACCAATGCCGAGTTTCTCGGCGAGCTGGGCCGCCGTAACGTGCAGATGGCCCAGCAGCTCGCGGTCCTCGGCCTTGACGTCTGCATGTGTCGGGATCACCTTCCGCGGGATGATGAGCACATGGACGGGCGCCTGCGGGTTGGTGTCATGGAAGGCGATGCAGTGCTCGTCCTCATGGATGATGCGAGCGGGGATTTGCTTCTCGATGATCTTTTGGAAAACGTTGTCGGTGAGCATGTCGCAGCCTCCTTCCCAAGTACCCACTACACAGTACAAAGTATGAAATGACGGAACATTCGGAAGCGTTTTCCGTACCGGGTGCTTTTTATGTGGATCATCGGAATCGACGAAGCGGGCTATGGGCCGAACCTTGGTCCGTTCGTCATGACCTCCGTGGCCTGCCGCGTATTGGACCCCAGCCCCCCTCTGGACCTTTGGGCATTGCTGCGTTCCGCGGTTCGCCGCAGCGAGGACGCCGAGGAGGGGCAGTTTCTCATCGACGACTCAAAGCTTGTATACACGGCGAAGGGATTGGCCGGCCTTGAGTACGGCGTCCTGGCGACGCTCGGAGCGCCCGCAACTCTCGCCGCACTGATCGACTTGATCTGTCCTACGGATGGCGACGAGCTACGGCGTGAGGTATGGTATCGCGGCGTTCAGACGTTGCCGATTCACGCGACGCCGGCGCAACTGGAGATGGGGGCAGCGCGTTTCGAGGACGCTTGCGCCGCGGCCAGCCTTGGCCCCTGGCAGGTACGCAGTGTGGTCGTCTGTCCGCCGCGCTTCAACGCCTTGCTCGACGAGGGCGGCACGAAAGGCCATATTCTGGCCCACGCCCTGGCGCAGCTGTTGCGCTGGCAGTACGGCAACCTGCCGGGCGAAGACGATTTGGTCTTTTTCATCGACAAACATGGCGGCCGCAATACCTACGCCGCCATGATCCAGCACGCCCTGCCTGACGGAATCGTCGTCGCCGAGCGGGAAAGCCTGGCGTGCAGTAGCTACCACATTCACGGTCTGGAACGCGGAGCGCGATTGGTATTTCAGCCGCGAGCCGATGCCGAACATCTATGCGTGGCCCTGGCATCAATGGTCAGCAAGTATCTGCGCGAAGTGCTGATGCTGGAATTCAACCGCTTCTGGCAAGAACACATCCCCGATCTGAAACCGACCGCGGGCTATCCCGTCGATGCCGCCCGTTTCTTCCAGGCCATTCGCCAAACCATCGAGAAGTTTGGACTCCGCCAGGAGTCCCTATGGCGGCGGAAGTGAAGCAGCGAACGGCCGGCGTCAGCCGGCTGGTAATATCTCCCACCAGCCGGCTGACGCCGGCCGTTCGCCAGGTCTCACCGAATCACTTCAACTTCGCTGTTATCGTCCAGTGTGACGCTCGACAGCTCGCCGTTGTCTTTGGTGAAATGCACAGTGACAACGACGATGTCATCTTCCGGCACGCGCTCGGTGGCGAGGCCGGTGACCAGGAAATTGACGCCGCGAAACACGCCCTCGACGGTGGTGTTCCACCGGCGGCGCGTGTTGATGGCCACTGTCTGCTTGATGCGGATGCGCTGGCCGGGCTGCAAGCTCTTGAGCAAGTTGGCCAACTCGGCACGCACCGGACGAGTAGACGACGACAAATCCGAGCCTGATGCGTTAGCGGAGGGAATATTCACAGGATGTCTCCTTGACCGGGCGTACCGCGGACGAGGGCAATCCGGCCGGTGCGAGCCAATTCCAGTATGCCATACGGGCGCATTAATTCGATGAAGGCTTCGATTTTGCTCTCTTGGCCGCTGATTTCGACCAAGAGGTTCGAGGGACTAATGTCCACGACTCGGCCGCGGAACATTTCCACGAGCAAGCTGATCTCGACGCGCTGCTGCGGCGTGGCGTTGACCTTGATGAGCATCAAATCGCGCTCAACGAAGTTCTCGCTGCTAATGTCCTGCACTTTAACGACGGTGACGATCTTGTCGAGCTGCTTGCGTACTTGTTCCAGCTCGGCGTCGTCGCCGTGAACGACGAAGGTCATGCGCGACAGGTCGGGCTGCTCGGTTTCGCCGACGGCCAAACTGTCGATGTTGAACCCGCGCGAGGCGAGCATGCCGGAAATATGAGCCAGGACGCCAGGTTGGTTCTGCACCAACGCCGACAAGACGTGCCGCATTGCCGATCGTCTCCGAAAAAAACCACACGAATACAACAGGGTTGATCTTAGGAGCGAGACACGCCCGGAGCAATCGAGGTTCGCGCTTACCAGCGCGAAGCGCAAGCAAGGGCGAGCAGGGTCGCATAAGCGCCCCGAGTGCTACTCTCGGGGCGCTTATGCGACCCCACTCGCCGGCGCTGCGGGCTGGCAGATGCACACCTCAATGCGGCGGAAGACGGAGATCCAGGGGAAACCGCAGACCTTGCTGACGCCGATATTCTCTCTCACGAGCTTGCTCATCGGGATTGAGCTGGTCCATCGGAAGTTGGAAGTACCAACTCACCTCTTCATCCGAAAAGAGAACCGCTTTCCTAGGAGGAGGGAAGACGAAAACACGCCGCAAGCCAACGGGGTCCATGGAACAGGCAAAAAAGGGCCTGTGCGCGAGTTCGCCGACTCTCGCGTCCTTTTCGAGGGGAGCGCGAATCGGTTCTCCACTGGGGGGTGGGACGCGCCAGACGTAGCGCGTTTTCGGCAAGGGCGGCGTGCCCACGGGGGTCAGAACTTCGCCCTGGTTCGGTTTGAGATAAAAGGCTTCCTTCGTCGTCCCTGCGTAGCGCTTTTCGATCTGATTGCCCTGGGCACAAGCCTGGATCAGCGAGAAGATTCGTGGCAGAGCACGTTGGAGTTGATCCTGCAAGTGCTCGGTGTTCTGGAGGTTCTTGCGAATGGCCTCCTCGCCCGGAGCAAGCTGGAGCGCAACCTTATAGTGCGTGATCGCTTCCTCGAACAATCCTTGCCGGGCTAGTGTGTTGGCCAAATTGTTTCGGATCTGAACATTGTCGGGATCCAGGCGAACGGCTTCCCGGTAATGCGCGATCGCTTTTCGGGGCTGACTCGCTGCCAGCAGATTGCCAAGATTGAAATGGGCTGCCGAGTGTTGGAGGTTGAGCCGGACGGCTTCTTCAAATTGTTCCTGCGCTTGCTGCGTTTCGCCGCCCTCTTTCAGAATCTTTTGCCCCTGGTCAAAATGACGTTCCGCGGCAGCCAGCGGAGTATCGATATAGTAGCGCTCAAAAAGTGTGTGCAAGGCAGCTACCATGATGCAAGGGACGGCGATTGTCGTCAGCGTGGGTAGGATCGATCTTGGGCGAAGCATCCAGGCAGGCAGCCGTTGGCCAACTCCGCCCAACCCGAAAGCCACGAGGGGGCCAAGCGGGATGAAATAGCGGCCCTGAACGTCAATCGAGTCCGTGAAACCTACCGCATCCCAGGTGATATGAATTACGGTCAGGATCGACAGATAAGTGACCAGAACCGTCGTCAAAGCGACGAGGGTTTGTCGTGCCGTAACGGTCCCCGGTTGGCCAAAGCCCATAAGGGCCGTCAGAACAAGCACCAGCCCTTGCAGCAGAAGGAGACGATCGGATAAGGGCGTGTCCAGAAGCCCGAGGAAGCCAAGATATTCTCGCAAGGTTCCCGGAACATCCACGGTGGAAGAACGCACAACGGCGGACAAAAAGCCTCCCGGATGTTCGATCATGTCCCGAACTTGCGCAGCGGGATTAATCTTCCCCGGCACGACAGGTGAGTAGACATCGCGCACGATCAATGCCCAGCCTCCCGCCGCCAGTAGCTCGCAACCGAGCAGCAGAGCGAAGACTCGCCAATAGCGCTTCCTCCCTCCTAACCTTGCCTCTGGGATGAGGAAATAGGCCAGCACCAGCAGCAAGTAGCCCTGTTTCACGAGAGCCAACGCCATCACCAGCACGGCCAGGATAGCTACATCCTTGCCGCCGAGGCGCTCGACAGGACCGCAGGCATAGCGGAGCAGGGAACCTACTAGCAGGAACGCGAAGGCGTTCGTCAGGGCATCCGACGACAAGGAGGCCGACTCGAAGAGCGCCATCGGTGTCAGTGCCAGGGCAACGAAAGCCCATTTGCCTATCGGAGCGACACGAATGGCCAGGAAGAACAAGGCGGTGGCCGCCAACAAGTTGCCTAACCTGCCAGCATAGAAGCAAACAAGGACGGAAGAGGAAAACAATCGCGCCACCGCGATGCCAAGCGCCTGCGGGAGGTAGGCGAGGGGTGGGTAGACGGCCGTGTTCGGGAAGTTGGTGAACACACGGTCCTCGTCGATAGCCAGCACAGCGGCGGAGCGGATTTCCGCCACGGAGGTCTTTTGCTCGGGGTGCTTATCCAAATGCCCGAAGACTTGGCGCAAATGCTCGACATCGCGCGGGAGGTAGTCGCCGGTTAGGTTCCCCTGCTTCACGGGGATGATGCGCCCCTCGGACAGCTCGAAAGCGCGATCAAAATGATAGGTTTCATCTGGGACTTGGCAGGGGGGCGTCACCAGAAGATAGGCGCATCCGAACACAACGGAGAGGACCACGAACACCCACTGCGGCTGCAAAAGGCCGCGGGCCGCGCGAATCAGGGTAGCACGACAACAAACAGCCAGTAGAAACATGAGGTCTCTCAATCAAGACTTGACATTGTGCGGGAGTGAGATTTCCTTTCAGGGCGATGGATCGCCTTGACGGACCGGAGTCGAATTTCCCGCGGTTATGGAACCATTCAAAGCACGGTCGATTTCGTCCTTTCGCAGACGGTAGATCAGGATGGAGTATCCAACTTCATCATCCGGCTCTCGGTCGCCCAGAGCGGTGCAGAGTTTGTCAAATGAGAGCATCTGAAACTGCTGATAGATCTCCGGCCAGCGGTCCTTCGGAACTTCCTGGAAAAGCTTTTCCCGATCGGTCGTGTTGTTGCGTGATTGAGCGAGTCGAGCGAGGAGAGTTTGGATCTTGCGAAAGTTCGCTTCTCGTTCCTCCGTCCAGGGTCTCGTCCTCCCGTGCATTTGCAAAAGGGTTGCACTGATGCAGTAAATGCCGCTGTGAAGCGGACTCCATCGGTGTCCCCATTGTTGAGGAGGCGAGGACGCCAGGTAATGCGCGCGGATGCGGTAATGGGACACGCTGGCTGTCCCGAAGTAGGCCAGATAAACGGAATCTCGATCAGCAGGACGGACATTTTGTTGAAGCCAGCGCTGTAAGCCGGGCAGGTCCTGTCCCCAATCCAGGGAGCTATCGACCAGATGGCGGTAGCCGTGTCGCGGCCCTCCGGCCAAAAGGTTGAAATAGGCCAGGTAGTCGGGCCACCGCGCGAGCGACTCGGCAACGAAAGCGAACAGGAGAAGCACGAGGGTCGCGGGCACCAGAGAGCCGCGGACTCCGCGAGAAATTCCACGAGACGGCGAGGAGAAACACAGTGCCCCGCCTCCCGCCAGAATGAATATCGGCGGATAGACCGGCGCAAGGTAACGATGGCCGATGTTGATCCCTCCCGCGAGCAAAGCGATCCACTGGATGGCAAGCAGAACGAATAACGGCATCAAGTCGTAGAAACGAGGGACAAGTAAGCCTGAATCCGCGGATTGCCCTCTCCGCCACGCGCGGAAAAATCCCCAGCCGGCAAGGGCCAGCACGCCAAAGAGCGGCAGGGGAGTCTTGACGAGCCAGCAATACGGGAAGAAGGCCAAAAACCCGCCGGTCGGTCGGACCTCCCCGTTCAGAAAGGCCTCGCGTCCTTGGTGCATGGCTTCTGTCTGGAAGGTGAGACCATAGAGGTAGGCTTCGGGGAGAAGCTGCCAATCGTGCAGCTGTCGTAACAGGGGGGCCGCACTCCCCGCCTTCGAGAGATGGTCTTCGAAATCCTGCGCGAAGGTTTGTGCTTCGGATTCTGAAGGCCGATTCAGCGCGGAGAAGCGGAAGCCGAACGCGCCCCAAACGATCACCCACACGACAAGGGCATGGACCGCGGCCAACCCGGCAAAGAAAAGTCCCTGTTGCCAACGGGAGTGAATTTCTTGATGTCCGCTAACGGCCACGGGAAGAGGCCGGTGCGCCAGCAACCGGATAACGACCAAGACACCGGCGATGGGAACGATGAGTATAGCCGTCAATTTGGCGAGGAACAGCCCGGCCAGGACCAGGCAGCTGGCCGTGACGCGAACGAAGCTGATCCGATGGAACAATCCCCAGAGACAGCCCGTGGAAGCGGTGAAGAATAGCGCAGACGCCATGTCCGCCTTGAGCAGAGGCCCGTTAGCCAGCATGGTTGGACAGAACGCAAAAAGAACCAGACTAACTAGCCCGCCGGCGTAACCAAATAGACGGCGCGACCACAGGAAAACGAGCAACCCAAGAAATGCCGAGAGAAGCCCGGCCGCCGCTCGACTGCGCGACAGAAGCACCTCGGCATCATTGCCGATCCGATACAAGAAATCGTGACCCACCGCCCACGCATCCGTCCAATCCTCGTGGCGGATGTCGGGGAAGTTTGGTTTGCTCGCTAACAACGGGAGGGCAACGACCCTTTGCGGGAGTTGGCCCTCGAACGAGGCGACGCGATAGTCATGGAAGGCCCAGTAGCTGTAGCCCCCCGCCAGGAAGCCCGGCTCATCGAAGGTAGCACTCTTTTCACGGGCCGCGCTCACGGCCAGCCCCCAATAAATCAGCAATAAAACCACAACGGGGATGGCCATCCAGGAACGAAAGACGCCATGCGTGCCCAGGGGGGCGCCAGCCGGAGAAGGAGCTTCGCCAGCTGGCGCGGATGCGAGCCGGCTCACCGAGTTCATTTGCCGATCACCCCCAGCTCCTTGCCGACCTCGGTGAACGCGGCGATGGCGCGATCGATTTGCTCCATCGTGTGCGCCGCCGACATTTGAATGCGGATGCGTGCCTGTCCCTGCGGCACGACGGGATAGCTGAACCCAATGACATAGATACCGCGCGTCAAGAGCGCGTCGGCCATGCGCGAGGCCAGGGCGGCATCGCCGAGCATGACGGGCATAATCGGATGTTGTCCCGGCTTGAGCTGGAACCCGGCCGCCTCCAGTCCGGCCCGCATGCGCCGAGCATTCTCGTGCAGCCGATCGCGCAGGGCGCTGCTCTGCCCCACTAGCTCCAACGCCTTGAGTGCGGCCATGACAATCGGCGGCGGCAGAGCGTTGGAGAACAGATACGTCCGCGAGCGCTGCCGCAAAAACTCGATGACTTCGGCGCTGCCGCAGGTGAAGCCGCCCGAAGCGCCGCCCAGCGTCTTGCCCAGGGTGCTCGTGATAATATCCACGCGCTCCATCACGCCCAGATGCTCCGGCGTGCCCCGGCCGCCGGCGCCGAGGATGCCGGTGGCGTGACTATCATCCACCACGACAACCGCATCATGGCGCTCGGCCAGGTCGCAAATCTCCGGCAGCTTCGCCAGCGCTCCATCCATCGAAAAAACGCCATCGGTGACGATGAGCCGCAGCCGGCAATTGGCCGTCTCGCGCAAACCGTGCTCCAGTTCGCTCATATCGCCGTGGCGATAGCGAACGCGCCGCGCCTTGCACAGCCGAATGCCGTCGATGATGCTGGCGTGATTCAGCTCATCGCTCAGCACCGCGTCCTCGTCGCCGAGGATCGTCTCGAACAATCCGCCGTTGGCATCCCAGCACGAGCTGTAGAGAATGGCATCGCCCTTGCCGAGATAGCGGGCGATGCTGCTTTCGAGCTGTTTGTGCAACGTCTGCGTGCCGCAGATGAAGCGCACCGAGGCCATGCCGTAGCCGAAGCGCCGCAGCCCTTCGTGCGCCGCCTCGACGATGGCCGGATGGTTGGCCAATCCCAGATAATTGTTGGCGCAGAAGTTGATGACCTCGCGTCCACCGACGCGAATGCCGGCATCTTGCGGCCCTTCGAGCTGCCGCTCGTTCTTGTACAAGCCGCGCGCGCGAAGATCCTCAAGCTGAGGCCGCAGAACCTGAAGCAAATGCTTGTCGCTCATGTTGCTCACCGGATAGAACCACGGAAACCATCGAGAAAGAGGCTCCGTCATTCTATGAGTGAGCCGGCAGGATCGAGGATTTTCCGGCCAGCCGACGAGGGGAAACCAATCCGAGCCGCGCACGGAGCGCAGCGGAGTAAGCGATGGCGTGGCACCCCGCTAACTCCGCTGCGCTCCGTGCGCGGCTCGGATAGAAACTCACGTGACGTTGATGTTGTCGGTCGTGGTCAGAGTGCTGTTCTGCGTATCCGTGACGCTGAGGGTCTGCGTGCCGCGCTTGCGCAGGATGGCCGTGCTGGTGAAGGTATGCACGCCCTGGTCGGCCGCCGTGAACGTGTAGTCGGCCGGCAGCGTGGCCGTGCTGTCCGAGCTGGTGAAGTGGACCGTGCCCACGTAACCCGTCACCACGTTGCCATAGGCGTCCTCCACCGTCAGCGTCAGGCTGAATGCGCTGCCGCTCTTCACGCTCGAGGGCGCGCTGAGGATGAACTGCGTGGCCGCCGCGGCAGTGACCTGGATGCCCGCCTCGCCGCCGAGTAGGGTGCCGTTCGTTGTGTCGGTGACGAGGAGGAACTGCAGGCCGGCGGTCACCAGCGTGGCGTTGAAGGTATGCACGCCCTGGTCGGCGGCGGTGAGGGTGTAGTTGGCGGGCAGTACGGCGTGCGGATCGCCGCTGGTGAAGTGGACCGTGCCCAGATAGCCGGTGTTGGTGCTGCCGTCGGGATTGAGGGCCGTGACGGTGATGGTTTCGGGCGTGCCGGCCACGACCGTCGGGGGGAAGCCGGTGACCGAGAAGGCTGTGGTCGTGTCCCCGGTCAAGCGGATCAACATCACGACTCCGTTATTCTGCGTTGATTTCTCCGCTCCCGCCAGTAGCAGCCGGCCATCCAGCTGGAGAGCGCTCGCCCCCATGGTGTCATTGATTCCGATCAGGGGGACCGTCGCCCAGCCAGCGTTGCCGTAACTGGTGTCCACGCTGCCGTCCGCGTTCAGTCGCACCGCGGCGAAGCTCGCGCCGGATGAAGTGGAGGAGGTGGACCCGGTGGCGATGATCTGGCCGTCCGACTGGATTTCGACCCCACTATTGTCTGACCCGAACGTGAACCCGGACGGCGGCGGGACGGTGACGATTCCGTTGCCACTGGAGCCGAAGGTGGTGTCCAACGTGCCGTCCGCGTTGTACCGGACCAGGGCGAGGGTTCCGGGGGGTACATTTCCTTGTCCCACAGTGTTCCCCTCCACGAGGATCTTTCCACCGGACAGGAGGGCGACGCCGCCGAAGCCGTCGCTTTTGCCACCGACGTTGGTCATCACCACGCCTCCGTTGCCGAAGCTGGAATCGCTCGACCCATCCGGGTTGAAACGGAGCACCACAAACATTCCTTGGTTTCCCGAAGGATTGAGCGTGCAGCCGGCGAGGTCGATTTTGCCGTCCGGCTGGATCACGACGGCGACACTGCCATTGATAATTCGGAGGTTAGTGACGACGAGCTCGCCCCCGTTGGCGAAGGTGGTATCAAGGGTGCCATTCACGTTGTAGCGAACCAGGGCGGCCGGGCTGCTGGTGTAGGACCCGGCCACGACAATTTTTCCGTCCGTCTGCACAGCCATCGAAGAAGCGTAATCACCCGTCCCAGCGGTCATCACCTCGCCATTGTTGCCGAAGGTGGTGTCTAGAGTGCCGTTCGTGTTGTAGCGAGCCAGGTCGAAGTAATTCGTCAATGTACCGTGCCGATCTATAGTCGCGCCTCCGGCAGCCAGGATTTTGCCGTCCGACTGGATCGCGACGGCATTAGCATGAGTACCCAGTGTGTTGTTGAAAGCCGTGGTGGTGTAGCCGCCACTGCCGAAGGAGGTATCCACCGAGCCGTCGGCGTTGTAGCGGCCGACCAGGAAGTCACCTCCGGTCCCACCGGCGGTCACGATCCTGCTGTCCGACTGGAGGGCAACCGCATTCGCCGAAGCCGAGGAGCTGAACGAACTGAGCACGTAGCCGGCACCGGCCCCGAAGGTCGGGTCAAGCAGGCCGGCCGTCGGAGTCAGTCGATCCTCTAGTCTTTCCAGGGCAAGTCGCACAGAGGGGCGTCCGTGCCAGGGTCGCGACGGCCGCGGCCGCCGAGTCGAGGAAAGCAACCAGCGTGATTTCAGCGAACGAAGCCAGGATGAGAACAACATTGTCCGTATCTCCCTTATGGAGTCGGTCTGCGGTACACTGGTTACAGACATCACCGGAGCTCGCAGACCGAGCGCCGGGGCTGCGTCAGGCCGGTGAGTGCTTTGCTTGGCGGCGGAGAACTCACCGGCCGCCTAATTGGTCACTAAGAGAAAGGAAACCATCCAGCTCGGAATTGTGCGCGCGATTTTTTCTTTTTTCCTGGACTTTGCTCCTCGATCCAATTTCAACTTGTCCGCTTGACTCGTGTTCCAGGCCTTCGTACACTTCAACCGAGGTACACCATGATTCGAATTCGATTTCCGACCGACCAAGACCGCGTGCGTGGCAACTATCTCTTGGCGACCAAGAGCGTCGTCCGGCGGCTGCGCGGACAGATTTTTGAGATTTCCGAGGCTGCTCTGAAACTCCTCGATGACCATCACATTCCTTACCAGGTTCTTCCGATTCCTGAGCCGTCCGGCTCGGACCAAGAGGTACGAAATCCTCTTACCGTTGACCTATAACGACGGCAGCTTGATCGAAGCGGAGAAGTTCGATCAAACAGCCGAGGAGCTATGCGACCGTTTTGGTGGCGTCACCCAGGACACGGTTCGCGTCACCGGCACCTGGAAATACGGCGGCACCCGCTACAGCGACGAACTTCTCCGCATCCGCGTCGATACCAACGACCCCGCCGCCAACGCCTTCATCCAATCCCATAAAGAGATCTGGAAAGAACGATTCCAGCAGATTGACATCTGGATAACTGCCCACGAGATCGAGATCATCTAACGATCCAGCCGCAGTCGGGAGGCCGGAGAGGACTGTGCTTGACGGTGGTGCCGGCGATATATTCAGTGAGGGTGTTTTGCTTTCGCCTGTCCGCGTTGTGGCACGCGTCTCCCGACCGTGCCACTTCCGTTGACCGCAGGTCTCCCGGAGCCCCGGAGACCTACGGTCGAGGCGAGTGGCACGGTCGGGAGACGCGTGCCACAACGGAGGAGCCCCGGAGACCTACGGTCGAGGCGAGTGGCACGGTCGGGAGACGCGTGCCACAACGGAGGTTTCCCATGGGAATGTTCAACCACGTTCGCTGCCGCTATCGTTTGCCCGATCCCGAGGCGCAGAACTTTGCCTTTCAGACCAAGTCCCTGCCCGAGCAGCTTCTCGACGATTACGAAATAACGGAGGACGGCCGGTTGTTGCACCAGGCTTACGATACGCGCTGGGAAGAGAACGCCGCAGCGCCGTTGGGCTTCTACCTCCACCGCGAGAATTGCCGTTGGGAGCCTGTGGACTTCACCGGTGAACTCGAGATTCACACGTCGTTCGGGGAGAAAGGCCGTGGCGGCATTTGGTACTCGTACCTCATCGAGTTCGACCAAGGCAAAGTCGTGGGCCTGCAACACGGTCCCCGGCATGGTATTCTCCTTCCCAGCTAGCCGCTCTCCAAAGCAAGTACCACCCGTTGAGGATGCCGACTTCGACCGCGGACCGGGGCTGACGCGATACGCGCCTCAGTGATGGCGCGGCTGCTATTTCGCGTCTGGTTTTTTCTCCGCGGGAGCTTTGCCCTGGGCCTTGGCCAGCATCTCGGCAATGTCGGCCCACAATTTCCGCCATGCGGTCTTGGGCGGATCATTCGTGCCCTTGGGCGTTGGCTGCACCGAAATCCCGAGCAGGGCTGCGGCCTCGGCGTGAAATCGTTTAACAGCTAGGAACGGGTATCGCTGTCCCTTAAGCACCTTCTCGCCTTGATCGAAACTTCGCCTAGCCTGTTCTCGGTCTCCGAGTTTCCAGAAGGCCATGGCAAGGAAAAACCAATCGTAAGGCGTTTGGTTATTGACAAGGCGAATACAGTTCTGAAATGAATCCACTGCGGCACTCCACTTGCCATTCCGGTACTGGGCCGAGCCAAGCGTACGCCAAGGCGGGTCGGAATTCGGTTCCAACTCGATGGCCCGGGAAGCAAGCTGCTCGGCCTCGGTAGTATCGACCAGCTCAGGATCGCGGCAACCTACCAGGAACCAGGCGAGTTCGTCGTAAGCCACCCGGTCCGGCTGAAGCCGCAGTTGACGGCGGAGCTGCTCCCTGGCCCGGAGATAATAGCCATGAGCTTCTTCCGTACGGCCGCTGACGTGTAGAACGAGTGCCAGCCCACTTAGGCTCCCGGCATACATCTTAACCTGAGAGCGGTCGTCGGGTTGTTCGTCTACCAGAGCTTCGTGAATGGCCAGCGCGATTCGGTAGTGCCGCTCGGCCCGAGCATGATCGCCCCTCCGGAGGTGATAACTTCCTAAGTGCTGAAATACCCAACCGATATCCCATTTGTTGGCAGGGGCGTGCTCGTGTCCTGCCACACGCTGGTGGAAGAAGCGCTCTAAGTGGTCCGCTACCGCTTGGTGGACCGCTTCGATTCTTACGAGCGGTGGCCACTCCCTTTCATCGAGACGCTCCAGAATCTTGGTCATCCCGTTGAGGACAATGTCCAAGTTGGCATCAGCGAGAAGCCGTTGCTTTTCCGCAGCGGCGGTCTGTTGCTCTGCCAAGCGGGTCTGAGTCTCCTTTTCCGCGAGGGCGCGCGTGACTCGCTCCTTCTCCTGCCACAAGAGGAAGCTGCTGACGAATAGGATCCACAAGGCGAGAATCAAGCCCGCGCCCACGGCCCAGGCGACCGTCTTATGACGCCGGACGTATTTCACCGCGCGTTGGGCGAATGAGGGCCGCTTGGCATGAATTGGCCTATCTTGCAGAAAAAATCTCAAATCGTCGGCCGCCTCCTGCGCCGTGGCATAGCGCTCGTCCGGTTCCTTGGCCAGTGCCTTGAGGACGATGGTTTCCAGGTCCGCCGGAATGCCGCGATCTGAGGTGCGAGGCAGGGGAGGTTCCTCAAAGGCGATCTTGCGCAGGATGTCTTCGCGGTCCATGCCATCGACGGCCGGCCGAAGGGTCAGCAACTCGTAAAGCGTTGCACCCAGGGCGTAGATGTCGGTGCGGTGGTCCACCAGGCAGTGCTTGGCCAAGGCCTGCTCCGGACTCATGTAGCGCAGCGTGCCCAGCACATCGCCGGTCATCGTCAGGCCGCCGTCCGTCGTCGTCCGAGCCAGGCCGAAGTCGGTGACCCACAACTTGCCGGCACCATCGATCATCAGGTTGGCCGGCTTGATGTCGCGGTGAACGATGCCCAGGCAATGGGCATGCTCCAGGGCCTCCGCTGCCTGAATGCCCCACTCGGCGATGCGGCGATAGTGCGCCGCATCGCGCGGCGCCGCTTGCGTGGTGGCGGTCGCGATCGGCTGTGTCACGGCGCCCGGCGAGCGGGGTCGCGTCAGCGCCCCGAGTGCGTGGGTCTCTCGGGGCGCTAACGCGAGCCCGCTCGCCAAGCCCCGTCTCTGCGCCGCGATCGATTCGGCGAGCGATTGTCCCTCGATGAATTGCATGGCGTAGAAGTGGACGCTGCGTTCGCTGCCGACGGAGAATACAGGCACGATGTTCGTGTGGTGTAGGCACGCTGCCGCTTGCGCCTCGTTATGGAAACGCTGCAAATGCCGCGCATCCATCGTTGCCGCGAACGGCAACACTTTCAGCGCCACTCGGCGGCGCAATGAGATTTGTTCGGCCTCGAAGACGATTCCCATTCCGCCGCGACCTACCTCACGTACGATGCGAAAGCCTCCCAGCGTGCCGGTGATGCCATAATTCGGTGCCGACTCGATAGCCTGCCGCAGCGGAGCCGCGAGGCGGCCGAACTGTTCCTGACCGGTGAAGAACTCTTGCAGCTCGCCGGCCAAATCGGGATGGCGAGCGAGGATCTCGGTTTGATCGGGGTTGCGGCCGGCCTCGACATCGCGGAGGTAAGCGGCGAGGATTTCTTGCAGACGCTCTTCTTGCGTGTGGCTCACGTCGCCATTGACGTTCATGATTTACTCCAGGTCGTGCAGGAGTTCGCGCAGGCGTTTGACGCCACGGTGCAAGAGTCCGGCGGCGGCGCCTTCGCTGCGTCCAAGCTGGCCGGCCAGTTCGGCGAGCGAGAGGCCACGCAGATGGTACGATACCACCGCCTCCCGCTGCGCTTCGGGCAATTGCTCCAGCGCTTCGGCCAGGCGGAGTAGCTGCTCGTTTCTCTCCGCGACCGCACTCGGCGACGATTGCTCCGAGGCCAGCCACGCTTCCAGGCGCACCGACGATTCCTCAATCGCCGCCTCCAGGGAGCGCTCCCGGCCGACATCGCGCTTGAGCCGGCCCAGATCGCGCGCTGCGTTGGACATCGTGCGAACGAGGATCTGCCGCAGCCAGGCCGCGTACTCGGCCTCCGTCGTGCCGCGGAACTGTTCGCGCATCTCGTGAGCTTGCAGCAACGTCTGCTGCACAAGGTCCGACGGATCGAGCTTGCCGCGCAGCCGCGAGTCGAGCTGCAGTCGGGCCAACAAGCGCAGGTAATTACGGTACCGCTCCAGCTCCCCTTGCGAGGCCGGCGAGTTAAGCTCCATGCGACTCCTTATAAGTAAGAGACACCATCGGCGCCCTTATTGTGCGCGCAAAAAGAGGACCGGAGCGCGAAAGGCATTGCCGATGAGTCGGGGAAACATCGCTCAATATAACCGATGGCACGGCGAGTGCAAGAAACGCGTAGTGTCCGTGACTGCGTTTCGAGATCGTGCAGTGGTTGCACCTCGTTCCCAAACTCCGTTTGGGAACGCCATCCGCGAAACTCTGTTTCGTATCGCCCTTGCAGGTGTCGGAAGCTACATGCGAAACAGAGTTTCGCGAACATCGGTTCCCAAACAGAGTTTGGGAACCAGAACGACCAGAACGGCTGTCTTCGCTTACGCTTCAGGCTCGGAAATGTATGTTTGCGATGGCGAGCTTGATCGCTCCTCGCGCGGGTTCCTCGACAAGAGCGATAGGCTCCGGTTGAACGCCGAGGGTTGTCAGCGCATGAAGAACGCGCTGCCGATAGACCTCGCTGCCCAGAAGAAGACCGCCGGCCAGAGCGAGGGGGACTGGTCCCTCCCAGTGGAGCTGGCGCAGCACGGCCTCGCCGGATCGCGCCAGCTCGCGCGCCGCCTGCTCCACAATCTCCGCGGCGACTGCATCCTCCTCTGCCGCCTCCAGGACGACGGGCGCCAGTGCGGCGAAGTCGGCTCGATCGCGTCCGCTGCGGTACACGGCGGCGACCAGGTCTTGCGGCTGATTCAGACTCCATCGGTTCAGGAAGCGTTCGGTCAAGCGCGTCGCGGGGCCGCGGCGGTCGGCGGCGCGGACGACCGCTTGCAGGCCGGCCATGACCAGGGCGTAGGCGCTGCCCTCATCGCCGAGCAGGTAGCCCCATCCCCCAGCTCGCGCTCGTCGGCCGTCCGCGCTCTGCCCGAACGCGATCGAACCCGTACCGGCGATGAGCGCGAGGCCCCAACCCTGCGGCGTCCCCGCGGCCAGGAGGATCGCGGCATCGTTGGTGACTTCGACGCGATCCGCCAGCCCGACGCGCTCGGTCCACTCGCGGATCATGCTCCGATCGTCCGGCCGATCCGCCCCAGCGAGTCCCAGGCAAGCGGACACTACCGGGCCTCGCGTCACCCCCGCCGCGGTGAAGGCCGCGCTCACCGCTTCATCCAGCGCCGCCAGCGCCCGCTCCTTGCCCACTGCCTGCCGATTGGATGGACCCGCCGTACCGCGACCGAGGATCGCCGCATCGCGGCTCGCCAGCAAGGCCACGGTATGCGTACCGCCGCCGTCGATGCCGAGATACAATTCCTCGCCAGCCCGCAGCGTCTCGTCTTCTCGGGGCGCTAACGCGACCCCGCTCGCCATTGGTTGGTGAAACAGCGCTTGTCGCACTTGATCGCCCGCTGCCACGAGGCGAGACCGTGCCTCCTCCGGCTCGACGCCGCTGAGCTGAGCCACCAGTGCGGTTTTCAGTTCGCCGCCGCAGCGGCGCAGAAGTGCATCTGCTGACTCGGACGATAAGCCGGTGAGGATGCGCACGATCCGATTCGTCCGCGCCCGCAGCTTGCTGTTGCTGGCTCGCAGATCCACCATCAGATTGCCATAGGTCTTGCCCAGAAGGACCATCGCGCCGGTACTGAGCATGTTCAGCACCAGCTTGGTGGCCGTGCCCGCTTTCAGTCGCGTCGAACCGCTGACCACTTCAGGGCCAACAACGGGGACGATCGGCACATCCACCACCGAGTTCAGCTCCGCATCCTCATTGCAAGCGATGCCGGCCGTGAAAGCGCCCTGCCTCCGAGCATAGGCGACCGCCCCCAATACGTAAGGCGTCCGCCCACTGGTGGCGATGCCGACGACCGCATCGCGGCTGCTCACGCCCAGCGACTCCAGGTCGCGCTCGCCGTATTCGGGGTGGTCCTCGGCCCCTTCGACGGCGCGGGTCAGCGCCGTAAGCCCGCCGGCGATGACGCCAATTACCTGCTCCGGCGGCGAATTGAACGTCGGCGGACACTCACTGGCATCGAGCACACCGAGCCGGCCCGATGTGCCCGCTCCAACGTAAATCAACCGCCCGCCTGCGCGCAACCGCTCGGCGATGACCTCGACGGCTCGCGCGATCGCCTCCGCCTGCGAGGCGACCGCGGGGACCACGCGGCCGTCCTCGGCATTCATCAGGCGGACAATCTCCAGCGCCGTCAGCTCATCCAGTTTTGTCGAGGCCGGGTTTCTCGCCTCGGTTTGCAGATGATCCATATTGCGATCCTAGAAAATTCAATACGAGGGCAACCACCACGGTTGTCACCGTGCCCACCGGTGCATACCACGGCCAGGCCAGGCGGTTATCGCCCCACAAGGGCGGCAGCCAAATGATGAAAACCACGACGAAGCCAATCACCAACCCCGCCAGGGCCGCCCAAGACGGGACCGGGCGACGCAGGCTGCCCAGGAGGAACAGGCCAAGAATCATGCCGGAAGTGAAGCCGGCCACGGTGAGCACCTGGGTAATCACGCCCTCATCGCTAAGCAGGCGGAAGGCGGCCAGGGCGACGCCGATTCGAGTCAGCCCCCAGAACAACGTCATCCACCGCGAAACGGCGAGGTAATGGTTCTCTGCCTGGCTTGGCCGAATCGGGCGATAGAAGTCACCGACGAACGCGCTCGCCGAGCTGTTGAGGGAGGAAGAGAGAGTGGACATGGAAGCCGCCAGGACTGAGGCGATGACCAGGCCGATAATTCCATGCGGCAGGAAATGGACAATGAAAACCCCGAATACTTCGTCGTCCTTCACTCGCTCCGGCAGGATCAAAGTTCCCTGCCGGTGGAGGACATATAGCCCCGCGCCGATCGACAAAAACAGCAAAAACTGCAACAGCACCACGAAGCCGCTCAGCACCAGGGCCGTGCGCGCCTGGCCGAGCGAGCGGCTGCAAAAGTAGCGCTGCACCATCATCTGATCGGCCCCGTGGCTGGCCATCGTCAGAAATGCTCCACCGACTAAGCCTGTCCAAAAAGTATATTTTTCCCGGAGGTCCGTAGAGAAGTTCAATAGCGCGAACTTATCGGCCTGTTCCCCGGCGGTGAGGAAGCCCCCGGCTCCTCCCGGAATGAGATGTACGATACAAACGGCCGCAACGATCGCCCCGACGATGTAGACGACGAACTGAATCAAGTCGGTCCAGATGACCGCCTGTACGCCGCCCAGCAGAGTGTAGAGGATGGTGGCTGTGCCGATGACGAGGACGGCGGCCTCGCCGTTCCAACCCGTGAACTGCTGCAACAAGAGCGCCGCCAGATAGAGGCGCAGGCCGTCGGCGACGACTCGGGTGAGCAGGAACAACCCAGAGGCAGTGCGTTGCACCGAACGATCGAACCGCTGCTGGAGGAGTTGGTAAGCCGACATCAGCTCGCCGCGGAGGTACTGCGGCACCAAAAAGCCGGCGATCAAGACGCGGCCAATGATGTAGCCAAATGTCAATTGCAGGAACATGAAGTTGCTTCGGAAGCCGAGACCGGGCACGCTGAGAAACGTCACCGTGCTCGTCTCCGTGGCCACGATGGAGATAAGCACGAGCCACCAGCTGACGTTGCGATCGCCGACGAAGTAAGTACGCAAGTTGTGCTGCCGCCGACTGAACCATGCTCCCAGCCCGATTGTCCCCAACACGTACAAAAGGACAATCGCCACGTCTACGGTTGCCAATTCCGAGTCCATTGAATTTCCCGCTCCCTCACGGTCGCGGCTCTTCTCTCCGCTCCCTTATGGTCGCGGCTCAGTAAAGCAAATAAGCCTGCCGGCGCTGCCGGAAGGCAGCCTCCTCCGCCTCCCACGTTCGGCAGATGTCACGCACAGAGGTCCCCGCTTCCAGCGCCAGGCGCTCGCGGTCGCTGCCGAACAGGAGGTCGATGGCGAGGCGATCGGTCACGAACTCGTAGGTTTCCGTGCGCCAAGCGAACGCATCTCCCGACTGCTCGCGGAACGCTGCCAGAACGGCCAAGCCAACGCGCACTGGCTGAAATGCCTGCCGGTCGGTCACATGCAGCTGCACCCCCGCGCACGTCTGACCGGCGAATTTCTGGAAAGTCGGGCGGAACCAGGCGGGCCGAAAGACGACGCCGGGCCACGCCTCATCCTGCAAGCGCCGGCATAGCTTGCGGGCATCGATCCAGGGAGCGCCGCACAACTCGAACGGCCGAGTGGTACCACGCCCTTCGGAGAGATTGGTTCCTTCCAAGAGGCACTGCCCCGGATAAACGAAAGCGGTTTCGAGCGTCGGCATATTGGGCGAGGGCAGCACCCAGGGCAGCCCCGTCTGGTCGAAGTTGCTGTCGCGCGTCCAGCCTTCGCAGGGAATCACGGACAGCTGGACATTCAGCTTCCGTTCCACCTGGTACAGGCGAGCCAGCTCCCCGATGGTCATGCCGTGCCGGGTGACAAGCGGATGGATGCCGACGAAACTTTCATACCCCGCCCGCAAGAGCGGCCCTTCTACCATCGCGCCGCCGAGTGGGTTCGGCCGATCCAGAACGAGAACGCGGAGTCCGCGCCGGGCCGCCGCTTCCAGACAAAAGAGCATGGTGGCCTGAAAGGTATAGTAGCGGCTGCCCACATCTTGCAAATCGATCACCAGCGCGTCCAGGCCACGAAGTTGTTCGTCCGTGGGCGAGAGGCTGTCGAAGCTGTCGCCATAAAGACTATGGATGCGCAAGCCGGAGTCCGACTCGGTCCCACCCGCAACGCCGATCAGATCCTGCGCTTCGCCCATCAGCCCATGTTCAGGTCCAAAGAGCGCCGCCAGGTGAACGCCGGGCGTCTCGGCCAGCCGTTCGCGGATGTGTCGAAGCCGGCCATCGACCGCTGCGGGATGTGTTACCAGGCCGATGCGCAAGCCGCGCAACGGCGCGAAACCCTGATCGGCCAGGCACTCTAACCCCGTGCGGACGCGAGCACTCGGAGCCACGGCAAACCCTCCTGTACGCGAACTCTCCGACAGTTTCGTTCGATGATTTGAGTTTAGTCGATTCGCGCGAGGGCGGAAAGAATGATCGCGGGTTCTGGCGGCGACTGGGTGCGTTAGCCGGGATTTCCGTTGACCTCCTTTTTCCGCGCCCTCATACTGACACTCTGGAAACGCAGCACCGAAGGGATGAAGGATAACCGATGACGGACAAACCTCTGGCCGGACAGGTCGCCTGGGTGACCGGCTCGTCGCGCGGCCTGGGCCGGGTAATGGCCACGAAACTATGCCAGCTCGGGGCGGCGGTGGCGGTGCATGGCACACGCTTCGACTCGCCGCGCTCATTCGGCGAGGGCGAGTCGATGGAGCAAGTGGCGCAGGACGTAGCCGTTGAAGCGGGCGGTAATGCCATGCCGGTCTGGGGCGATGTCACCGACGAGACGGAAGTGAAGCGCATGGCCGACGCCGTGGAGGCGCGGCTGGGGCCGATCGACATTCTGGTAACGAATGCGGGCGGCGACATCGGCGCCGGTGGCACCGGCGTCGGTCGCGGCGGCCGGCCCAGCCCCGACGACTGCATCGGCATCCCGCTGCCCGACATTCGTGCGGTGCTTGATCGCAACTTGCTTTCCTGCATTCTCTGTTGTCGTGCGGTCGCGCCGAGCATGATGGCGCGAAAGAGGGGACGAATTATCACCATCGGCTCGATTGCCGGCACGTTCGGCCGCGACGACGGCGCCATTTACGCTGTGGCCAAGGCAGCCGTCCACGAATACACCCGTTGCTTGGCCGTGCAGCTGCGCCCTTACAATGTATCCGTCAATTGTGTCGCGCCGGGGGGGACCGTGACCAATCGTTTCCTCGTGATTCACGAAATCGATCAGGGAAAACTGATCGAGGAGGGCACGTTGGACCGCTATGGCCGGCCCCACGAGGTCGCCTCCGTCGTCGCCTTCCTGGCCACGGACGAAGGCCGGTTTATCAGCGGTCAGGTCATCCGCGTGGACGGCGGCTCCCAGTGTTGGCCGGCGTAATCATCGGTTTTCGGTTTTCGGTTTTCAGTTTTCAGTCAAACCGAAAACCGAAAACCGAAAACCGAAAACCGAAATGAACGAACCCCTCGTCTATCTGAATGGCCAGCTGATACCGGCTTCGCAGGCCCACATCGCGATCTATGATGCCGGCATCGTCCTGGGGGCCACGGTCACGGAACAGTCACGCACCTTCCACAAGCATCTTTGGCGGCTCGACGAGCATCTCGATCGGCTGTTCCGTTCGCTGCGCTACACGCGCATGGACATCGGATTATCGAAGGAGCAGCTAGCCGGGATCTCGCAGGAACTGATCGAACACAACGCGCGATTGCTCGACGACGCCGGCGAACTTGGTCTCATCCATTTCGTCACGGCCGGCGAGCATCCCACCTATGCGGGCATGTCCGGCCGCCCGGCGCGGACGACGCCGACGGTCTGTGCCCACACTTATCCTTTGCCGTTTGAGCTGTGGGAGAAAAAGATGCTCGCGGGGGTGCATGTGGTCACGCCCTCGATTCGCCACGTGCCGCCGCAGTGCTACGATCCGAAGGTGAAGTACCGCAGCCGAATGCACTTCTACCTGGCCGACCAGGAGGCGCGGCGGATCGATCCAGAAGCGTCGGCGCTGCTTCTCGATCTGGACGGCAACGTGACGGAGACGAGCACGGCTAACTTCCTGATCGTTGAGCGCGGCACCATTGTCTCGCCCACCACGGTCAACACGCTGCCGGGCATCAGCCGCGCGATGGTCATCGAATTGGCCGGCAAGCTGGGCATCCCGTTCGTGGAGCGCGATGTGCAAGTTTACAACGTGATGAACGCCGACGAGGCATTCCTTACCAGCACGCCCTACTGTCTCATGCCGGTCACGAAGATCAATGGCGCGCCCATCGGCGACGGCAAGCCCGGCGCAATGACGCGGCGCTTGCTCGCGGCGTGGAGCGCGGAGGTTGGATTGGATATTGAAAAGCAAATAGCGAGCCTATAGCGTTAGGCGAGCGGGGTCGCGTTAGCGCCCCGAGGAAATCTCGGGGCGCTAACGCGACCCCGCTCGCCTGACGCTACAGGCTGGCTTATTACGGCATGGTTGCTCGGGTCTCCGCCTTGGAGGCGATCGGCTTGCTTTCGGCGGGTATCCGGACGCGAGCCATCACGCTGCCCCTGAGTTGCAGCAAATCGCCAACTTCGTCCGCTTTGAGCAAAGTGATGGGTCCCAGCTCTTCACTATCCGTCGGCGGCAGACAGACCGAGACATTGGCCTGCCCCATTACCGTGAATTTGTGGCCGCTCACTACGACAGCCGTATTTTCGTCGATACCCAGGCCGAGGCAGCGCGGGTTCTTCCTCAATACGCCCATGAGGCGGTTCTGCCGCTTGCGGTTGCGAAAATGCTGATCGATCACCACGTCCGGCAGTAAGCCAAATCCCTCATCGATACTCGCTTGCGAAAAGCCGCCGGTGATCATGATGGAACTCATGACCGAGGCGCCGGCCGAGGTCCCACCGATGACGCCGCCGCGAGCGTATAGCCGCCGCAATTCCTTTTCGACCGCGGTGCCGTGATAGGCTTTAGCCAGCCGCAATTGATCGCCGCCGCCCAGCCATGCCGCCGTCGCCTCCGTCAACGGTTTGATGAAGGACGGATCATTGGCCTTTTTGTGATCGAGCGTGTTCAGCAGGGAAACCGAGGCCAGCCCCTGTTTTTCCCAGTACTTGAATCCTCGATAATTGCCGGTGCGATCGGCAAATTCACTAGCGGTGGGGATGACAACGAGTTTGCCGTTTTTGCCGCCGGCCAGTTGCACAAAGCGATCGCGGATGGCATCCGGCAAGCCGCCGCCGCCGACGATCACCAACGCGCCCACAACGTCGTTCTCCGGGGCGCGCGGCGCTTCTGTCTTCGGCTCGTCGCCTGCCAGCGCCGGCAAGGCCGTCATCCAGGCGCAGACAGCGACCAAGGGTACGGCCGAGGCCCGTCGAAGGCGGGTCAGGAGGCTAAATTGGGAAGTCGAAAGGGCGATTCTGTTCCGGTAGCGCGCAGAGTGTTGCACAGTTACCTCCGCAACTCTGAGGAGGACGATACATCCTTGAGTAATCCGACGGGTTCTGAATACCCGTCCAGGTTGGGAGAGAGCGAATTCAAACAGAGGATCTCTGATCCTCATAGGTTGAGCTTACCACATTATGCGTCTCCGATGCTACCCGGATTGCCCAAATCGGGGCCAGATGAGCTGAACATTCCGATACTATCCTACTCGCAGGGCACGCTGGCATTAGCTTGCCGCCACGATCTCAAACAGATGGTATCCCCAGGCCGCCATATCCAGGTACAAACCGCGCGACATCAGTTCGTCCCCCGAGCGCTCGTACTGAGCGGCGCTCAGCAGGTCGCGCAGCAGCAGTTGCTTGCCGCGCAGTTCCGGGAACGGCAGTTCGACATAGCATTGCCCGCGCGTCGGGCCGAAGTTGATCGTCGCCAACAGCCGCAGCTCCGGACCCGGCTGCCAGCTGAACGCGATGAATTGCTCAACCGTCCCGTTGCCCTCCCAGGCCGGCCGGCATCGAAGGAGAGTCCAATGACCTCGGCGCACCTGCCCGCGCCGCAGGCAGGAGAGCAGCTGCTCATAAAATGCCTGCACGCTCGTATCGACCGGCTCGGCGCGACGGCGTGCGAGGTGAATCGATGCGTGCGCGTGCCGGCCTTCCAGTTGTCCTTCGTGAAAAAAGCGCAGCCCCGGCGTCAGATACGCCAGCAGGGCGGCCGGCTGATGGACTTCCCACGCAAACACGGCCGCTGCCCGCTTCTCATCGTGATTTTCTAGAAATCGCGCGCAATGATTCTGAAACGCCAAGGGCGCGGCGAGATGGGCGCGCACCGGCCCCGCGGTACGTTCGCGCATCCGATCGTACAGGCGCTTGTCATAGGTGTAAGCAAACCCCTGCTGCTGCAAGACCCACTCCAGGTCCCAGTAAACCTCCGCCAGAAGCACAAAATCGGGATGTCCAGAGCGCACCGCGGCGAGAGCATCGGGCCAGAACGGTGCATCGACCGGCGCGCTGCCGTCGCCGGGAAAGGCAGCGTCGCCCCAGGTTTTGAGAAACACTTCGGGAAGAACCAGCATGGCCATATCGCAGCGCACCCCGTCGCAGCGTTCGGCGATACGCAGCAACTCGGCCCGCATCGCGGCGCGCAGCCCCGCATGGCGATAATTGAGCTGCAAGGTATCCGGCCAGCCGGGGAAGTACGGATCGCGGCCATGCGCCAGAATCAGCGACCGATTGCCGTTGACAACGCGGTGCCAGTTATGCGGCTCCCGCGCCAGGTCTTCCTCACCGCCGGCGATATAGAACTCCGGATGGCTTTGCACCCACGGATGATCGAGGGCGGTATGATTGGGCACGAAATCGAGCAGCAAGCGCAGGCCGCGCTGATGCAACCGCTGCCGCAGGCGGGCCAGCGCCGCATCGCCGCCGAAATCGCTATGCACCGTGTAATCCTGGACGGCGAACGGCGAGCCGCAAATATCCTCATCCGTTACGTCCGGCAGATCTTGCGGGTAGCCCTTCCGCCAGTCCTGCTGCGTTCGCGAAACGTTTCGTCCCGCCGCTCCCGTCTGCCAGACGCCGAGCATCCACACGATGTCGAACCCCAGCGCCGCCACGCGATCGAGCAAGGCGTCGGGGATATCCTCGAGCGTGGCGCGCGGGCCGATCTCGCCAAGGAGGATGCGCGTGTTGATCTGATACAGAAACGGATAGAGAGGTAAAGGCGTCACCAGATGCTCCCTACAGACACTATCAAAATGAACCGCCAAGGCGCCAAGGGAAAACAAGAGCAAAAAGCTAGAGGAAAAATCGCTCTCTCGTTCCCACGCTCCGCGTGGGAACGCACGTCCGGACGCTCCGCGTCCTGTCCCGCGCGAGAGCTGGATGCGACACGGAGCGTCGCCACCGTGCGTTCCCACGCTCCGCGTGGGAACGAGGAATCCACCTCACCCGCCGTCCTTCCGCCAATCCATCCCCGCCTCTCGCTCGTCGATTAAGTGAACAGCACAACACTTTTTTCCGCGGGCAAACTTTATCGAGGGAGGGTGGATCATGAACGGCAAATGGTACTGGACCTGTTTGGGCGGAGGCGTCATGGTGGCGCTGGGCGCTTTCGTGTTTTTGCCTCCTCGCTCCTCCACCGCCGAGCCGAACAAGTCGGCCGCCAGGGAAGGACCGTCCTTCCAGGCGACGCAGTTGCCCATCGGCCAGGTCGTTCTATTCAGCAGCGGCGTTGGCTATTTCCAACGCGAAGGAACCGTCGAAGGCAACGCCCGCGTTGATTTGTCCTTTCCGGTGCAAGACATCAACGACTTACTCAAATCGATGGTCGTTCGCGACCTCGACGGCGGGACCGTCTCTACCGTATCCTATGACTCCAATGCACCGATTGAACGCACTCTCAAAAGTTTCGCCGTCAATCTGACCACCAATCCGTCGTTCGCTCAGATTCTCAATCAGGCCCGCGGCGAGAAGGTGGAAGTGATCCTTCAGCAGACCAATGCCACCCAGCCCGGAACGCTGACCGGCACGCTGATCGGCTGCGAGAAACACAAGCAGGCCGTCGGCGGCAAGGACACGGTGGAAGTCGAGTTGTTGAACCTCTGGTGCGCCGACGGCATGCGCAGCTTGAAATTGCCCGAAGTGCAGCGCGTGCGTTTCCTCAACCCCATTCTCGACAGCGAGTTCAAAAAGGCGCTCGAGACTCTGGCGTTGTCGCACGATACGCAGAAAAAGTCGGTGGCGATCAACTTTACCGGCGAGGGCAGGCGGGATGTCCGGGTAAGCTACGTCGTCGAGAACCCCATCTGGAAGACCAGCTATCGGCTGGTG
>Ga0209062_1002275_pt1 | contig 26717 bp, 33 predicted proteins | sample Coa_R2_2_FD_187158 | JGI IMG/M metagenome (GOLD analysis project Ga0209062, IMG submission 187158) | Surface soil microbial communities from Centralia Pennsylvania, which are recovering from an underground coalmine fire - Coalmine... | ecosystem: Environmental > Terrestrial > Soil > Unclassified... | reverse complement strand
AGGCGGGTTAAGCGTTGGCGAGTTGGTCGCCTTCAACATGCTGGCCGGACGCGTCAGCCAGCCGGTGCTGCGTCTGGCCCAAATTTGGCAGGACTTCCATCAGGCGAAGATTTCGGTTGAGCGCCTCGGAGACATTCTCAATACGGCTCCAGAGCCAAAATTCAACCCGGCTCGAGCCGCGCTGCCCGCGATCCGAGGTGACGTCGCCTTTGAGCATGTCTCATTCCGCTATCGCATCGATGGTCCGGAGATTCTGCACGATGTGAGCTTCAGCGTGTCGGCCGGACAGGTCATTGGCGTCGTCGGCGCGTCAGGCTCCGGGAAAAGCACGGTCGCCAAACTCATCCAGCGCCTTTACATTCCCGAACGTGGCCGCGTGCTGGTGGACGGCGTTGATCTCGCAATGGTCGATACCGCTTGGCTGCGTCGCCAGATCGGCGCGGTGCTGCAGGAGAACGTCCTTTTCAATCAATCCATCCGGGACAACATTGCGCTGCCGGATCCTGCCATGCCGATCGAACAAGTGATCGAGGCAGCCAAGCTAGCCGGCGCGCACGATTTCATCCTGGAACTGCCGGAAGGCTATGACACGGTTGTAGGGGAACGCGGCGCCAGCCTCTCGGGGGGCCAGCGCCAACGCATCGCGATCGCGCGCGCTCTGGTGACCAACCCGCGCATCTTGATCTTTGACGAAGCGACCAGCGCACTTGACTACGAAAGCGAGCGCATCATCCAGGACAACATGCAGCGCATCGCCCGGGGACGTACGGTTTTCGTTATCGCTCACCGGCTCTCAACGGTCCGTCGGAGTGATCGGATCATTGCCATCGATCGCGGTCGGCTGGTGGAGGACGGTACACACGACGAGCTCCTCAAGAGGGGAGGGCGCTATGCCACGCTGCATCGTGTGCAGGCCGATATCCATGAGGTTCGTTAGTCGAGCCCGGCGTTCGGCGCTACTCTGCCACTCGCCAGCGGCTGTTTGAGCGCAGCACGACATCCGGCTCCGCCAACCAATTTAAAATAAAATAATAGCGCCAGGTCAGGTCAGCGGAGCTGTTGGCGCGGCACGTCTTGCAGACGCGCTCGCTCCAACTGATTGCGAACTCTCCGTTGATCGCGCCTCCAGCAGATAACGAAGGCCCAGGCCGAACAGGTAGCCGGCCTGCATGCTTGCGCTGCCTGCGGCGGCGACCAACATCGTCGACCCAATCGCGAGGGATTGCATCAGCCCGATAATTGCCGCTGCCATGAACACAATCGCGGTCGAAGGGAGCAACACCAAAACCTTGAAACGCTGAGCCAACACGGCGCCAACGAGCAAGCTAGGAATAGCCAGAAAAATCAAGGGTGCGCCCTCCCGTGCATCCGCGACTTCCGGAAGTCAAGCTATCGAGCGGTTGTTCGGCCCTAAGGTCCCATCCCATGCGTTAATTTCGAGTGAAGGTCGGAAATTTGCCGTCTAGTCGCCTAGCCGCCGCCGCCCTGGATCGCAACTTCGATCAGGAATCGCGTACGACAGTCTTCCTACAACTTTGGGCGAAATTGAGCTGGCAAGGACAACCGGCGCAAGGTTTATCTGTACTTGGGCCGTGCGGCGTCCAAATGTTTTGTGAACAAGTCCTGAAAAGGTATCAGGCTACGCCAGACATAATGTCGTAGAATGGATTCAACAGCTCAGCTAATCAATCGGCTGATCGGTGGCCAGGATCGCATATGCCAAGGCATACCGCGGGTCATTTCCTCAGGCTCGTTGTCGCCCCGCTGCATTGTTGGCGGATTCGAGGTCCGAGATAATAAATTCCTCGATCGTCCGGCCGGCAGAAAGGGCGGCTGTCAGCCAACGCGGCCGTTTGCCACGGCCCGACCAGGTCTCCGAGGGATGGTCTGGATTGCGGTATTTCGGAGCAACTGAGGCGAATTTGCGCTGTTTTGGACGCGGCTCTGCGGCCTCTCCATCCGCCTTTAATCGTGGCAGCCCCTGGTCTCGACGAAGCTTAGCGAGCCTTGTCTCAAGTTCGCGCTTTTCGGAGGTCAATCGCTCAGAAAGAACCTCAATGATTTTCTCGTGCAGTCGCCACATCTCGTCGACCGACATGGTGTCAAGATTCAGTTTCTTGCTCAATCGTCCCCCCGAAGGACTTGGATCTATCCTAAGGACGTTCCCTTGTGACTTTGCTGTTCAAAACATCCACGATCCAGTCCGCATCCGCGATTCGGCTTTTGCCGATCTTCAACAGATGAGGGCGGCAGTTCAATAAGCGTTGTGCTTTCTCAACACTTCGAACAAAGTCTTGAAAAGAATTTGGACGTCGAGCCAAAGACTCCAATTGTTGATGTACCACAGATCGAGCTTCACACGTTCCGAGATGTGTTCGACCGACGGCGTTGCGCCTCTGGCCCCATTGCATTGCGCCCAGCCGGTGATTCCGGGTTTGACGTGGTGGCGAAAGGCGTAGTCGCTCAAGACAGTTTCGAAATAAGTGTCGTGGGCCAATGCATGGGGGCGGGGGCCCACCAGGGACATGTCGCCCTTCAGGACATTCACGAGCTGAGGTAGTTCGTCGATGCTGGATGATCGCAGGATCCGACCGAGGCGAGTCACCCGCAGATCGCCGCGCGTGGCCTGTACAATGGTAGGGCCGTTTTCCTGAACCGTCATAGTTCGAAATTTGTAGATGACGAATTCTCGACCATTAAACCCTTTTCGGATCTGGCGAAAAATCACCGGGCCTGGGCTCTCGAGTCTGATTGCCGCTGCCGTTAGCGCCATGAGGGGCAAAAAGAACATCAACGCCAGGACGGATAAAACGATATCGGTGAGGCGTTTGAAGAACCGCTGGGGTGCGCTGAGCGGGGCCCGTTGCACCTCAATGCTAAAGCTCCGGCTGCCGGGGTGCCAAGTTAGGGCGGTCAATGACCTGATACGCGCATCGGGAAGCAGCCGCGCGGCGACCGGAAGCGCTTTTATCCGATCCCGGATGAGCTCAAGACGTCCGGAATCGCTCCATGGCAGCGCCAGCAAGATCTCCCTGCAATCGTGGCGACGCACAAAGTCGGCCAGGAGATTGATGACGCGGATGTCGGCCGCGGCGCGTGCTTTGGAGTCGACTTCTCCACTCAATGCAAAGCGTCTAACCTGTGTCGCACCGCAAACAGCCAACAAGTCCCGTGGCTTGAGCGCCATTATCTCATGGAAGTCGCCGATCAGTACGGCGTCCCGCCGGCCGACAAATCCGTTGGAAATTGCCTCCCCGAGGATAATTTTCGCAACCTTGCGCACGCCAAGCAGGATCATTGGCGTAATTAGACAAAATACAACGAAAGCTACACGGGAGAATGTGCCACCCACCTTCAGGAGAAACGCGACGAGCGCGAGCAACAAGCCGGTTTTAAACCAGTAGATCAATATCTCGCGGACTTCCACGCCTGATGATGCGGTTTGAGAGAGTTCATACAATCCGCCCCTACTCATGAGCAGGATGTAGAAAATGCTCGCGAGCACGCCGACTGCCAGCTGCGGCTCGAGGTCCAATCCCGCGGGATACATTACCGCACGGTAGACAAGACCTCCTGCAGCGCTGCACAACACGATAACAAAGGCGTCAACCGCTGATAAGAAATAGGGGACTGCCTGGCTGGAGAGACCTGCGGGTGGCAGGCTCGCGAAGTGCTCGAGGCCGACCCTTTCGCCGCGAAGTTCCGAATCGACAGACATAATTACCACCGTCAATAATTTAGGACTAAAATGTTACGGCTTTGGCAGGCTAAATCCGGCGCTAGTCTCCTATTAACCAATTTAAATATAAACTCAACGAGAGCCGCAAGGCAACATTAATTGTGTTCCCCTGCACCGTATAATCAGGTTCGAGTTTCCAGTTTGGAGCTAAATTCGAGGTCGTTTGATCCTGCCGCGGGTGCCGAATCGATGCAGTTAATGCCGGCCGGCTCCAGGTTCGGTGGCATGGGTTATGTTCCGTGGACGCGCAGGACATACATTGTTCGCGGTACCCGTAAGTGTTCCATACTCCGCAACCCGCACCAGTTCGCGAAGCCGCTGCAACTCCAAAAAGCGAATTCTCAAATCTGCTGCAGAATTCTTCCTGACCTGCCTCTTAATCGAACGGTCATGTAAACTTGGTGTCGCTTTCATGCAATTCTCCTTCAAATATCGTCCGTAGCTGTGTCTTCCTCATTTATTGGCATTTTCCGTGCCAAACAGCACTGCTCATCCATAGACTTGGTTCAATTCCTGACAGCTCAGCCTTTCCTCCAAGCTTAAGCATACGGGGATGTCTGCCGTATGAACGGGACCCCCATGACGAGGACCGGGTCATGATTGGAGCTAAACACGCCGCAGCCTCTTGTGGGTGATTGAGGCCAGCTCTCATTGACGTGACGCCAATAATCGCCGAACGGACGCGGACGTGCGCCTGCATCGACGTAATCTTAGCTTCTCCAGGGCTTACGCCTGCCGAGAGACTGGAGCGTGAGCAGAATCTGACAGGCCTGACGCCAAAGCGTTCCCTCATAACGCGCCAATCGGTCAAGCGGGTGGGGAGATGCAGAGGCGGACAAAGGATTTTGTGAGATCGTCTGACGGTTCAATCGTCCGTAGCTTTGACGGCGGGCCCACATCAGGGCTTCTGGTCGGCTCGGTCTCGCTCTGACCGATGACGGTGTTGTCGGTGACCGCTTTTGGGTACATGCTCTCGATCAGCTTCTGCCGCTTTTGATGGGCTTGTCGGGATTGCCGAAACTGCAACAATTGCCCAGCCTGGCTCTTGAACAGCCCGCTTTCGATAGCCGTTGCGCGCCGCAGGCGCCACAACAGACTTGCCAATCTCAGCATCAGTTCTCTCTCGACAGTCCGATTGCGCGTCATAGTCGGCTGTCACAGCCATTTCGAATGCCGCGTAATCTTCGGCAGCTTCCAAAGCATCGATCACGGTTTCTGCGGTGAGGCCATGGCGCACCGCGTTCTGTCGAGACCTTCTCTTGCTCTTCAGTGATCGGACCGGTGCTAAGTCGTGCGTTTCGCCGGTTCGCTTCGATTTGCCGGAAGGAGCTCATGCATCCTCCGATCCGGCGATTGGGTTCGTTTCGCTATTTTGATTTTTGGCAACCAGCGGGAGCACTGCCGGAATGGCGCTCCTGGAACTCTTCGCCGATCCTGCTCGATAGAGCTGCGCTCCAGATGATCCATCCTTGCTTCTCGATTTGGCAACTCATGCGTCAGGGCCCAAAGGCCTGCAGCGACAGCTAACGGTTCGATCCCTTGCTTTGTCCACCAGTTCGCTTCGTTGCCCAGCTGATGCAGATCTCGATGGTGTTCACGGCAAAGCGGCACGGTGTATTCGTCGCTGACCTTTCGCCCCAATGAGCGAGACTCGGCGATCTTCAGATAATGAGCATCGCACGGTCTTGTCTTGCAGATCAGGCACGGTTGGGAAGCAACGAAGGACAGGTGCGCTTTGCTTCTTCGGCGAACAGATTTTGCGCGGCATGTGACGAGCGGCGGCGAGTTGCCGTTCTTTTCTGGGCGGTAGAGGAAGCGGGTTCGGCTGCTGTCGTACCCACGGGTGGTTCAGGTCGTACTTTTGCCAGGTATGCCGCTTCGACTGCTTCGGCATCATTTTTGGTGAGCGTGTTTTTCAACGCGAAAGAGCGGTAAGCCCAAACGGCCAGAGCGTCGTCGGTCTCAAACGATGTGATTTCCCTCAAGAGACGGTCACGCAACTCGGCCGATTTTTCGGCATCAAGGACCGCCGGCCGGGGCGAATGCATTGTGTCGGTGTTGCCGGTTCCTAACTTGGGGCGCGCGAACCCGGGCCGCGGCGGCGCTTCAATTGGGAGCTCAGGCGCATCGAGATCATCCTCGCCGGCGATGCCGACCAGGGTAAAGAGCGCGTAACGCCGTGCATAGGTCAGCGCAGCGCCCTTCACTTGTGCCGACGGCTCCCCGGCGGGACAGACCAGCCACAGTGAAGACACCCATTTTCCGGAGGCATGAACGAGCAGCGTCGTCAGGGTGATCTGACCCTGCTCGACCGCGGTCGTTTGCATCATCGCGATTTCGTGCTGGCCGAGACACTTGCGAACGATATCGAGGCCACTCGCAAGGGAGGCGTAACGGAAGATCCGCTCTCCATGTTTGCCGGGGATCGTTCCAGTCAGCGTTTTCTCAGGGTTGCTCAGTTCGGCCTGCGCTTTGGCGAGCGCGGTTGCGATGGCGCCGATCTTGTCACTGCAGAGATGCATCGGCGATCTCCGTGAGCTCGAAGCTGATTGCGCCCGATTTGGATCGCTTGGCGCGCAGACCGTGTCCGACCGCCTTGGCGTCCTCGGGCACCAGCTTTTTCAGGTCCGATTTGGCCGCTTCGTGCTCCTCATGGGCGGTGCGGGTCCTCCGGTAGATTGCTGCAAATTCGGCCCAGCTGTTCGAGGAGTTCATGTCGACTATGCGAACGGCATCGAGCCGCGGCCTCGGCGGTTCCACCCCGAACAGGCGAGGAGGCTCACCGGTCTTAACGCAGCGCCAGAACTTCCTTTCAGCAGTGAGCAAAAGGTGCTGGTACAAGGGATCGGCATTAATCCTGATCTCGACCCACTTCCCGCCGCCGGTGATAATCGACAACACGGCGCTCCGCGCCGCTGTCACCCACGTATTGTGCTGCAGCTGCGCCATGTGCTTTTCGGCCGCGGCCTCTTCCGAGAACAACCAGGGCAGCATGAATTTCGCTTCAAACACGGCCCCGGTGCCGTCGACCTTGCCGTCCAGCGTCGCTGCCATCCAACGATGAACGGGATGGGAAGCTCGCCTTTGCACGTCACTAACGGCTTGACCGGTCGTTTTCGTAAACCAGTGCCGGTTCAGTTCCTCAGTGGCGGCCCCGAGTTGAACTAAGAGATTCCGAGAGAGGTCCTCTGGTTCGACCTCGCTCCGTTTCTCCCGCCATTACCGCAGCAGCGCGACCTCGTCTTGTCCCATGATGATTCGGGCGTCAGCGGAACCAAAAGTTCTTGCCTTTTTGTCCCGCTGCAACCGGCATGCGGTGGAACTGACGGAGCTTTGCTCGTAAGAAAGGCTTAATAGAATCGGTATCTAAGCGTAGCAGCGGCCGTTTAAAGCAACGGCCGCTTTTTAAAGCTTTAAAGGAACGAGCGGGGGGTCGATGTCGTGCGGGTTAATCGAGATTGGCAAGATCGACGTAGAATTATGCCCACGGCCGATCGAGCCATCCTGGATAATCGAGGGCAAGCCCGTGGCGACAGGCTGCACGCTGTCCCAGAGCGCCGATCGGACCGCCTTCACGGTCGTCTGGCACTGCACAAGCGGCAAGTTCAACTGGTACTATGATGTCGACGAGACCATCCACATCCTGGAAGGCTCGATGCTGCTGGAGAACGACGCCATGAACCCGACGCGATATGGCCCGGGTGACGTCATCTTCTTCAAGGCGGGTGCGCATGCCATCTGGCACGTCGAAGGGCATGTGAAGAAGCTCGCGTTTTGTCGACGAACGCTACCCGCTCCGCTGAGCTTCGCGCTGCGCGCGATCGGCAAGATCAAGCGGACGCTGCAGCCGGGGCGCCGACAATCCGCCGGGTTGGCAGGGGCCAGTTAGACGAGATTTCCCGCGTCACCTGTTTGTGCGCCAGCGGCCCCTTACAGTTGTCGGAGCGAGAAGGACTTAGTGACCGCGTTGGCTTCGCTAGCACAATCGGCGCGCTTCCAACGCAAGATCGCGCCCAAATGTCGGGTCCGAGTAATGCTCTGCAGATCCGGTCGCGGCAGGCAACCCTCGCTGGTGAAGGCGCGGCTTCGATCCGGAAAAAAAGCTGGACGACTTCCTCGTCAATAAGGGTCATGAAGCATCAAGACGTGTAGTAGCGATATCAATTTTTGGTGCTGACACTCATTTGCCGGAGCAGCTTCGCCTGTTCGATTGCAAGCTGCTTCCGTAATTGCTTCAGCTCTCTGTACTGACACTCTACGTCGCCGCGCTTGTCTGACCTTATCTCTTCGGCAGTTTGGTCGTTCTGCACTGAGGAAATCTCCTAAGCAAAAATCGGCCAGAAGAATAAACGGCCACCTTACCTGATCACAACCTGATGTGTCTATTAAGCTTTATAGCTCCGCCGGGGGTTAATTCTGGAACCTCGTCCCGCCGAAACCGATCGGAGTTGAGTGCGGGCGGTTGGCCTCCTTCGGAGGCCCCTTGGCTAGGTATTATTTTGGTCGGTAATATGACGCTGTCCGGCTGCCGCAAACATAAATCTGTCGCTTGGGTCATTCAAAAGACCATGGGCTGCAGCACCTTGTGTTATTGAATCTGGTTCAAAAGCCCTTAATTTAAGCCCGAAGGCAGGATTGAGCGATTCGGAGTTCAAGATGCAAAGCCTAGATCTGAAGGCAATGACTGTGGACCAGTTGTGGAACCTTCATGAAAAGCTGGTTGCTGAACTGGGTCAGAAGATTACGGAAGAGAAGGCCAAGCTTGAAACGCGCCTGCGCCAAATAAACTCGACTCGCCTCGAGAGCAATGGGTCGCCGGAGCGCCGTCCCTATCCGAAGGTCCATCCCAAGTACCGGAATCCAAAAAATCCTCAGGAAGCCTGGGCAGGACGGGGGAAACAACCTCGCTGGCTCAAAGCCCAACTGCGCACGGGAAAGAAGCTGGATGACTTCTTAATTCGTCGATCCGCGGTTAAATAGGTCAAATGGCCTGATGATCGTGGCCATTGCCTGATTTTGAGCCGGTATGGCTTGTTCGCAGGCGGTCATTGGTGATTGGCGTGACCTTCGGTTCCCCGCTATGCATTCGCTCCTGCATAGCCTTCAGGGTTTTGCTTCTGCCAACACCAGTGATCGCGGCACATTTGGTCGAGGGTTCGCGTGGCGCGCCATCCCAGAAGTTCACGAGCGCCGGTGGTCCCAGCATAAGAGGCGTCCAGATCGCCCCGCCGACGCGGCCTGATCTCGAAGGTATTTTTTTCCGCTTGCTCGCTCAAACGCGTTGATCACTTCCAGAACGCTGCTTCCGGCGCCCGTGCCGAGGGAAGCATTTCGGATGATCGAGCGACTTCAAAGCCGCGACATGCCCGCCGCTAGATCCACCACGTGTATATAGTCCTGAATACTGGTGCCGTCGGGCGTGTCGTAGTCGCCACCCCACATTCAGCTTCTCGCGTCGCCCCACGGCAACCTGCGCCACGAACGGAAGGAGGTTGTTGGGAACTCCTCTGGGGTCCTCGCCGATGAGCCCGCTTTGGTGCGCACCAACCGGATTGAAATAGCGAAGAATCGCGATCGCCCAGCCTGATCGCTCGCATACAGGTCGCGCAGCATGTCCTCTATGACGAACTTCGTCCGACCATAGTGATTGATTGGGTTGAGGGGATGTTCTTCGGTATAGGGAAGGAATTGCGGAACGACGTAGACGGTCGCCGAAGAACTAAAGATGATGCGCTTGACCTTTTGCGCTGCATGGCGCGGAGCAGGCGACAGGTGCCGACGACGTTGTTGTCGTAATAGTCCAGAGGTTCTGTGACGGAATCCTTTACGGCCTTCAGGCCGGCGAAATGGATCACGGCCACACAATTGTGCTCGGCCAGCGCCTTCTTGACCGCCTCCTGATCGTGAATGTCACCTTCAACGGCGATCACCGGCTTTCCACAGATCTTCTCGACCCGCTGCAACGATTCACGGTGGCTGTTCGAAAAATTATCAAAAACAACGACCTGTTCGCCGCTTTCAAGAAGTTCGACACATGCGTGAGAACCGATATATCCGGCGCCGCCCGTTACAAGAATCATCTTGTGCCTATTCTGGTCAGAATTGCGATCGGCCTCTGTCGCGTAAGGCAGTCCAATGGCTTGTGTTAAAACAAACCAACAGCCATAAGCAACCAATGGGGAGAACACAGATGCTTTCCAGCCCCAAGCTGTAAGCGGGCAACTGGACGCGTCTGCGCAAGCGCGAGAGCTTGATCGAGAATGTGCTCGAAAGCCGACCGGCTTGCCCCTCTAAGCGATCTTGCGCTCCAGCGGCCACCAGTTCCGGATCATCGCTTGTCGCGTTGCCGAATGATCGGCGGGGCGGCTCGCTTCAGGGATGGCGGACTCCAGCCGATCAACGGCACGGCTCACAGCTAGCGCATGTTGTTCGCCGTTGAACCGGATCATTTCAATGGCGCGATCTTTGGCATCATCTTCTTGAAGCCGAGATGCGCCAGTGATGCCAATTTTGTGAGCTCATCCAGCGAAAGGTCGATGCGGATCTTGTCTCGGCGGGGCAACATTTGCTCACGGCAGGCCAGAAAGCCCTTGCGCCAGCAGGCGCTGCCAATGGCGTCACCGAAAATCCGGATCTTGCTGTGATGGCGCTGAACGCCCTTTGCGGATGACGTGCTCCCTGCAAAGCTTTGAATGGCTTCAATCGCCTTTGCAACTTGGTTCGGAACGACCTTTTCGGGCATCTCGTAATGCGCGCAGATGCTTCTGACGATCTCCCGCGTAGCCTCCTCCATGCCGGCGATCCGACCTTTGTTAAAGTGGGACCGCCCGCAGGAAATGGCCGTCAGGATCAAGAGAGTGTGCAGAACGCCGAGAACGAGCAGGATCTCCATCAAGAATCCCCATGAGCAGATCAACTCCGACGCCCGGCCTGTACATCAAGCGCAAGAGGTCGCGCGTTCCCGATGGTTGGTCGGTCGCCGTCTCATCTCGTTTCTGCGCAAGGAACCCCAGAGCCTTATAGTAAACGCTCTCGGTTACACGAACGTATACACGCATCAGTAGTTCTACCAATGGCTGCTTGGCCTGACCCTGGACATCAGCGCCAGGACGAAGCATTACGCCTAGACCGGATTGTCGTCCTGGTTCTTGCTCGTGCAAGAGCTTGCCGGATCGGATTAGCTGGCGACCGATTGTCGGTTGGCCGACAGCTTTGGTGGTTGACCCGGCGCTTCCGCGCAAAGTGACAGGTTGCGAGCCCGTGTTGCTTGCCGCTCTTGCCGACGATCCGCGCCAGCCATGGAATGCTGCAAGGCACCGGGATCGGCTGGTCGTCTTCAGGGCCCATTGACTCCAAACAGCTGGTGGCGGGCGTTCGAACGGCAACTAATCTAGCTGGAGGATTTTGCGCACGATCAGCGCATTGACGACGTCGTCTGCAAGTTGTTCTGGGCGCCGCCCCACCGTTCCCAGGCGAAGCTCCGGTGCGGCCGGCACTTCGTAAGGGGCATCGATCCCGGTAAAATTCTTGATCTTTCCTGACCTTGCTTTCGAATAGAGTCCCTTCGGGTCCCGTCGCGCGCACTCCTCGATGGGTGTATCCACGTGAATCTCGATGAACTCGCCGCTCCCGACGAGATTGCGCACCATATCGCGCTCGGCCCTGTAAGGCGAAATGAACGAGCAGATCACGATCAGGCCGCTGTCAACCATCAGTTTGGCGACTTCGCCGACGCGGCGGATGTTCTCGACGCGGTCGGCCTCGGTGAAGCCGAGGTCGCGATTGAGTCCGTGCCGGACATTGTCGCCGTCGAGCAGCATGGTGTGACGCGACATCGCAAAGAGCTTCTGATCGACGATGTTGGCGATGGTCGACTTGCCGGCGCCGGACAGGCCGGTGAACCAGAGGATACAGGGCTTCTGGTGCTTGAGCTCGGCACGCTCGGCTTTGCCGATCGACAGCGGCTGCCAGGCGATGTTGGTGGCGCGGCGGAGCGGGAAGGCGATCATGCCGGCGCCGACGGTGCGGTTGGTGTAGCGGTCGATGATGATGAAGGAGCCGGTGCGGCGGTTCGTTTCATAGACGTCGAAGGCGACCGGCAGGGCCGTTGCGATGTTGCAGAAGCCGATTTCGTTCAAGGCCAACGTCGTGGTCGCCAGGTATTCGCGTGTATTGACATCGATCTTGTGCTTGATGTGGGTGATGCTCGCGGTCGCGCTCGATTGGGTGCCGACCCGCAAGACATAGGAGCGGCCGGGGACCATCGGCTCATGATCCATCCAGATCACGTGCGCGGCGAACTGGTCGGCGACCTCCGGACGCTCGGTGGGCCTCGCGAGCATGTCGCCGCGGCTGATGTCGATCTCGTCGGTCAGCGTGATGGTGACGGCATCGCCGGCCTCGGCGACGGCGAGGTCGCCGTCGTAGGTGGCGATCCGCTTGACGTGCGAATTGCGGCCCGAGGCCGCCACCACGATCTCGTCGCCGACCGCGATGTGGCCGGAGGCGACCGTGCCCGCATAGCCGCGGAAATCCAGGTTCGGCCGGTTCACCCATTGCACCGGAAAGCGGAACGGCAGTCCCGCCGTCTCGGACTGGATGTCGATGCTCTCCAGATAGTCCATCAGGCAGGGGCCGTGATACCAGTCGGTATTGCCGGAGCGGTTGATGATGTTGTCACCATAGCGCGCCGAGATCGGCACCGGCACGATCGAGGTGAAGCCGAGCGCGGAGGCGAAGGCCACATAGTCACCGACGATGCGGTCGAACACCTCCTTGCGGTAGTCGACCAGGTCGATCTTGTTGACGGCGACCACGACATGGCGGATGCCGAGCAGCGAGCAGATGAAGGAGTGGCGCTTGGTCTGCACCAGCACGCCCTTGCGCGCATCGATCAGGATGATGGCAAGCTGCGCATTGGAGGCGCCGGTCGCCATGTTGCGGGTATATTGCTCATGGCCCGGCGTGTCCGCGACCATGAAGGAGCGGCGCGGCGTGTTGAAGAAGCGGTAGGCGACGTCGATGGTGATGCCCTGTTCGCGCTCGGCCTCGAGACCGTCGACCAGCAGCGCAAAATCGATGTCGTCGCCGGTGGTGCCGTGCTTGACGCTGTCGCGCGCCAGGGCCTGCAGCTGGTCCTCATAGATCATCTTGCTGTCGTGCAGCAGGCGCCCGATCAGCGTCGACTTGCCGTCGTCGACCGAGCCGCAGGTGATGAAGCGCAGCTGGTCCTTGTCATGCTCGGCGCGCAGCGCCTGCGTGGCGTCCTGGTTCATCAGAAATAGCCTTCCCGCTTCTTCTTCTCCATCGACGCCGCTTCGTCGGTGTCGATCAGCCGCCCCTGGCGCTCGGAGACCGTTGCGACCTGCATTTCGGCGACGATCTCCTCGATCGTCGTCGCCTCGGACTCGATCGCGCCGGACAACGGGTAGCAGCCGAGCGTACGGAAGCGGATGGTCTTCATCTGCGGCTTCTCGTTCGGCTGCAGCGGCAGCCGGTCGTCATCGACCATGATCAGCGTGCCGCCGCGCTCGACCACCGGGCGGGGCTTGGCAAAATAGAGCGGAACGACCGGGATCTTCTCCAGCATGATGTATTCCCAGACGTCGAGCTCGGTCCAGTTCGACATCGCGAACACGCGCATGGTCTCGCCCTGCCGGATCCGGGTGTTGAACAGGTTCCACAGCTCGGGCCGTTGGTTGCGCGGGTCCCAGACATGGCCGGGCTGGCGGAATGAGAAGATGCGCTCCTTCGCCCGGCTCTTCTCCTCGTCGCGCCGCGCGCCGCCGAAGGCCGCATCGAAGCCGTAGAGGTCGAGCGCCTGCTTCAGCGCGTCGGTCTTCATGACCTGGGTGTGCAGCGCCGAGCCGGACGCGATCGGATTGATGCCGCGGGCGACGCCGTCCTGGTTGATGTGGACGATGAGATCGACGCCGAGACGCTTTGCGGTCTCGTCGCGGAACGCGATCATCTCGCGAAACTTCCAGGTGGTGTCGACATGCATCAGCGGGAAGGGGAGTTTCGCCGGATAGAACGCCTTGATCGCCAGATGCAGCATGACGCTGGAGTCCTTGCCGATCGAATAGAGCATGACCGGCTTTTTGAACTCCGCGACCACGTCGCGCATGATCTCGATGGACTCGGCCTCCAGCCGCCGCAAATGGCGGGGCAGGGTGTGAGTATCAGGCTTGGTGATGTCTTGTGCGTTCATCTCTCAGGATCCCGGGGCCGTTCCCCACGCGACGAAATCGCCGTTTCGATAATCGGGCTTGCCATAGCGCATGGGGCAGCCGTTGAGGTCGGTGACGGTGCCGCCGGCGGCGAGCAGGACGGCATGGCCGGCGGCGGTGTCCCATTCCATGGTCGGCGCCAGCCGCGGATAGACGTCGGCTTCGCCTTCCGCGATCACGCAGAATTTCAGCGAGGAGCCGGAGGGCTCGAGATCCCTGATCCCATGCCGCTCCACCCATTCCTTGGTCGCGGTGTCGAGGTGGGAGCGGCTGACCACGGCGCGACAGCCCGCCGCTGGGATCTTTCGCACCGTGATCGGGTGCATCCTGCTGAAGGACAATTCGCCGCCGTCGGTGTTCCGCGTGTCGAGCTTGTAGGCATTGGTGCCTCCAACATAGAGCTGGTGCAGCGCTGGCGCGTAGACTGCGCCGGCGACCGGCATGCCGTGCTCGATCAGGGCAATGTTGACCGTGAACTCGGACCGGCCCTGGATGAACTCCTTGGTTCCATCCAGCGGATCGACCAGAACAAATCTCTCGGGCGCAACTCGTGGGGCGGTAGCGCAGGTCTCCTCAGTAACCACCGGAAGATCAGGGAGGTTTCGTGCCAGGCAGGCACGGATGGTCTCGTCGGCCGCGAGGTCGGCGGCGGTCACAGGCGAGCCGTCCGCCTTGTAGTCTGGGCGGCACGTATCGGCCTGAGCCCTCATGATGACCTCGCCGGCTCGGATGGCGATTACGCCGAACAGTCGCGCGAGCCTGTCGAACTCGTCCAGTTCAAGCTCCTCGGTCAAAGGGGTACCTTCCGCCTCATTACCATGTCGCTGCGACCATGCGGGGCCGCAAACAGAAAAAAGGGGTTTCGTCGCTGGCCTTGATGTCTGACGAGCAGCGATTTTCGAGGCGATTTGCCTGGTTCCGGTGCGATTTGCAAGGTTCTGGTTGCAATGGAGCTTCATGCCGCCCGGAGCGAACGAGCAAGCACCACCATTCTGTCTCCAGCTTTCGGAGGAGAATATCTTGCTCCCGCCGATCGTAAGGAAACGAGCGAGGTCCTTCAGGCGGCGAAAGGATTTTAGCGCCAGCTGTCTCAGAAAGTCCAGTTCGTCGCCGAGAAGGGTGGCGACCGTGCGCGCGGCTTTGCAAGCCAACCAAACAGCGCCGCAATATTGGAGCCTTTTGTGTGAATTTAGCCGTTCTGGCTCACATCGCGGCTAGCGCAGCCGTCTCGTGTCCTGAGAATTCGGAATCAGGCGGTGTTTCCGATGGACGAGCCCCAAGATATCGCGCAATTGGCTGAAAACCTGCGGCATAAGGTGAGATTGGCATCACGACGGCCCAAATCGATCCCTTGAAGGGATCACGCCCCAACAGTCGTAACGGCGGTTTTTGTTCGTCACCAAAGCCTTCATCCGGAAGCGATACTTCCGGACCTGGGTAGACAAGCAGATACCCTAGACGATCCCCAGCGATCTCGCGATTTGAGAAAACAGGGAAGCTGCTGCTCGGGTGTATCGTGCATCATTGTATTGCTCATCCGTGAAATGGAGGACGAGGACAGCAACCAGAACTGCAACTGCACATTTCATTGGAAGATCCGTCTGGATACCCAAACGAACCTGGCGGAATATCTTAGGCTGGTTGGTTTGGGCTGAGTGTTAAAACTGTCAAAATTCTCTGTCGGCATTATGTAGCGGTCTAATTAGCAAAACCTTATGGTAGGCCGAAGTTGAAGCATTGCCATTATTTGCGCCCAGGGGTTACCAAGGAAAGTGAACTTTGGGGCGGTGAGAGCGGCACCTTGCCTGAAGCCAGCGAGGCGGGTCCGGCGCCGGGTTGCTTACCCCATATTGAGCACACCGCTGTTCAGGCGACTTCACCGGAGACAGCATTTTGGGCTGTGGCCGCGCGGGACAGTAGCTGCTTACGGATGGCCTGCTCCGCAAAAGCCAACGCTTCGAGAGCCTCACGCGCCTTCATCTCGGCGAGCTCGGCCCGTACTTCGGCAGCTGTAGCTTGGTCCTGTGCAGCGATGACTTCTCGTTCAGCTCGGTCTAGGGCTATCGAAGCTGCCTGAAGCTTGGAATCGGCTTCGACGAATACTTCTCGCCGGGACTGTTCAACTTCCTCGATCCGAGCCTCGGCGGAATGTAGCTTGTGAAGCAATAATTCCGCGCGCGTCTCCGCTCCACGAGCCTGCTCTTCGATCTGACTGAACAGCTCAGCAGCCTGGTGCACGAGATCAAGCACCGCGGTGCCGTACTGAGCGCCTCCGAGTCCGGACCCGGCCTTCCGACTGGACTGCGCCATGATGGTGCTGCGCTTCCTTGGATCGCACTCTCGCGAGGATGAACGATTATGGTAAATTTGGAGTTAATCGCCTGGTGACGTGAATCTAGAGCTGGCCACAAAAAGTCTTCTGAGCTTTATGACAGAAGCGTTTGACAGAAGCCGAGATCTGGTCTGCGGATTTGCCCCATTTGAAGGGCTCCGGCTTGTTGTTGTGCAGTTCGATGGAGGTGCGGATGTCTGCCCCGAGCTGCCCGACGGAGGTGTGAACGCCTCGTTAGACTTGCTTCTGGTGAGCTCAGCGAACCAGCGCTCGATCTGATTGGTCTATGACGCGGAAGTCGGCGTGAAGTGAACATGATAGTGCGGCCGGCGAGCGAGCCATGCTTTATCTTGGGCGTCTTGGGTGGCGTGGTCGTCCATGACGATATGGACAGCGAGCCGCTCAGGGATTTGACCATCGCTGCGCTCGTAGCATTTGCCGATGACAAACCCCCAAAAGCGACATCGAGCGCGGCAAAAACCGTGATCGTACCACGCCGCACCTAGCTGTGCGTGCGACGTTCCCGTACGCCAAGTATCACCGGCAAGACCGGTTGCTCGCGGTCGAGCGCCTGTATCCAACTCTTCTCATCTACGCTGAGGACAACGGCTCGGTTCGGTGGAGACAGGAAAAGCCCGACAATATCGCGCACCTTGTCAACGAATAGGGGATCGCCTGACAGTTTAAACGTCTGGCTGCGGTGCGCCTGCAAGCCAAACGCCGTCCAAGAGGAAGCAGCGCCAACGGCGGCCAGATAGTTATGCGCGCAGGCTACGATGCACCTTTGTCCTTCAAGAGCGCAGTATCGGCGTGGCCGTAGCGGGTGACGGTGGTCGCGGCGCCTGTTAACCATGAAACAGGTTTACCGATGCAAGATGGTAAAGCTTAAGTTAAATTCGATCCATTGAAGAGCTCACCCACGCGTTGCGTCTCGTGAGCAAGCCAGAATCGCTTTTTCTTCTTCGTGTTGCCGTCGGCGGACGGCTGAGAAGTGTCATTACGACCGGCGCACGGAGAACTAGTCATGAAGCGGCTTTTGTCGGCCGCCATCATTGCGATGGCGTCGAGCAGCTCTGCATGGGCTCAATCATCCGCCACGGCGGCGGGATCTGGTGTCGGCGTTGCCAAATCGACATCGAATTCGCAAGCGATCTCAGGGCAGGGCGGCACGGGAGTCGGCGTCGCGGCAATCACCACGAACAGCACAGTGCCGGCCGATCAGACGGTCAGAAATGTGCCGGGGGTTGTTGCACCGGGCTTGGCCGCGGCCGGGCTCGAAACGTGCCTCGGGTCGGTTTCCGGCGGCGGCGCGTTTGTCGGGACCGGATTCAGCTTTGGTACCACGGTTCCTGATCCCGGCTGCGCGGCGCGACTTGATGCGCGCACCTTGTGGAATTTTGGCCTGAAGAAGGCGGCGGTCGCCCGGCTTTGCCTTAACCCCGACATCAATCGTGCGATGCCGGAGGTTTGTGTCAAGTACCTGCCGCCAGCGCAGGGCTATCCTGACACGCCGGTCCCCACCCGATACGCGCAGGCGGAAACCTCCGGAGACATCTCGGACATTTGGCTGGTGGAAGGAGCGACCGGCAGGAGCCGTCTTTGCAAGGACTACGACGTGACCCAGCAGCGCTGCCGTGTCTGGGCTCATGTCGCTCACCGTTCGGCGCCGAAGAAAAGCGCGACGTCGAGTGGTGAAAACTCTCACACGGCGGCACCACCCGCCCCGGCACCCGTCGTGGCGGAAATCCAAAGGAAGGAGAACTCACAATGAAGAAGCTTTTGATGAGTGTTTCGCTGATCGCTGTGTTGGGAAGCATTGTGCCGGCCGATGCTGGCTCCACGCTCGCCATCGGCGGCGGTGCCAATCTTGGTAATGTGACCACGCTCACCGGCGCTGGAGCTTTGGGCAACGCTGCGGCTGCTTCGGCGGCCAATGGTATCAATACCTCAGTGGGGAGCGGCGTTGCCGTTGCTACGCCTGCGGGGAGCCTCAGTGCGGGCATTGGCACGTCCATCGGGCAGTCAATTGGTCAATCGGGTGCAGTGGCCGGTCCGGGTGGCGCGGCCCTGAGCGGCGCTTTCTCCAACAATGGCGGGGTCGGCGTCGGCGGTGGTTTCACGAACGTGCTGCCCTGACATAGATGGCAGCAGCATGGTGACGAAGAGTCGCCACCATGCTGCTGGTCGGGTCGGGGTTCAATGTTCGATCCCTCGGAGGTGTGAAGGCGAAAGAGAACCTGTTTTAGACAAGTCCATATCGGGACAGGCGCCGTACACACGGCGGTGGAACCTTTCTTCTATGCGCAAGGGACTTGTTGAGGACGCGCTCAGCGAAGCCGTCTTGGGACTGCAACCCAGCGCTTCTAGCGACATTCGTCCTGCTGCATTGGGTCGACGATCAAGACCATCGACTGCTTGGACCACCAACGGCCGAGAGACCCAGGAAATCCTGCGCAGTGCCCATGCCGACATTCCGGACGAGGCCATGCGTCGTTAGTGGTTGCCGACCTGCTACGCGCGCACAGGCTGATCGGCTGATGACGGGGAGCTCATACCGGTTACGATCGAGGTGCCATAGAAGGGCTCACCGCCGCAAGGTCTTTTCGACCAACGAGCTGCTTAGCGTAGCTGAACGGGCGCGACATGACGGAGAGTCAAGACCGAGACCCGCAACAAGGAAAAGGTATCAACAATGATGAAAGAAACAGCGCGCCAAGACGCAATTCGCGCTATTCTCTAGCCCATTTCAAGAGTGGGGGATGTTGCACAATGCCAGTTTACTGTTTTGGAAATCTGTCGCAGCTCACTATGAAGCCGCTCGGGGCGGATCAAGGATTGAGGAGCGACCTGACATTTTACTCAAGGCGACGCCGGCGCGATACCGTCCACCTCGAGCTGTTCCCTAAACGGGCCATGTGCTTTTTGCAGCCTGTGAAGGAGATGCCGCAAAAATTCGCTCGGGTTGTGCCGGGCGTCCTTAACGTTTTGGGCAAGCCGTCCCAGCATGCGGTTTGTGGACAATTCTGAGACAGATCAGGAGAAATGACCTGGCGCCGACAAAGGGCCCTCATGTCTGAGGCAGATCAGGATCTTGCGATTATTCTAGCGCGCGCTTTTGATCGAGCTTGGGCGGCCTACGACGCGCTTGGATTAGCTCCCACGATCTCTGAAGACGCCGCTCGCCCTGAGCTCGCAAAAAAGCTAGTCAGAATGGCGAAGGAGGGGATAGAGAACGAAGACGCCTTGGCCGTAGCCGGCCTGCAACACTTGTTCTTGCTGTCACCTGGCTTGCACTTTTCCGCCAAGAATGTACGAGCCACAATGATCCAGCAATGGCGCGTTCCGTGGCTTCGCTCAACCAGAGATGATTGAAATCAGCGCCACCTGAGCCTCCTCGGAAGTGATAGATACCTGTCGCGGGCTTGAAGAGCCAGGAAGGTGCCCGTCAATTCGCAGGAGATCAGTTCGGGCTCCAACACCGCGTTCAGATCCCGATTCCCTCCGTGCGGATGGCGTTGGCATGTCCGTCCTTTGGCGGAGTACTGCTGCGCCGTGGATTGGGCTCGCCTGCCAAAGGTCCTTCGCGATTGGTAGCGGCTCAATCTGCATGTTCACCCACCACGCCTTCTCATTGCCATGACGATGTAGGTCGTGATGGTGGGTGCGGCAGAGCGGGACCGTAAACTCATCGCTGACCTTAAGGCCCAAGGCTTTCGGTTGCGCGAACTTCAGGTGGTGAGGGTCGCAGGGCGATTGACGACAGACAAGGCACGGCTTGACCGCGAACGAATGAAAGATGCGCCTTGCTCCGTTTCCGTGCCGGCTCCTTCGGAAGGGCGAGGCCGGCCGTTGCATCGTCCGACGTCGCCGAACCCATGCTCGCTTTGGTTTGCGGGCTGTCATCTGCCGCATCCCGTACCGGCGGCACAGGTTGAGCGAACTTCTCCTGGTAGGCGGCCTCGGCTGCTCGGGCGTCCGCCTCCAGCAGTGTGTTCTTCTTGGGAAGCTCTTCCTTGGCCCACGCCAGCAGCTCCTGATCGGTGCTGGACATCCTCCGGATGGGTCGGGATAAGGAAAGCCTGCTCGCGGCGGTGCGGGCAACCGCGATTGAACGCAACCTGCATGGCCTAATCGATGCGACGGAAGTCCAGGCGCTCCTCAAAGGCTGGCGCGCAGGCAAGCCGTCGGCCATAAGGCGCATCGACAAAATCCTGACCGCGGCGAACCGGAACCTCGCTGCTGCTCTCGCCTACGCCTTATCGAACGAGATCTACAGGATCGAGCGTCTCGATCGGCTGATCACGCTCGCCGAGGCACGCCGCAATGCCGCGCTCCGCGAACTCGACCTTCATCGCGCCAGTGCTGCACAGCAACTGCGCGCAGAAATCCGGCAATTCGGAACAATCCTGCTCGGAAACGTCGAGTCTGGGCCGATCGCACCGGAGCATGCGAGGATCAAAGCTCCATCATGAGGAGCCCAGGTAGCCGTGCTGCTAACCGCGCCAATGCGCTGGCCGGCACAGGGCCACGAACAGTTGGCGGCAGGGCTCGCGCGGCACAGATCGCGCGCAAGCATGGCCTGAGTGTGCCCGCCTTGTCCGATCCGCTGTTATCGAAAGCAACCGATGCGCTTGCGACCAAGGTCGCCGGCGAGCCAGCCAATGCGGAAATCCGCGAGCTCGCCCGCAACGTCGCCACGGCGGTGCTCGAGGTCTGCCGGATCCGCGCGGCGCGTTTCCAACTCTTGTTCAAGGCGATGGACGATCCGGAGTGGGATACCCGCGCCAACCAGCAGGCGAAAAACCGAGCAGTGTTTCGCCGTGCGCGGGGCGCTGGTGCACTCGCGCCTATGCCCAAGGAAGTCCTCGAGTACGTGTACTCCCGTTCGGAGGGAGCCTAAAAATTCTCAATGATCTTGGAAGAGAGGCGCGGCGAGCTTCTTGCTCTGGACCGCTACGAACGCCGCGCGCTGTCCAGGCGCAAGTTTGCAATTCGCGCCCTTGATGAAGCGCGGCGCCTGGCGGCAAACACGAAGGCGCGTCCCGCGGCCTAAAGCGCAGGTGGAAGATCAAATTTATTAAACCATAGGTAGAACATTTGACCCGCCAATTAAAGTCCGTTTTGGCAAAACGAAGCCAAGTTTCTTGAATGAAACAAGATACTTAACTGCTTATCGATGCGTAAGAATTCGTCTTCCGCATCGCCCAGGCAGCGAAAATGGGGCAAAGCTGCCGACCGGCCATACGGCAAGCGGCGTAGCGGCAGCCTAGGCAAATATTGTGCCAATTCCGCAATACCGCGTTTAAATTATGCTAGTTGGGAGATTATGAATTTTGTTACTGTGGAAGCTCTCAGTTTGTCCCATTAATATCAGGGAATTGTTCCATGAGTAACAATGAACCATTTCGCCGGATCGCCTCGCTAGACTTGGCTAAACTTCAGGCCGACGTTGAAGCTGCTCTCCCAAATCACGCGTCATTGCCATCGGTCCGGGCGCCCTCGGTTCAGTCGGGGCCGTCAATGCCGGATTACGTAGAGCACCAGGAAGGTGTTCCGCGTGTTGGTGCGCTTAGTGCTGAGGCTTTGGTACGCGAGTATGAAGCCGCCGCCAAGGAAATCGAGGCGATGGGGAGCGAGCTCATAGGCGCGGCGCAAAAATGCGAGGCAATGACTGCCGATGTGCACAAGGCAATCGCCTTTATGCAGGAAACCGCAGCAGCCTACCGCGAAGAGGCCAAAAGGATTTTCAAGCGCATCGAGGATTGCGCATTGCTAACCGACGACGTTCGCAAAACCTGCGAAACGCTTAAACGTAGAATCGAAGATACCGTCCAGTAGTCTGCCTGCAGGACCCAGACTGTTTAGAACGGCCCCGAGCATGGGAGTGCAACGGGGCCGCCAACCTTGGGGGTTGTCTCCCGGCCGGGGTTTGGGGGGGTGGGTCCGGGAGTATTGCGTTTGACTCTGCCGGGGCTTCTCAGGTTCAAAGTCAAGTGTCGCTGTTGGACTTTCTTCGATTCAGGGCGTGCACTGCGCGCTCGGCATAGCCCTCGTCAGACGAGTGAGTGCGGCTTTACTCGTGCGGTTCGTAAAATCGTGCAGAGCCGACATTTTGTGGTGCACCAAGCTCATCAAGCGTTGGCGCGATTGATGGCGCCGCCGTTTGTTCTAGCTCCTCGAACCGTTGAAGGAGGGCTGCCAGCCGGGCCGGTGGCTCCTGAACTGACCGATCCATCATAAATTGAAGGCGCTCGCCGATCTCCACGCAGATCGCCCGCATATGTTTTTGGCGTACCGCGTCACTCCAGGGCTGCGACATTGGTCTTCGTCTCCAAAGCTCGTACAACTTGCGACGACTAAATGACCCAGCGTTTAATGCTTTCTAGCAGTTGCCCGACATGGTGAAGGCCGAGTGAACGGCCGCTGTGGTGGCCTTTGCCGCCATCGCCATTGACAGCTGCAGGAGCTGCGAACGGGCGATCTGGTCCAGGCAAGGAGGCAGCCGCTGTCCCACGGCCGGGCAGCACGATCATGAGTCCTTGATTGGTTTCTCGATGCCAGTATAAATCGAAGCATTTGAAACGTTGCATTAATGGCACGCCACTTCCGTCGCCGCTTGAGCTCTGGAGGTAATTATTTGAGCGAAAAAGCGTCGGATGAAGAATCGAGCACTATTCTGCTCGCGCGCGCATTCGATCTGGCGTGGGAGCGCTACTTCACTGCTTGCCACGTCGCGCGACGCGAGCTCGCAGCTTTCCTCGTCGAAATGCTAAGAAGCGGGGTCATAGAAGAGCCGTTGGCTGCGTGCGGCGTGCTCCATTGATCGCGATAACGCCGGACCACCGATAGCCCGGTTGCGGAGTCGCTCGCCTGCTGCGAGAGCTCGATAAATCCTTGGAAAACAGGTGTTTGCCGGACTCTTATGCAGACAGCGGTGTGCCGGGCGTTTTATGTTTTCCGAAATTAAATTTTTTGTGTTTTCCGGAATTAAATTATGGCATACTTGGAATTGCACCCATTTCTCGAAGGTGTGTTTTATGGCCATCGAATTTTCACCGAGTGACGACGGCGGGCCGTCGTTAACGCCCATGATTGGCCGAATTAGGCCGCGACCAGATGAGTGACGCCAGCTACATCGAGGCCGCGCGCGACTTGTGCGAGGATCTGGAGAATCTCGTCGAGCTTGCGAAACAGGGGCGGGCGCCCATACGCGCGATCTCGCTGGTCGAACGCGCGTGCGTTGAACTCTACGCAAATCTCGATGAAGTCGAAGGCACCCGGGCCTGGTTGGCTGATTTCCGGTTGAAAGCGAAGACCAAATGAAGCTCGAGTCTCGCCGTCCGCTCTCTCGATCGTGGTTGCCGGAAGAGGACGAGCGATTAAGATCAATGATCGTGGCAGGGCACGCTCCAGTAGAGATTGCCAGCGAGCTTCGCCGATCTGTCGGCGCGGTATATGCTCGGGCTCACCGCTTTCGCCTCTCATTCAGGCGCGTCCATCTAGTGTCGCGACGTCGTTTTCAACATGAGGGACGGCAGCGCTGAAACCAGTGCGGCGCCGCTCGGGTTAGACGAAGCGAAAGCTTGCGCGGCGTTAAGCAATGCGAACAGCCGCGGCTTCGATGACTTCGGGCGCGAGCGAGCGGCCGACTATGTCACTCCCGTGCAACGGCGGCTACCGATCATACGAACGCCGCATTGCCGCCCAGGCCCATCCTCATTGCTGCCACCACCAGCAAAGATGTTTGCGTATCGACGGAGGAGGAAATGCTCGGCAAAGTCTTTGCGCTTACCGTAGTCATCGGTCTGCTTGTGACCAGCTCAGCTGCTTTCGTTGCGAACCACCTCCGAACGCCGGCTGCCTGCGCTGTGAGCTGCGAGTAGGCACAAGTGCGCCATCCCAGCGCATCGATGCCCTCGGTGCAACGTGCGAACTTAGGACGGCCTTTCCCGGGACCCAAAGCCGCCTTCGATCTGCCGCCAAACCGCCCCACGACTCAAACAGGTGATACTAAGCGCGACCCTGGGGCCAATGCGGATGCGTGCAGCGATGACGTTCGATCGATATCTGATGGCAGCTTTGAGCGGGCTAGTGGTAGGAACTGTGCTCTTGCTCGGCGCGGTTGTTGTTCGGGGGGTCGAAGTAAGCGGCAAGGCTAGAGCCGACAGCTCGATCGTCGGCCTGAGAGGAGCGGTGCAATAGGACTTACGGCCGCAGCGGCTCAGAGGAATTGACGTTGCTCTTGGAGGAACGGCGGCGCAAGCAATATAACGGACTAGACGCGCGTTCCGGCGCGGTGCCCAGGCGGAAGATCCCACAACAGGTGCTCCGCTCGCTTTCACCGCCGATCAGTGGCGTGCTACGCCCCCCGTCCCACAGGTCGATCCTGTGATCACGCGGAAGGGGGGCAATGGCCCGATACTGGATCAAGCTGAAGAACCGAAAGCACCCGGCGAGGGGCGGCTAATGGGTGAAATTCCGGTGATGGGAACATGCTGGTCACGTCTGCGCGCACATTATGGCGCGACAATCAGGATGCGAGCGCGTATCACCTTGATCGCCGCCGCCCAGCGCGTTGTCGATTGTGACTGCGCGCGAAGCAAACGCCATCCGCGCTCCAACACATTTACTGCGTTGTATGTGAGATCATTCACAGACGCGCGCGGCGAACCTATGGAACAAAAGGCGGCTATCCCCCGCCAGCCATGGTGCTCAGTTCGATGACCAGATACTTGTCATATAGTGCCGCGTCTCACAGGCTTCCAACTCTGCAGAGCGCGCTCGAGGTGCAATATCGGGAATTGCTAGACTTGCGCGAGCGCGTCAGAAACGCCGAGATCGCTGCCGCGGAGAGACCGCGAATTAAGGCGTTTATGTCGGGCGACAAGGTCAGGCGCGGTGATATCGACCTAACCAGCTTGGGGCGCTAGGCGCCCGTGGCATCCACCGGAGCAGAAGCGTTTTGTTTAAGTCTTTGATCATGGCCACGCTTGCCTCGTCTTGATAATCGCAATCAATTCAGCTGATGGCGAGACCTTGCTGAAAAGATACATCTGAAGCTAGGCGATTCGCCCGCTTTCGCCTGAGCCGGATCGCGCAGCGCTCGGGATGAGGCCTGGACGAGGGCGCACCACCGTGCTTCAAAAAGGGCTGGTACGCGGGCTGTCGCTGCCACCAGCCAGCTCTATCTCATTGTGCGCTTCCCGGCACCAAAACCCTCGTCCGTTATTTCTATTTCCGCTGTGGTTCACTCGCGCGAATTCCGACGCAATCACAACAACCGGCAGAAAACCGATCGGCCTTGCCAGGATGCTGAGCAGTTCAACTGCGAACGGTCGTGCCGGCCGAGCGCCTGAAGGAGACGGCTGATTGTCCCGCGAATAATCGCGCTAAAACAGCGGACATTAATGGATGAGGTGCGCTTCCGACCGTCGCGCCCGGGGCCGAATATGCGGTAGCGTCACAAAAGTCACATGACGACGAATAATTCGCTGCGCGATTGCCAAACTTCAAGTCCAGCCTATTATGCTGTGCGGATCATTCGCCCAAGCCCCACCCCAATCGTCGCGAGGAACGTGTCCATGCCAGACGTTCGAGACAGGCGACTTCAGCGATACGAAACGTGGGCGGCCGAATGCGAGATGTTGGCTCGAGTAGTGACTGATCGCACGAAGCAACAACACTATGAATACCTTGCGGCGCACTATCATTTTCTCGCTGCGAGCTTTCGCGACGCGCTCGCAATGCACAGCACAGTGTTGGCGAAATTGACGCTGCATTAACCGATCGCGTCGGACCGTATGGCGAAGGATTTGCTTACCGCCCCGCATTGGCATAAGAAGAGTCTAACGGTCTTTCCGCTTTTTGGATCAAGCATCTTGCAAATAAGGCGAGGCTTGCTTCCGCAGTTGCGACAGGCGGCGATCTCTTCACCCAAATGTATGGTCAGGAAGCTCATTGACAGCCTCGCTGCACAACTGAAGGAATAAACTAGAGGTTCATCCGGGATCGACCTATGATCCCAAGCCTCCGACGATGGCGACGCGCGTCGTGTTGTCTCCTGAGCCGTTTGTTTACTGCAAACGCAATCAAGGGCGCACCCGCGGCCGCAGCTCCGAAAATATGAAGACGCCGTTGACCGCGCTCCTTGTCCTATGGCTCAGTCCGAGGCGTCGCCCCCTATCATCCTGCGCTTGACCTCCTCGCAGGTTTTGCGGACGTCCTGGGTGAAAAGCGCACAATCTTCGATGCGTTTAAAGATCTTCTTGGCCTCCTCTCGATAGGCCGCCGCCGTATCGCGCATGTATGCGATTGCATTGTGGACCTCGGCAGTCATCGCCTCGCATCTTTTTGCGGCCTCGATCAGTTCCGCGCCCATCGCTTCGATCTCTTTTGCGGCGGCTTCATAGTCGCGCAC
>Ga0209062_1002274_pt1 | contig 26726 bp, 18 predicted proteins | sample Coa_R2_2_FD_187158 | JGI IMG/M metagenome (GOLD analysis project Ga0209062, IMG submission 187158) | Surface soil microbial communities from Centralia Pennsylvania, which are recovering from an underground coalmine fire - Coalmine... | ecosystem: Environmental > Terrestrial > Soil > Unclassified... | reverse complement strand
GACCCCGGACAACGCTATAAGTTCGACCTGATCGGCCCGAATGGCGAGCACCTCCCGCAAAAGGCCGATCCAATCGCGCTCGAAAGCGAAAGGCCGCCGGCAACGGCTTCGGTCGTCTCGCAACCCGTCGAGCCGATCTTTCGCGATCGGGATTGGATGGAGATGCGCGCGCAGAGGCATGCCGTCAATGCGCCGATCTCGATCTACGAAGTTCACCTTGGTTCCTGGCTCCATAGCGGCGAGGCAAGCGCCTGGGAGACGGCGATCGAGCGGCTCGTTCCCTACGTCAAGGAAATGGGATTTACCCATCTCGAATTGCTGCCCATTTCCGAATATCCGTTTGGCGGCTCCTGGGGCTATCAGCCTCTCGGGCTCTTTGCGGCGAGCAGCCGCTACGGCAAGCCGATCGATTTCGCTCGCCTCGTCGATACCGCGCACCGCGCCGGAATTGGCGTGATCGTCGATTGGGTCGCGGGGCATTTTCCCACCGATGCGCACGGGCTCGCCCGCTTCGACGGCAGCGCGCTCTATGAACATCTCGATCCGCGCGAAGGCTTTCACCACGATTGGAATACGTTCATCTACAATTTCGGCCGGCGCGAGGTGCAAGGATTCTTGATCGCCAGCGCGCTCTACTGGCTCGAAAATTTCCACGTCGACGGTCTGCGGGTCGATGCGGTCGCCTCGATGCTCTATCGCGATTACAGCCGCAAGCCCGGCGAATGGATTCCGAACATTTACGGCGGCCGCGAAAATCTCGAGGCGATCGGCTTCATCCGGCATCTCAATTCGGTGGTGGCCGAAAGATGTCCGGGCGCCATGATGATTGCCGAGGAATCGACTGCCTGGCCAGGCGTGAGCCGCCCGATCGCAGAAGGCGGTCTCGGCTTTTCCTACAAGTGGAACATGGGCTGGATGCACGACACGTTGCGCTACATGGCGCACGATCCCGTGCATCGTCCCTGGCACCATGACGACATCACGTTCGGTCTGCTCTACGCCTTTTCCGAACGTTTCATTCTCCCGCTCTCGCATGATGAGGTCGTGCACGGAAAAGGCTCGCTCCTCGCCAAAATGCCGGGAGATGCCTGGCAGCGCTTCGCAAATCTGCGCGCTTATCTCAGCTTCATGTGGGCGCATCCCGGCAAGAAACTGCTCTTTATGGGAGGAGAACTGGCGCAGGAGCACGAATGGTCGCATGACGCGGAAGTCGAGTGGTTTCGGCTCAATGAGCCGAACCATCTTGGCGTCCAGCGGCTCGTGCGCGACCTCAACCGGATCTACGCAAGCGAGGGCGCGCTGCATCAGAAGGACGCGGAGCCCGCGGGTTTCCGCTGGGTGATCGGCGACGACCGGGCGAATTCGGTCTTCGCCTTCCTCCGTTTCGGCGCCGAAAGCGCCCCACCTATTCTTGCGGTTTGCAACATGACGCCTGTGCCCCGCCGGAACTACCGCATCGGCGTACCTCGGGCGGGGCTCTGGCGCGAAATATTCAACAGCGACGCCGAGATCTACGGCGGCTCGAACGTAGGCAACGCCGGGTCAGTTCCCGCGCAATCGGTGCCGATGCACGGCGAGCCGCAATCGCTCGACCTCGTCTTGCCGCCGCTCGCGGTCGTTCTGTTGCGGCAAGAGGGTTGAGAATGGCCGATCACGCCCCGCCGGAATTGCTGCCCGGCTCGCCTTATCCGCTTGGCGCGACGTGGGACGGGCTCGGGACGAATTTTGCGGTTTTTTCGGCGCACGCCGAAGCAATCGATCTCTGCCTCTTCGATCCCTCAGGCCGCCGAGAAATCGCTCGCCTGCGAATGCCCGAATGTACGGATGAAGTCTGGCACGGCTATCTGCCGAATGCCGGCGTCGGCCTGATCTATGGATACCGCGCCTACGGCCCTTACGAACCTCATAACGGCCATCGCTTCAATCCGCACAAGCTCCTCCTCGATCCTTATGCGCGTGCGCTTGCCGGCGAGCTCAGATGGTCCGACGCCCTCTTCGGCTATCGAGTGAATTCGGCCCGCGCCGACCTCTCGTTCGATCGGCGCGACAGCGCGCCGGGCGCTTTGAAGAGCGTCGTCACCGACGAGACGTTCAATTGGGGCGACGATCGCCCGCCCGCCACGCCCTGGGCAAACACCGTGATCTACGAAGCGCACGTGCGCGGCTTGACCATGCTGCGCGGCGACTTGCTTCCTCCGGAACGCGGCACATTCGCGGCGCTTTCGGAACCGCGGATCATCGACTATTTGCGCAAGCTTGGAATTACCGCCATCGAGCTTATGCCGATCCATGCCTTCATCGACGACAGATTGCTGCTGCAAAAGGGTCTACGCAATTACTGGGGCTACAATACGATCGGGTTTTTCGCGGTCGAGCCGCGCTATCTTGCAACCGGATTCTCGAACGAGATGCGGGTCGCGGTCAGGCGGCTGCATGCTGCCGGAATCGAGGTCTTTCTCGACGTTGTCTATAATCACAGCGCGGAAGGCAGCGAGCTCGGACCGACGCTGTCGTTCCGGGGCCTCGACAACGCGAGCTATTATCGGCTCGACCCCGGCAATCGCCGCCATTGCGTGAATGATACGGGAACCGGCAACACGCTGAACCTTTCGCACCCGCGCGTATTGCAGATGGTGATGGATTCCCTGCGCTATTGGGTAACCTCGTTTCACGTCGACGGATTCCGCTTCGATCTCGGGGTAACCCTCGGACGCGAGGCGCACGGCTTTGATTCGGGCGCCGGATTTTTCGACGCACTCCGGCAGGATCCGGTGCTCGCGCGCGTCAAGCTGATTTCCGAGCCTTGGGATCTCGGTCCGGGAGGCTATCAACTCGGACAACATCCGCCTGGTTTCGCTGAATGGAACGATCGCTTTCGTGATGGCGTACGCAGATTCTGGCGTGGCGATCCCGGCCAGCGCCCGGATTTTGCCGCGCGGCTTGCGGGCTCGAGCGATCTCTTCGATCGCCGAGCGCGCCGGCCATGGGCTTCGATCAATTATATTGCCTCGCATGACGGGTTCACCTTGGCCGACACCGTCAGCTATGCCGAGCGGCATAACGAGGCCAATGAAGAAAACAATCAGGATGGACCCGCAGAGAACTATTCCTGCAATTGGGGCGTTGAGGGCCCGACCGACGATCTCAAGATCATCGCCACCCGCGGACGAATTCTACGCTCCATGCTCTCGACGCTCTTCTTTGCGCACGGCACCCCGATGTTGCTGGCGGGCGATGAATTCGGGCGCACGCAACGCGGCAATAACAATGCCTATTGTCAGGACAACGAATTGTCGTGGATCGATTGGAACGAGGCTTCATCGGCGGAAGGCGAGGTCTTGATCAAATTCGTCGCGCGGCTGATCGCATTGCGCCGGCAATATTCGATTCTGCGGTCTCGCTATTTCATGCATGCCAGGGAGGAGCCGGCGAAGCACGTTTCCGACATATCCTGGTTCAACCGCCGCGGCGAGCCCATACCGGTCGACGCCTGGAACGATCCTGAGTTGCGCGTGCTGGTTTTGCGCCGAGCGCAACGCGTCGGCGATCGGGTCGAGGCGCTAAGCTACTTGATCAACCCACGGTCGGAAAGAAAAGGATTTCGTCTGCCCCCACCCTATGCGCCGACGCGCGTCTTGCTCGATACGGATAATCCGCGGCTCGAGCCTTTCGACCTCGAAGGCGACCAATATGAACTTGCTCCGCACAGCGCCGCTCTGCTGCTGAGCTTTTATGAAACGAAGCAATGAACGATGCTGCCTACGCCAGGGAACTGCCGTTTGGGGCGGCGCTGATCGCAGAAGATCGCACCCTGTTCCGCCTATTTGCGCCTGCGCAAAGCCGGATCTCGCTCGAGATTAAAGGCGCCGCCCCGCAAGACATGGAGCGTCGCGACGACGGCTGGTTCGAGCTCGAAGCCGAATGTGGGGCCGGAACGGCCTATCGCTATCGGCTCGAAACCGGCCAAGCGGTGCCCGACCCGGCTTCTCGCGCGCAGGAAAGCGATCCGCACGGATGGAGCCTCGTTGTCGATCCGAACCAGTATAAATGGCGCAATGCCGACTGGCGCGGCCGGCCCTGGCGCGAAACAATCCTCTATGAATTGCACTGCGGATTGCTGGGCGGCTTTTCGGGAGTCGCGAGCGCCCTGCCGCGCCTCAAGGAGCTCGGGATCACGGCCGTCGAATTGATGCCGATCGCCGATTTCTCCGGCTGCCGCAACTGGGGATATGACGGCGTTCTGCCTTTTGCGCCGGATCGCGCCTACGGATCGGTCGAGGAGCTGAAAAAACTCATCGATTCCGCCCACGAGCTCGGGCTGATGATGTTTCTCGACGTCGTCTACAATCACTTCGGGCCGGACGGCAATTACATCGCCCAGTACGCGCCGGAGATGTTTCGCGACGATTATCATACGCCCTGGGGCTCGGGTATCGATTTCCGGCGCGCCGAGGTGCGCCGCTTCTTCATCGAAAATGCGCTTTATTGGCTGATCGAATTTAGGTTCGACGGCCTGCGTTTCGATGCCGTCCATGCGATCTCCGAAGAGGACTGGCTGGAGGAAATGGCGGTCGAGATTCGCGCCACGATCGAGCCTGGCCGGCACGTCCATCTCGTCCTCGAACACGACGGCAATATCGCGCGCCTTTTGCGCGGCAAGTTCGATGCGCAGTGGAACGACGACCTCCACCATGTGGTCCATGTTCTTCTGACCGGCGAGCACGAAGGCTATTATGTCGATTATCGCGACGGCGCGAGAAAGCTCGCCAAGGGGCTCGCCGAGGGCTTCGTCTACCAGGGCGAGCCTTCCGCCTATCGCGATGGCGCGCCGCGCGGAACGCCGAGCGCCGATCTTCCGCCGACCGCTTTCGTCTTTTTCCTGCAGAATCACGATCAGATCGGCAATCGCGCCCTTGGCGAAAGGCTGACGGCGCTCGCCGACACCGCAGCGCTTGAAGCCGCTATCGCGTTGCAAATGCTCGCCCCGCAGATTCCGCTGCTCTTCATGGGAGAGGAAGATGCAAGCCGCACGCCGTTTCTGTTCTTTACGGATTACCGGGGTGAACTCGCCCGGGCGGTTCGCGAAGGACGGCAGCGGGAATTCGCTCGCTTCAAGGCTTTCGCAGACCGCGAGAGACAGGAGCAGATTCCAGATCCGAATTCGCTCGCGACTTTCGAGGGTTCGCGACCCGTGCCCGATCGCTCGCAGGCTTCGTCGCGCTTTTCTCTTTACCGTCGGTTGCTCGCCCTGCGTCACGCCGAGATCGCGCCGCGGCTCGAAGGAGCCCATTCGCTCTGGGCGAAAGCGCTTGGCGAAGCTGCGGTTACCGCGAAATGGCGGATGGGCGATGGCGCCGTTCTCTCGCTCTCGACAAATCTTGGATCTCTCCCGGCGCAGATCGATCCCCCTTCTGGCCGCGTGCTCTTCGAGAGCCGTAAAGGCGCCGCCGCATTGGCGCTCACAGGGACCCTGCCCGGGCATGCGACGATCGCGTTCCTGGAGATTGCGACGTGAGCCCGCCAAATCTGTCGTGGCTCGCGCGCGAAGTTGGAATTGCGGTCAATTGGACCAATGCGGCGGGCGAGCGCCGGCGTGTGTCCCCCGACACTTTGCGTCACATTCTGAAGGCGCTCGGCTTTGCCTGCGACACGCCGGCAGAACTTGCGGAAAGCTGCGATCGCATAAGGGCAGAGCGCGCCTCGCGTCCGCCGCGCTTTATCACTGCGGAAGCAGGGCGAGAGATCGCGATCGAGCTGGCCGGGAGCACGCGCGGCAAGCTCCTGCTCGAGGACGGAAGCGAAGCGGACGTTACGTTGAAAGAAAGCGAAAGCGGATCTTCGCTTCTGCCCGCAATTGCACAGCCCGGCTATCATCAGTTCCTGACGGACGAGGTGGCGCTCCGCATTGCCGTTGCGCCGGCGCGATGTTTCGCATTCGCTGATGCTGCGCAAAATCGCGGGCTCTGGGGTCTTTCCGCGCAAGTTTACGGCTTGCGGCGCCCCGGCGACGGCGGCATCGGCGACACGACCTCGGTGGGCCAATTGGCGCAGGCCGCCGCCGCGCATGGCGCGGACGCTATTGCATTGAGCCCGATGCATGCGCTCTTCAGCGCCCAGCCCTGCAAGTTCAGCCCGTATTCGCCGTCGCACCGGCTGATGCTCAATCCGCTCCTCGCCGACCCGGCCTCTCTATTCGGAAGCGATTTTGTGACCCGAGCGGGCGAGCTTCCTGCGAGGATAGACGCCCTCGAATCGCTTGCACTCATAGATTGGCCCGAGGCTGCCGCGCAGAAGCTTGCTCTTTTGCGCCAGCTCTTCGAGAACTTTCTGCAAGGCGATCAGGTGAGCGCTTTGATGAGCGACTTTTGCGACTTTCGCCGGTCGGGCGCCGATCTCCTCGAGCGCCACGCGCGTTTCGAGGCCTTGCAGGCCGAGCTCATGTCTCGCGATCCGAAAGCCGCCGACTGGCGCAATTGGACGCCCGATTTGCGCGACCCTGCAAGTGCCGAAGTCGCCGCCTTCGCGCGCATGCATGAACGCGAGGTCCTCTTCCACATATTCCTCCAGTGGATGGCCGATCGCGCCCTTGCCGAGGCGCAAGCAAGATCGAAGCAGGCCGGCATGCGAATCGGGCTCATCGCGGATCTCGCGGTCGGCACGGAGGCGAGCGGGAGCGAGGCCTGGGCATGCCAGGGCGATCTTCTCCTCGGACTGAGCGTCGGCGCGCCGCCCGATGCATTCAATCCGGATGGACAGAATTGGGGACTGACGTCCTTATCGCCGCAGGCTCTGCTCGCCAGGGATTTCGAACCTTTCCTCGCCACGTTGCGCACGCTGATGCGCCACGCGGGCGGCGTGCGGATCGATCACGTCATGGGCTTGAGGCGCCTCTGGGTCATTCCTGCCGCGACATCTTCGAACGAAGGCGCCTATCTCGCTTATCCTTTCGACGATCTCCTGCGTCTGATCCGGCTCGAATCCTTTCGCAATCGCGCAATTATCATTGGCGAAGACCTCGGCACCGTTCCCGCCGGCTTTCGTAAAATATTGGCCGAGGTCGGGATCGCGGGAATGGATGTCCTATGGTTCGCGCGTAAGGACGGCGAGTTTCTTCCGCCGAACCGATGGAGAAGGGACGCGCTCGCCATGACGAGCACGCACGATCTTCCGACAATCGCCGGCTGGTGGAAAGGCAAGGACATCGCGGTCCGCAAAAGTCTCGGCTTGCTCGCAGAAGGCGAGGGACAGAAGGAACTGCGCCATCGTGCTCAGGACCGAGAAGATCTCTCCGACGCTTTCCAGAAAGCGGGGGTCTCGCCCGAGCCTTCGGTCGCCTCGCCCGTAGACGCGGCGATCGCATTCGTCGCCAAGACGCCGGCGCCCCTCGCTCTCATCCCGCTCGAAGACATGCTCGGGTTGGAAGAGCAGCCGAATTTACCAGGCACGATCGACCAATATCCGAATTGGCGGCGACGCTATCCCTGCAATACGCATGAGATCTTCGACGATCCTGCCGTGTCGGCGCGCGCTGAGACGCTCGCAAACAGACATACGCCATGACCGTTCCGCGTGCGACCATGCGGCTCCAATTCCATCGCGGGTTCACCTTCGACGATGCGATCGCCATCGTCCCGTATCTCGATGCGCTGAACATCAGCCATCTCTACGCTTCGCCGATCCTCAAAGCGCGGACCGGCTCCCTGCACGGCTATGATGTGGTCGATCCGACGCAGCTCAATCCGGAGCTCGGCGGCGAACCGGCCTTTCGCCGGCTCGTCGCTGCCTTACGTGCTCGCGGTCTCGGAATTATCGTCGATATCGTTCCCAATCACATGGCGATCGGCGCTGAGAATCCGTGGTGGCTCGATGTCTTGAGGCTTGGGCATGAAAGCCGCTTCGCCGCCTTTTTCGATATCGATTGGGAGGCGGAAGATCCTGGCTTGCGCGGAAAAATCCTCGTTCCGATCCTCGGGAAGCCTTACGGCGAGGCGCTCGACAGCGGCGAGATCGAGCTTGCCTTCAATGAGGCGCTTGGCCGGTACGAGGCGCGCTATTTCGACCACATCCTGCCGCTCTCGCCAAATTCGCGCGTCGAAAGGCTCGATGCCTATGATGCCGCGACGGCGGCGGGACGTCGGCGCCTTCATGATCTGCTGGAACAGCAGAATTTTCGCCTCGCTTTCTGGCGCATCGCCAATGATGCCATCAATTGGCGGCGCTTCTTCGATATCAACGAGCTCATCGCGTTACGCGCGGAAGACGATAGCGTCTTCGAAGCCGTCCACGCCAAGCTCTTCGAGCTCTTTGCCGAAGGCTTGATCGATGGCCTGCGGATCGATCACATCGACGGCCTGGCCGATCCGGCCGCGTATTGTCGGCGTTTGCGCGATCGGCTCGAGACCTTGGAAAGCCGGCGGCCTGCCGGTTCGGATCGGGGGCCTGCCTATATCGTCGTCGAGAAGATTCTCGGCACAGGTGAGGAGCTCCCCTCGGACTGGGCCTGCGATGGCACGAGCGGTTACGATTTCCTCGATCAAATTTCCAGCCTCTTGCACGATGCCGACGGCGCCGAGCCGCTCGCGCAACTCTGGAAGAACGTGAGCGGCCGGCCGGCCGATTTCGGTGCGGAAGAGGAATTGGCTCGCCGCGAGGTCCTTATCCAAAGCTTTTCTGCGCAATTATCGGCCGCCGTTGGCGCAATCTACCGTTTCGCCGAGGCCAATCTCGATACGCGGGATGTCGCGCGTCCGGCTATCCAACGCGCGCTCGCCGAAATCCTCGCGCATTTGCGCATCTACCGCACTTACCCCAATGCGACGGTCTCTGCGCAGGATTGCTTCAATCGCGCAGTCGACGGCGCTTTACGGGCGTCTCCCCCGGCCGATCGCGACGTCGTGCGCCAGCTTGCACTTTGGCTGTGCGCGAAGGAATCTGGAAATCTGCACAAAGAGGCAATCAGGCATTTCCAACAGCTCAGTGCGCCGCTGGCCGCGAAGGCCGTCGAAGATACCGCCCTCTACCGCTATGGAAGACTGCTGTCGCGCAATGACGTCGGCTGCGACCCCGCCCGGTTCGCCGAAGACGTGGCCGCGTTTCATAAGCAGAATGACAGGCGCGCGGCGGTTTTTCCGCAGGCCATGCTGGCCACGGCGACCCATGATCACAAGCGCGGCGAAGATGTGCGCGCCCGCCTCGCGGTCTTGAGCGAAATTCCGGAAATTTGGGCCGAGACTCTCGATCAATGGCTCGCGGAAGCCGCGAGCCTTTTCACGCAAATCGAAGGCAAGCCGGCGCCGTCGTACGGCGATGCCGCAATTCTTTTCCAGATGCTGGTCGGCGCTTGGCCGGCGGACCTCTCGGCCGAAGACGAGACCGGATGCGCAGCCTTCGCCGACCGGATCGGAGCCTGGCAGCAAAAGGCATTGCGCGAGGCCAAGCTCGCGACAAGCTGGCTTATGCCGAACGAGCCTTATGAATCTGCCGCGCGGAAATTCCTGATGCGCATATTCGCCCCTGCTTGGGCGGTGAAGATCAGCGCCTTTGCCCAGCGAATTGCCGCGGCGGGCGCGGTCAATGGACTGGCTCAGACTTTGCTCAAGCTGACCGTGCCGGGCGTGCCCGATATCTATCAGGGCTGCGAATTTTGGGACATGAGCCTTGTCGATCCGGACAATCGCCGCGCGGTCGACTTCGACGCGCGATCGAAAGCCCTCGATCGGGACGAGCCTATTGCAACGCTCGCGGCGCGTTGGCGCGATGGCCGGATCAAGCAAAGAATCATACGCCAAGTGCTTGCGGTGCGCCGAGCTTTGCCGCAGCTTTTTGCCGAGGGAACCTACCGAACTGTCACGGTCGAAGGCCATGCGGCGCGCCAGGTGTGCGCCTTCGTCCGGCAGAATCGTGGCGCAGGCGCGCTCATCGTCGCTTCCCGCCTCTGCGCGCGCCAGCTTGACGAAGCTTCGATCCTTGTGCCCACCGAGCGCTGGGGCGAGACCCGGCTGCGCCTGCCGCCGGACTTCGAGGCGGCTGAATTCCGCGAGCAATTGACGGGCCGCCTCATAAAGAGCGCCCCCTCTTTGCCGATTTCCGCGATTCTCGATCGGCTGCCTGTCGCGCTTCTGGTCGCGCTGCCGGGCTGAAACCCCTCCCCGGCGTTAGCCTTCAGAGCGCGGCTGGCCAGGGCGGCCCTTAGGGAGGGTTGACCTATAATAATGATTCGGAAGAATTATTACAGCCCCCGGTCGAGGCTTAGTTGTGTATTCTCGCACCGCAGCAAAATTTTGCGCCAGCGAAATAACGCGGCGTAATCGCCATGGTCGTTCGCCCTCGAAGACTGGCAAAGCGCGGCGATGTTCCTCTTTAATCTTTACTCAAACGCTGAGGGAAGTTGCTGGATTGCGGATTCCTTGAGCCTGAACGAGAGTAGGCCGAGCCATCGCTCGGCCTACTTAGCGAGGTCGGGGAAGGTTGGGCGGGAGCGCCCAACCCGCGTGCCTTACCAATAGCTGGCCAATCGGCCCCCTCGCGGATTGCGGATGTCCGCCCAGGCAATATTCATCCGGTGAATTCGGGTGAGGCGACCTCCCGAATTGGGATCGTAGAGCATCGCCGTGCCGTCTCCATAGGTTTGCATGATGTAGGCGATGTGCCTCACGCCGAATAAAACGACATTGCCCGGTTCGGCCCTCCCGCGCGGGAAGCGCAGCCAATTCCGCACGAGATAGAGATCGCGCACCGGATGCCCGAACACCCGTTCGCTGACGCCGCAGCCGCAGAACAATCGCCAGGGGCAGCCGGAAGGATGCGCCACGACCTGCGCGCCATAGCTCCGCATGGCCTGACGGAACTGAGAGGCACGGACGAATCGCGGGCTGTAAGCGTTGCTTCGTCCATAATAGTGGCGATGATACCCACGATGCGCATAGTGGTTGTAGTGAATCCTGTGCCTGTAGCTCAGATGAACACCGTAATGACGGTGATGATAGCAGTATCTATGATTTGTATGTGCTGATGCTAAGCTTGGCAGTAAGATGAGAATCGCAGCAATCAACAGGTGACGCATGATTACTCCCGTTCGTTGGCCTCCCAGCCGGGAGCGATCAACATTATTTTCTGTGAAAATGCAAACGAGCGAGCGGCGGGCTACAGCTATGCTGCTGTCAATTACTCATTAAGCCGCAGGCATTCATCTTACGATGCTCAGCGGCACGGAGCGAAAAAAGAAAATGATCTTAGTGTGTTGGGAGGGCTTGGGGGGCGCGTCGCCGAGGAGCGGCGCGCCCCGGCGCTCATGCGAGGGGTTCCGGCGCGGCATCGAACTCATCGAGCTTGCCGCGCCAGCCTCGGCGCCTGGCTGTCCGCACACGTTGCCGCGCCGATCGTGCCCTCGCCGCATCGGGCGCGGTCGCAAAGATAGTCGCAAAGATAAATGCCGCGCTGTCCGAAGGAGTGCTGCATTCAGTTCGAGGAACGATCGGGCAGCGCTTACAGGCAAGAAAAGCAGCCGCCGGATAGCAACGCCGGGCAGAATTATTGCCCCGTCACTCCCGCTTCCAGAGCCCCACCCGCGCTCCCTGCTGTGTCGAAGTCATAGACCGATATGACATTGGGCACATCGTCAACCGCCGCAAAGTTGAAGCGCGGATGACCGGCGACCACACTGGCTATGCCGAACGCACCGCCCTGAGCGGCATCGACGTTGAACTCCCTGACGAATTGGCCTGATTTGGTGAATTCGATGATTTCGCTCGGATGGGTCGGATCGTTGTTGGCAGTGGCATCGCCGTTGGCAGTAAGGAGATGCCCGTTCGGCGCAAACACCAATGCCAAGGGACCGATCAGGCGCGGACTTACGAACACGGGGGTGCCCTTGACGGCCAGGGAGGCCGCGGTTCCGGCGTAAGGAACCGCATAAATCGTATTGTCGGCTGTCGATGCCACGTAGAGGATGTCGGTGGTCTTGTCGTAAGCAAGCCCGGTCGGCCCGAGAATCACCGCCGCGGCGTTGGGTTGGACAGGGTATCCCATCGCAATTTCCGTCATGTGCACGATGCTGACATTCGAGGGGCCAACCGAGATGTCGAGGCGTGAAACCGTCCCGCTCTTCACGTTCGACACGAATACCTGAGCTCGCGTGCCGCTGTCATTGATTGTCAGGTCCCAAGGGGTGTCGAGGAAGACGGGGCTGGCGAATGTGTTCACAAGATTGCCGTTGCGGTCGATGACCTGCAACGCACCTTGTTTTATCGTGTTGAAGGTTCCGTCTGTCGTCGGCACGTTGCCGACAAGGACAAATCCGCCTTGGAGGACGCCGAGCGCCGTGCTGAGGCCCCGACGCATGCTGGTAAAGAACGTGACTGCGTTGCCGTGCTTGCCGGGTGCAACCGGTGGAACCACGGTTCCGTCTGGGGTCAGCTTCACGATGGTGGTGCCGGTTCCTTGAACGTTTTTGGAGCTGTTGAAATTCGAGATCAACACATCGCCGGGCGCGATCGCACCGCCTCCCGGAAAATTCTGCGGCACGAACGCTACGCCATAGGGATTGAGGTCGCCATTCGCGGGAATGGTGGACGAAACGATGAGGCGCGGCAGAAACGCCTCGTCGGCGTTGCCAATTGTTGACTGGAAGGCAAGCGCTGTCGTCGATGCCATTCCGCAAGCGATCAGCGCGAGAACCATATTCCTTCGCATGGTCAGCTCCCTTGGGTCGTTATCTTGGTCAGCAAGATCGTAGACAGAGGGCAATCAGCCAATCACCAGCGAAGGTATATACCCAAACGACTGATACGCTTCATGACTTATAAGTCAGTTTCTGACTCGGACGTCAGACTGATGTAATGCTCTTATCGATATGCATGGTCATGACGTTTTGAGCGACGCTCTGCAGCAGACTCCGATTCCGTTACCGAGCAATCTCGCGTTGAAATCGCTTCTGCAAACCGGGCTGAAGATTCTCCGAGGTCATCAGCAACGCGCCGAACAGTTTGCTTAATCGCAGAAGCCGCCGCGCAAGTTGTTGAATGCATCGGGGCGCATTACCGTGCATTAAGACGCATTCATCGTGCAGACCCCGTGAGATTTGCGCAATTCATATCGAACGAGAAATGGAGGCAGATCTTAAAACAGGTTAGCTTTTGCTCTGTTGGAGTTCGGCGCGCTGTTCCATCGAAAAGAGCGCCAAGGCGTCCTGCGAATCCCATTGTGCGGGCCCGGCCATAGTGCCGATGTCGCAGCCGTCCTTGCCGACGAGGATCGTCGTCGGCAAGCCGACGACCTTTCCGTCTTCTTTCAAGGTCTCGAAGACGTCGGCGGATTTGTCCGCGTAGAAGGCGAGGTTCTTGACGCCGATCTCGTGCAAAAAGGCCTTCGGCCGGTCGAGCCGCGCCGTATCTATATTTATGGCGACGACCTGGAAATCGGGTCCGCCTCGCAACCCCTCGAGACGATCGAGCGCCGGCATTTCCTGCCGGCAAGGAATGCACCAGGTCGCCCAGAGATTGAGAAGCAGGTCGCGACCGCGGAAATCCTTTAATTTAACCATTTTGCCCTGAGCATCGGCGAAAGTCAGGTCGGGCAAGGGTTTGGGATCGCTCGAAAGGCTCAAGGCGGCGATCTCGCCATGTACCAGCGGCGCAAGCCGCCCGATGACGGCGCGCGTCGAGGGACAGGCTGCCGCAGCTTGATTGCGATGCTCGCCTTTCATCACGTATATGAAGGCGAGTACCGCGGCCAGGACGGCGATGCTGATCAGCGGTGAAAGGATGAGAGCCTTGCGTTGTTCCGGCATGCCTGATCTGAGAGCTGAACGATGAGCAACAAAATGTGGGGTGGCCGGTTTGCCGGCGGTCCCGACGCGATCATGGAAGAGATCAATGCCTCGATTGATTTCGACCGTAGACTCGCGGAACAGGACATAGCAGGCTCGAGCGCCCATGTCGCCATGTTGGAGAAGACCGGCATCGTCAGTGCTGCCGATGCCGCCGCGATTCGCGAAGCTCTAGGCCGGATCCGTGGCGAAATCGAGAGGGGCGAATTCAGCTTCTCGCGAGCGCTCGAAGATATTCATATGAATGTCGAGTCGCGCCTTTCCGAGCTGATCGGACCGCCCGCCGGGCGCCTGCATACCGCCCGCTCGCGCAACGATCAGGTCGCGGTCGATTTCCGCCTCTATGTCCGCGCCGCAATCGACGGCCTCGATGCCGAGATCAAAGCGCTGCAGCTCGCGCTCGCCGAAAAGGCGCTGCTCCATGCCGGCGCGGTGATGCCGGGGTTCACGCATATGCAGCCGGCCCAGCCGATCACCTTCGGCCATCATCTTCTCGCCTATGTCGAAATGCTCGCGCGCGACCGTGGGCGGTTCAAGGACGCGCGCGCGCGGCTTAACGAATGTCCGCTCGGCGCCGCGGCGCTTGCCGGCACGTCTTTTCCCATCGATCGCACAGCCACTGCCGAGGCGCTCGGCTTCGATCGGCCGACCGCCAATTCGCTCGATAGCGTCTCGGACCGCGACTTCGTCGTCGAGACGCTGGCGGCGGCGGCCCTATGCGCGGTGCATCTCTCCCGCCTGGCAGAAGAGATCGTGCTCTGGGCAAGCCCGCAATTCGGCTTCGTGCGGCTTTCCGACCGGTTTTCGACCGGTTCCTCGATCATGCCGCAGAAGCGCAATCCCGACGCCGCCGAGCTCGTGCGCGCCAAGAGCGGCCGGATCGTCGGCGCGCTGACTTCGCTGTTGATCGTGCTCAAAGGCTTGCCGCTCGCCTATTCGAAGGACCTGCAGGAGGACAAGGAAGGCACATTCGACGCGCTCGAGACGCTCTCGCTCTGTCTTGCGGCAATGACCGGCATGATCGGCGATCTCGAACCGGATGTGGGACGCATGCGCGCGGCGGCGGGCGCCGCCTATGCGACCGCAACCGATCTCGCCGACTGGCTCGTGCGCGAACTCGACCTTCCGTTCCGCGAGGCACATCACGTGACCGGCCGGATCGTGGCGCATGCCGCCGACAAGGGCGTTGGGCTCGAAGAACTGAGCTTGGCCGAAATGCAGGCAATCGAGCCGCGCCTCGGCAAGGCCGTCTTCAGCGTCTTGGGAGTGGAGAATTCGGTCGCAAGCCGCAAGAGTTATGGCGGCACCGCGCCGGCCAATGTCACAGCGGCGGCGGAAAAATGGCTCGCCGCACTGAAGGGCGCATGAACCTTTTCTCTTTCGGCCGAGCTTCGTCTATAAGGACGCGATCGGAGCCGCATGTGAAGCCAGCCAGATTCGCTCTTTTTCTGATGCTCCTCGCCTTGGCGGGCTGCGGGCGCGCGGGTCCGCTCGAGCCGCCGCCGGGAACACCTGTCAACCAGCCCACGGCTTCGGTCGATACGTCCTCGACCATGGGCGGCGCCGTCAATGTCGTCGGCCCAGGGGCGCAGCCGCCGACAACCGGATCCAATACCGCCCCACCATCCAAGGGACAGTCCTTCATTCTCGACCCTTTGGTGAAATGATTCCCGAATGCATCATTTCACGCTGAAGAACGGCGTCATGCACGCCGAAGGGGTTGATCTTGTGGAGCTTGCCGAGCGCGTCGGCACGCCCTTCTATTGCTATTCGACTGCGACGCTCACCCGCCATTACCACGTGTTCAAGGGTGCCTTCGAGGGCCTCCCGACCCTCGTCTGCTATGCGGTGAAGGCCAATTCCAACCAGGCGGTCTTAAAGACGCTGGCCGACCTCGGCGCCGGCATGGACGTCGTCTCGGAAGGTGAATTGCGCCGCGCCCGCGCCGCGGGCGTGCCGGCGGACAAGATCACCTTCTCGGGGATCGGCAAGACGCAAGCCGAAATGGCCTATGCGCTCGATGAAAATATCCTTTGCTTCAACGTCGAGTCGGAGCCCGAGCTTGCTGCGCTTTCGAACCTTGCCGCGCAGCGCGGGCAACAGGCGAAAATCGCCTTGCGCGTCAATCCGGACGTCGATGCCGGGACGCATGCCAAGATCGCAACCGGCAGTGCCGAGACCAAATTCGGGATCCCCTTGAGCCGCGCCCGCAAGGTCTATCGCGAGGCGGCAAGCCTGCCCGCAATCAAGGTGACGGGCGTCGATATTCATATCGGCTCGCAGATCACGGCGCTCGAGCCTTTCGACGAAGCGTTCGCGCTCGTTGCCGAGTTCGTGCGCGAGCTCAAATCGGAAGGGCACGAGATCGAGCACGTCGATGTCGGCGGCGGGCTCGGCATTCCCTACCGCGAGGAAGACCCCGCCGAGGTTTTCCATCCCGACCGCTACGCCAAGATCGTCAGGCGCCATTTCGCCCCGCTGGATCTGCGCCTGATTTTCGAGCCCGGCCGGCTGATCGTCGGCAATGCCGGAATTCTCGTCACGCGCGTGATCTATGTGAAACAGGGCGAGCGCAAGACCTTCGTAATCGTCGATGCGGCGATGAACGATCTCGTCCGCCCGACGCTCTACGAGGCGCACCATGAGACCTTGCCCGTCCGTCCGCGGGCGACGCGCACGATCCTCGCCGATATTGTCGGACCTGTCTGCGAGACCGGCGATTTCCTGGCGCTCGGCAGATCGATTCCGGAGCCGCAACCCGGCGATCTTCTCGCCATAATGTCGGCGGGAGCCTATGGTGCCGTCCAAGCCGGGACTTATAATTCCCGCCTGCTCGTACCGGAAGTTCTGGTGAAAGAGGATGATTTTGCGGTCGTTCGCCCGCGCGGCACGTATGACCAATTGATCGGCCTCGACAAGCTCCCGCCCTGGCTGGGATAATGGGTCTGGTAGAACCCGCTTTTGCGCACTAGGTCATGAACTTCGGTCAATGGCTCGAATCGAGCGAAGGTCTGGCCTGAACCGCAAGCGCCGGAGCATGGATTGGCGAAGAAGAAGGCGTCCGGCCTCGAACCCGGCACTCATCCCCTAAGGCGGCTCGAGCGGCTCGTCGGGCTCGCGCGCGCGGCTTTGCTGTGGGAAAATCTTTGGCGCGCGCTGGTCCCTCCGCTGCTCGTCGTCGGCCTCTTCCTGAGCCTCTCCTTCGCCGGGCTTTGGCTCTATGTCGGCCGCACTTGGCGGATTGCCGGGGTAGCGCTCTTCGGCCTCGCGTTCATTCTGACGATTTTGCCTTTCTTCCGGCTGCGCAGCCCTTCGCGCCGCCAAGCCCTGGCCTGGATCGACCGCTCCTCCGGACGCGCCCATAATCCGGCCTCCACCCTCGACGACCAACTCGCCAATGATAGTTCCGATCCGACGACGCGAGCGCTCTGGGCGGTCCATCGGCGCCGCCTGATGCAGGCCGTCGCCGGCCTCAAGGTCGCGGCGCCCTCGCCACGCATGGTGGATTTCGACCGCTACGCGGTGCGCGCCGCCGTGTTGGTTCTCCTCATTGCCGCAGCCTTCATCGCGGGCCCGGAAAAATACGCGCGGCTCGCCGCCGCTTTCGATTGGCGCGGCGCGACGGCGGCCGGCGCGAGCTATCGCATCGATACGTGGGTCGACCCGCCGGCCTATACCGGCATGCCGCCTTTCGTCCTGAAGCTAGCCGGCGATGCGCCGCAGACGGTGGCTGCCCCGATCAATTCCACCGTCATCGTCCGCTCTTCCGGCGCCGATATCGGCATGGATGTGCAAGGCGCCCTCGAGCCTGCGAAAAAAGATCCGGCGAAGCCCGAGGAGGCCGGCGAGAGGCGCTTGATTTTGCGCGGGGATGGGCAGCTCGCTCTCAGACATGCGGGGGCACTGGCCGGGCTTTTCAATTTGAATGCCATTCCCGACCTGCCGCCGCGGATCGAGCTCACCGATGCGCCGCGCGCCAATGTCCGCGGCTCGCTGACCCTCTCCTATAAGATCGAGGACGATTACGGCGCGACCTCTGCGGAGGCCGATTTCTCCGATCCGAGCGTCGAAGGCGTGAACGGCAAGCTGCGTTCGCTCGTGCCGGCTCCGCACGCATCGCTCGCGCTGCCCTCCGCACCGGGAGGATTGGGCGAAACCGAGAGCACGATCGATCTCTCCGACAATCCCTGGGCCGGCGCGAAGGTCAAGATGGTGCTCGTCGCGCACGACGGCGGCGGCAATATCGGCCGGAGCGATCCGATGGAGATCACCCTGCCGCAGCGGCCTTTCATCAAGCCGCTCGCCCGCGCGCTTGTCGAGCAGCGGCGCGATCTGGTGCTCTTTCCGGATTCGCGCGACCGCGTCGAGACGGCGCTCGGCGCGCTGATGATCTCGCCCGAGACGTTCGACGTCACGCCCTCGATCTATCTCGGGCTCAGCGTCGCCTCTCATATGCTCGCCGACGCGCAGAACGACGCAGACCTCCTAAACGTCGCCGACTATCTCTGGAACATGGCTCTGCAGATCGAGAACGGCTCGCTTTCCGATGCCGAGCGCGACCTGCGCGCGGCAGAACAGCAATTGCGCGATGCCTTGCAGCGCAATGCCTCGGATGAAGAGATCAAGAAGCTGACCGAGAATCTGCGCGCGGCGATGGACAAGTTCCTCAACGAATTCGCCCAGCAGCAGGCGCGCGAGCGGAATAGCCCGCAGCAACAGCAGGACAATACGGCGAGCCCCAATCGCTCCGTCTCGCGCCAGGATCTGCAGTCGATGCTCGAGCGGATGCAGGAGGCGGCCCGTTCCGGCGATCGCAGCGATGCGCAACGCATGCTCGAGCAATTGGAGAATACGCTCGAAAATCTGCAGATGGCGCGGCGGCGCAATTCCGATCCGACAAGCAAAGCCATGAACGATGCCATGCGCGAGCTCGATCGGCTGACGCGCGAACAACAGGCGCTGCGCGATCAGACCAACCGCGAGGCTCAGGCTCAGGCGCGCGCCCGCGAGCAGCAGGAAGAAAGCGACGATGAGACCCAAAACGGTCAGTCCGGCCAGCAGAACCCCGATCAGGCGCAGAACCAGAACGGCCAGAATTCGCAGAACCAGAACGGGATGAGCGAGCAGGAATTGCGCCAGCGCCAACAGGCTTTGCGCGAGCGCCTGGAACAAGTGGAAAAGGAGCTCAAGCAAGCCGGCCAGGATCAGCAGGCGCTTTCGCAGGCCGAAAAGGACATGAAGGACGCCGAGAAAGCGCTCTCCCAGGATCAGGATCAAGGCCAGAACCAGGGACAAAACCAAGGCCAGAACCAAGGCGACCAGGACCAGAGCAAGGGCGGGCAAGGCCAGAGCCCTGGCGGCCAGCAGCAGGGCGGCACGGAGGGCGGCGGCAATCAGGCGGTCGAGGCGCAGGGCCGCGCGCTCGAAGCTTTGCGCAAGGGAACCGAACAGCTCGCTCAATCGATGCAGCAGGGCGGTGCCGGCCAGTCCGGCGAAGGTAATCAGCCCGGCGATCAGGAAGGTGCCGGCCAGGCCGCCGGCGCCGGCGACACGGATCCGCTCGGCCGCCCGCTCGCCAACGATCCGGCTTTCGATCCGCATGCGCGGTTCGATCCGATGGGGATTCCGGCGGCGCAACGGGTGCAGCGCATCCTCGAAGAATTGCGCCGTAGACTCAGCGACCCCTCGCGCACCAAGGAGGAACTCGATTACCTGGAGCGCCTACTCAATCCTTATTGACGGACGATCGTTGCGAGCCAAGCGAAGCAACCCGAGCAAAGCGGAGCTCGCAATGACAAAAGCCGACCAGGATCCGATTCTATGCACAGTATAGGTTGGGGCAATATTCTTGTTGCGGTGGCGCTCGGCGCAGTGCTCTTCGTTCTGCTCGCCGGGATCGCGAATATGGCGCGCGGCGGCAATTCCAATCTCTCGCAGACGCTGATGCGCTGGCGCGTCGGGTTGCAGTTTCTCGCCATCTTGATCATCATGGGCGTGCTTTTCTTCCGCCGTTGATTTTCCGCGCATGGTCACGCTGAACAAAATCTACACGCGCAGCGGTGATGCCGGCTCGACGGCCCTCGGCTCCGGCGAGCGCCGCCGCAAGGACGATGCGCGCATCGAGGCCTATGGCACGGTCGATGAAGCCAACAGTTTCATCGGTGTTGCGCGTGCGCTCATCGCGAAGGAGCCGCAGCACGCGGCGCTCGCTTCGAGCCTCGCTGCCATCCAGAACGATCTCTTCGATCTCGGCGCCGATCTTTGCGTGCCCGATCAGGAACGGCGCGCGCTGCGCGTCAGCGAGGCCCAGGTCGAGCGGCTGGAGCGCGAAATCGATGCGCTCAACGCCGATCTCGAACCGCTCAAATCCTTCGTTCTACCGGGCGGCTCGGAAGCAGCGGCGGCGGTGCATGTTGCACGCACGCTCGTGCGGCGGGCGGAACGAAGAATGGTCGAACTTGCGGCAAAGCCCGGCGAAACGGTCGGTGCGCCGGCGCTGAAATATATAAATCGTCTCTCCGATTTCCTGTTTGTCGCCGCACGCCATCTCAATCGCACGGGGGAAGGCGACGTGCTCTGGGTCCCCGGCGCAGGCGGCGGCGTCTGAAGCATTCGGCCGGGGCGCTCGCCGACACCGCGGCTGGCCTGAGGCTCGCTTGCAATTCGCCGCAGCCCGCTTAAAGCGAAGCTGGAGTGAGGCGCGGCGGAGCGCATGGCCGGGGACCTGAAAAGCCAGGATCTGAGGAAACGGGACCGCTTATTGATCCGCGAGCTCATCGAGGCTCTGCCGGAAGCGGTCTTGGTCATTGATCGCGACGACCGAATCTTCGCCGCGAATGCCGCAGCTCACGCGATTCTGCCGGGCATGCAGCCGGACTCCGCGCTGGCGCGCAGCTTGCGCTCCCCTGACGTTCTCGATTCGGTCGAACGCGTCCGCTCCTCGAACCGCGCCGAACGCGTGACCTGGGCCGAAAAAGTGCCGGTCGAGCGGCTGTTCGAGGTCTCGATTGCGCCGCTCGGCGGCGAATTCGAATCGGCCCTGATCCTTTCGCTGCACGATTTGAGCGAAGCGCGAAGGCTCGAGCGCATGCGCGTCGATTTCGTCGCCAATGCGAGCCATGAACTGCGCACCCCGCTCGCCTCCCTGCTCGGCTTCGTCGAAACCCTGCAAGGGCCGGCGCGCGACGATGCCGGCGCGCGCAGCAAATTCCTGTCGATCATGCGCGAACAGGCACAGCGCATGTCGCGCCTCGTCGACGATCTTCTCTCGCTGTCGCGGATCGAACAGCATCTGCACGTGCGTCCCGATACACCGGTCGATCTCGTCGGCATTCTGCGTCACATCGCCGATACGCTCTCGCCAATGGCATATGACAAGAACGTAACGTTAAGGATCGAAGCGCCGGCTTCGGTGATCGTCGCCGGCGACCGCGACGAATTACTGCGGGTGGCTGAAAATCTGATCGAGAACGCCATCAAATATGGCGCGGCGGATGCGATGACGGCAAGAAAAGAGGTGGACATCGTGATCCGGGTGAATGGACCGCAGGCGCATCTTTCGGTGCGCGACTACGGCCCTGGCATCGCCCAGGAACATATTCCGCGCCTGACCGAGCGCTTTTATCGTGTCGATGCCGGGCAAAGCCGCGCAAAAGGGGGAACCGGGCTCGGCCTTGCCATTGTCAAACACATCGTCGCGCGGCATGGCGGGCGGCTGAATATCGAATCGAAGCTGGGCGAAGGCGCGACCTTCAGCGTCATTTTGCCACTCTTCTAAGGTTAGGGCGGCGCTTAAGCCATGCAGCGCAACATGTCATCTGCCTGACATCTAAACGTCGTAATTCCTTAGCCGCTTCCCCCTAGGTTCGCCGCCGCGCTGGGCGGCCGGACGTGGGGTTCGGCTTGTGGCGTACTCACCTTGAGCTTTTGAGAGGCGCGAAATGAAATTGAAGACGATCCTTTGGACCGCATTGACCGCGGCCGCGGCGGCGACCGTCGTTGCCGGAGCGTGGGCGGCCGATATTTCAGGCGCCGGCGCCACCTTCCCTTATCCGATTTATTCGAAATGGGCGGATGCTTATAAGAAGCAGACGGGCAACGGCCTCAATTATCAGTCGATCGGCTCGGGCGGCGGCATCAAGCAGATCAAGGCCGGCACCGTCACCTTCGGCGCCAGCGACGCGCCCCTGAAGCCCGACGATCTGCAAAAGAGCAACCTCGTCCAATGGCCGATGGTCATGGGAGGCATTGTGCCGGTCGTCAATATTTCGGGCATCAAGCCGGGCGACCTGACCTTCGATGGCCCGACCTTGGCCAAGATCTTCCTCGGCCAGATCACGACATGGAACGATCCGGCGATCACGAAGCTCAACCCTGGCGTCAACCTGCCCTCGACCGCGATCGCCGTCGTGCATCGCTCCGACGGATCGGGCACGACCTTCAACTTCACCAATTACCTTTCGAAGATTTCGGACGATTGGAAGAGCAAAGTAGGCTCGGCAACGTCGGTCCAGTGGCCGGCCGGACTCGGCGCGAAAGGCAATGAAGGGGTTTCCAACAACGTGCTGCAAACGCAGGGCTCGATCGGCTATGTCGAATATGCCTATGCGATGCAGAACAAGCTCACTTATGCCGACATGATCAACAGCGCCGGCAAGAAAGTGGCTCCTTCGAGCCAGACCTTCCAGTCCGCTGCCGCCAATGCCGATTGGGCGCATGCGCCGGGCTTTTATCAGATCCTGACCAATCAGCCGGGCGACAATTCCTGGCCGATCACGGCTTCGACCTTCATCCTCATGCCGAAACAGCCGAAGGACACGGCAGCGGCCGCCGAAGCGCTGAAGTTCTTCAGCTGGGCCTATGCCAACGGCGGCAAGATGGCCGAGGAATTGGACTATATCCCGATGCCCGCCGCCGTCGTCGAGCTCGTCAAGAAGACTTGGGCCGCCGAGATCAAGGGTCCGGACGGCAAGGCCTTGGTGAACTGAACCTCGTAGGGGCTGCGCCCGCTGCGCTTGCAACGTGAAGCAAGCGCAGCGAAGCGGTTCCGGATTTCGAGACATGCGGGGGAGATGGGCTCTCCCCCGGCCTTCTTTAAGTGATTTGGAACGGCGGCCTCGTTGGCGTTAAAGGATGGCAGCCCGGAGACGATGACTTGGCGGATATAGCGGTAGAGAACAGCCGCGTGGCTTACAAAGAAACCGCGCGCCGGTCGCGGGTCCTGACCTCCTTCAAAATTCGCGATGGGGTCTTCCGTTGGCTGACCTTCGCCGCGGCGATCACGGTCCTTCTGATCCTCGGCGGCGTCATTATTTCCTTGATCCAAGGCTCGATGCCCAGCATTCGCGCCTTCGGCTTCAAGTTCGTCTACACCGACGTCTGGAATCCGGTCACCGACGAATACGGCGCTCTCGCCGCCATCTACGGAACGCTCGTCACCTCGGCGATCGCAATGATCATCGCAGTGCCTGTCGGCATCGGAATCGGCATCTTTCTCACCGAGCTTTGCCCGGAAATTCTGCGCCGCCCCATTGGTATTGCAATCGAGCTCCTCGCCGGCATTCCTTCGATCATCTATGGCATTTGGGGCCTCTTCGTCTTCGCTCCATTCCTGCAGGCCTATGTTCAGCCGGGGCTGATCAAGTTCTTTGGCCCTGTGCCGATTCTCTCGACGCTCTTCGCCGGTCCTCCCTATGGCATCGGCATGCTGACCGCCGGATTCATTCTCGCGATCATGGTCCTCCCTTTCATCGCGGCCGTATCGCGCGACGTCTTTCAGACCGTGCCGCCGCTCCTGAAAGAAGCGGGACGCGGCATCGGCTGCACGACATGGGAGGTCGTCGGGCGGGTCATCATCCCCTATACGCGCGTCGGTCTCGTCGGCGGCGTGATGCTCGCACTCGGCCGGGCGCTCGGCGAAACCATGGCGGTGACCTTCGTCATCGGCAACGCCGATGTCATTCCCCGTTCGCTGCTCTCGCCGGGCACGACGATTTCGGCGGCGATCGCCAATGAGTTCACCGAAGCGGTCGGCGAGCTCTACACGTCGGCGCTCATCGAGCTCAGCCTGATCCTCTTCGTCATCACCTTCATCGTCCTCGCCATCGCCCGCCTCATGCTGATGCGGCTCGAACAGAAGGTGAAATGATATGGCCTCTTACGCCGCTCGCCGCCGCAGCAATTTCGTTTGGCTGAGCCTTTGCTGGGCGTCGACGGCATTTGGCTTGTGTTTCCTGATTATCATTCTCGCCACCCTGTTTTGGCACGGGTTCGGCGGTCTATCCTTGACGGTATTCACGCAGCCGACACGGCCGCCCGACGAAATCGGCGGACTTCAGAACGCGATCGTCGGCAGCCTGATCATGACCGTCGTCGGCGTCGCGATCGGCGCTCCGCTCGGGCTGCTCGCGGGGACCTATATGGCCGAATACGGCCGCCATTCGAAGCTCACCTTTGTCGTGCGTTTCATCAACGACATTCTCTTGAGCGCGCCTTCGATCGTCATCGGCCTTTTCATCTATCAGGTGATGGTCGCGCCGATGCACCATTTTTCCGGAATCTCGGGCGCTGTCGCGCTGGCGGTGATCGTCGTGCCCGTCGTGGTGCGCACTACGGAGGACATGTTGCTGCTCGTGCCCGGGCCTTTGCGTGAGGCGGCGAGCGCGCTCGGGCTTCCGCGTTCGACCGTGGTCGTGCGCATCGCCTATCGCGCCGCGCGCGCCGGGATCATCACCGGCATTCTCCTCGCCGTCGCACGCATCAGCGGCGAGACCGCGCCCCTGCTCTTCACCGCGCTCAACAATCAGTTCTTCAGCGCGAACCTCAACACGCCCATGGCGAGCCTTCCGGCGGTCATCTTCCAATATGCGATGAACCCTTCCCCAGTTTGGCATTCGCTCGCTTGGACCGGCGCGCTCATCATCACGCTCGCGGTGCTTGCCTTGTCGATCTTCGCGCGCGTGTTCAGTTCCAAGGGAAGCGCCAAATGACCAATACGCCGAATGGAAAGGCCGCCGATCTCCCCACCAAGATCTCGGTCAAGGATCTTCGATTCTTCTACGCCAGCCATCTGGCGCTGAAGAGCATCAACGTGCCGCTCTACACCAACAAGGTGACGGCGCTGATCGGCCCCTCCGGCTGCGGAAAGTCGACGCTTCTGCGCGTGCTCAATCGCATGTACGACCTCTATCCGCGCCAGCGCGCCGAAGGCGAGGTTCTGCTCGATGGCGAGAATATTCTCGATCAGAAGCAGGATCTAAATCTGCTGCGCGCCCGCGTCGGCATGGTGTTTCAAAAGCCGACCCCGTTTCCGATGTCGATCTATGACAATATCGCTTTCGGCATCAAGCTTTACGAGAAATTGCCGAAATCGGAACTCGACGGGCGCGTGGAAAACGCGCTGCGCGGCGCGGCGATCTGGGACGAAGTGCGCGACAAGCTGAGCGCCAGCGGGCTTTCGCTCTCGGGCGGACAGCAGCAAAGGCTCTGCATCGCGCGGACCGTTGCCATTCATCCCGAAGTCATCCTCTTCGACGAGCCCTGTTCGGCGCTCGATCCGATATCCACCGCGAAAGTCGAGGAACTGATCGACGAGCTCAAGGAAAAATATACGATCGCAATCGTTACGCATAACATGCAACAAGCGGCGCGCGTCTCGGAATATACCGCGTTCATGTATCTCGGCGAGCTCGTGGAATTCGCGCCGACGACACAGATCTTCACTGCCCCGGAGAATCCGCGGACGCAGAATTATATTACCGGCCGCTTCGGCTGATCACCAATTCAGGATGCCTGAAATGACCGATCACACCGTCAGGTCCTACGACATAGAGCTCGAAGCGCTCGGCCGAAAAATAGCCGAGATGGGCGGCATCGCGGAGAAGATGCTGAGCGATGCGATGGATTCTCTCGCCACGCACGATTCCAATCTTGCCCGCTCGACCGTCGCCAGCGATCTTCGGCTCGACATCCTGCAGCGCGAGATCGAAGAACAGGCGATCATGACGATCGCCCGCCGGCAGCCCTTCGCCGCGGATCTGCGTGAGATCGTGGCGGCGATCCGCATCTCGGGCGATCTCGAAAGGGTCGGCGACCTCGCCAAGAATATCGCCAAACGTGCGCTGAAGCTCGGCGCCGAGACGCGCATGCAGCGCGCCATCGTCGGCCTCAAATCCATGCATGAGACGGCGGCCATGCTGCTCAAGGATGCGCTCGACGCCTATGCAATGCGCGACGCGGAGCGGGCGCGCCAGGTCTGGACCAACGACGTCGAGCTCGACGCGCTCGAAGACTCGGTTTTCCGCGATCTTCTAACCTTCATGATGGAAGACCCGCGCAACATCTCCTTCTGCGCGCATCTCCTCTTCGTCTCGAAGAACATCGAACGGATCGGCGATCATTCCACCAATATCGCCGAGACCGTCGTCTATCTCGTCACCGGGGAGGTTCTGCCGATGGATCGGCCCAAGGGCCCGTCCCCGGCCTCAGATCTCCCTCAGATCAGCAAGTGAGTGAGCTCCCGTGAGTGACATATCCGCTCAACAAGCTTCCGAACCCCGCGTCCCGCGCACCGGATCTGCTGCAGCGGCTGCGGCGCGGATCCTCGTCGTCGAGGACGAAGCCGCCTTGAGCCTGCTGCTCACCTATAATCTCGAGGCGGAAGGGTTTGCCGTCGAACGGGTCGAGCGCGGCGACGAAGCCGAACTGCGGCTCGCGGAATCGCCGCCCGATCTCGTCATCCTCGACTGGATGCTGCCCGGCGTTTCGGGGCTCGAGATCTGCCGTCGCATGCGCGCGCGCGAAGCGACGCGCACGCTTCCGGTCATCATGCTCACCGCCCGCGGCGATGAAAGCGAACGCGTCCGGGGATTAACGATCGGCGCCGACGATTATATCGTCAAGC